>ERZ772971.783-NODE-783-length-19363-cov-9.960690_pt1 | contig 19363 bp, 13 predicted proteins | sample MGYA00511943_ERZ772971 | MGnify/ENA primary metagenome ERZ772971 (study PRJEB29015, sample SAMEA2737929) | human oral metagenome | biome: human oral; feature: human-associated habitat; material: dental | place: China | collected 2144 ... | reverse complement strand
ACCGTCGTCGGCCAAGAAGATCAGGACATCACGCCAGGGCGAATGATCGCCATCGGCATGTCTCAACGGTCCCGCCTCCGCATACCTGGCGGTCCGCAGGCACTCCTCGGAGGTTGGGACTGCTCTGACGGAATCTCCCGAGGGACGGAACTCGTCTGCGGATGCAGTCGGGGCTTTGGGCGGCCGGGACTGAGAGTGCAGCTCGCGGAGCACGCGGGTTCGCCCCGGTGCGGGGATCTGCACGCGCAGGCCCCCAGGAGTGAAGGCGGTTGCGGCAGGATCGAGCCGCCAGTTCGCCTCCAACGTCTCGGTGCTCATGACTACGGGACTGTCCATCTCCCCCAGGCACGGCACGTCCTCGCACAACCGAGAGAGCGTGTCACGAACACCGTCTGGCATGTCATCCCAGATCCAGCCGATCTCACCACTGATCGCGTAGCCGTCGGAAATAGCCTTGGCAGCGGTTTTAGGCTGATTCTTCTCGATCGTACCCGTCTTCCGGTAGGCGACTCTATTGCCTGACTGAACTGGAGCCGTGCTCGGGATATGCAGACCGTGAGGAGGATTCTCCTCCAACCAGGTCAATGCCTCATCGATACCAGGGTCCACCTGGCCGTCAGCGGCCGCAGCGGCCCCGGTATGGGAGGCACTCACGAAGGCGGAGAACAACCGAGCCGGCGAAGGGAACGGATCGGGGCTGCCGTCCGCTGCATGCCCGTGGTAGACGCCGAGCGGAAAGTGCGCGGTAATGCTGACGGGAGCCATCAGTCGTCCTGCGCATCGTCAGTCGCAGCGGCCAGAATCGCCGGGTTGCCCTCAACGACGAGGACCGAACCATCCCAGGTCAGGTTCGCCGCCTGAATCGCATGGTCGATGGCGGCACTGAGCAGCTCCTGAGCCTGGTCGATGCTCAGTGGCTCGAAGCTCTCCTTCTGCCCGTATCGCTTGTCCAGGGTGACGACGGCGGGGCCGGTCTCCACCAGGTCGCAGTTGGCCCGTAGGAGGAGCTCGGCGTCGGAACGTGCCAGGCCGTTGAGAGCGAGTGCGGCCAGCAGCGCTCGACAGCCAACGTCACCTTGCGGCGTCGGAGAGTCGAAGCGCAGAGCACGAAGCGCGGCGAAGCTGAGCACATGGGAACGGATGATCGCCTGGCAGGTAACCCCGCCGAGCTGCTCCAGCGACGGCGGGATAGCCCCAATGCCAAGTCGAGCCAGCCCTTCTTTTTCATCCTTACCAATGGAATTGTCATACGTCTTTTTTGACAATTCTTCCTTCTGCGCATCTGCGATTGCTTTACGGCCCGCCCGGTCCAACTGGATTCTTGCACCCAGAGGATCGATCCGGGCTCCTCCACGCTTGGACTGGTTGGCCTCCGCTCCCCCGTCCTGGTCCGCGAGGATCCCGATGATCTCGCCGACGAGGATGCTGCGGTAGCGTCCCTGATGGCTCTTGCGGCTGGCGTCCCAGCCGCCGAGCAGGAGCGTCATGGGGCTGTGCTCCAGCAACGGGCGCGCATGGTTCACCTTGGCATCACGGAGCTTTCGATACTCCTCCACCGAGGTCACCGGTTCTCCGTTGATGGTGCCGGCCCGGATCTGCCCGTCGAAGGCCCGGTGCGGCAGGTCGAGATCGCTGTAGACCTGGCCGTCCTCGAAGCGGAGCTCAATGCGTGGAGTGCGGGTCAGTACGGGGTCCCCATCCGCGATGGCCGCTGACACGACTGCCTCTAACCTGTTGTTCTGGGACTGCTTGGAGTCGATGAGGACGGCGGTGACGGCTTCCCCATTCCAGAAGCGCCGCTCATAGGCGAACACGGACTTGCTGCCGGAGACGAACTTGGCCGGAGCGACCGAGGCATGAGGGCCGGCCGCAGGCTCCAAGGGGGTGACCGAGGTCAGGACGCTGGCGCCGCCCGGGCTGCAGGCATCAAGCAGGTGCTGAAGCGTGATCGTTGACATGTAGGTTCTCCTCGTTGAGGTAGGTCCTTCTGACCTACACCTACATCTCTACACCTTCCCTACGACACATATGACGCGACGATATTGCGGGTTGACTCCGGCGGCGAAACGCTGTTACCGCCCGAAGCTCTCTGCCATAGTGAGGACATGCCCAAGCAGGACAGACGCATCGTGCCCCGCTGCGTGCAAGCCGTGGGCGCCGTCGTTCTCACGCTCTTCGCGATCGTGGGCACATGGCAGAGCTCCGACGGCTCCTGGAGCATCACGGCTGGCGCCGCGCTGGCAGTCATCGTGCTGCGGTGGCGCCGAGAGAAGCCCGACGCCGTCCTCGGCGTCCATCTTGTGCTGTGCGCACTCCAGCTCGGCGTCACCGACTCTCCGCTGCCCGCGGATCTGACGATCGTCGTGTCCCTGTACGCGGCAGGCCGGTGGGGCGAACGGGGGCTCACGCCGGTGTGGGCCATAGCCGTTGTCGTCGGCTCGACGCTGGGGGCGTGGGACTGGAACCGGGATGAGCTGGGAATCGTCCCGCTCTCCCTCTGGGCCCAGGACATGGCGCAGGCCGCCTTCGCACAGTTGTGCAGCGCCGCCATCGCCTGGGGCCTGGGAAGATTCGTGACGCAGCGCCGCCAGCTTCGGGCCAGTCGCCTGACGGCGGAGGAGCAGCGCCGGGCTGCGCACGACGCAGCGCTGCGAAACGAGATCGCCAGGGAGGTTCACGACGTCGTCGGACACGCCCTGGCGCTGATCGCCGTGCAGGCTGAGGCGGGCCACTACCTGGCGGACGGCTCCGAGGACATCGACCTCCCCGCCGACGCTCGACTGGAGCAGGCGGCTCAGGCGCTCGGGCAGATCCGGGCGACCGCGCACTCAGCCCTGGCCGACACCCGCAGTCTGACCCGCACTCTGGCCTCTCCCCCGCAATCGGTAGAGCACCGGGGCGCCGCAGAGCCCGCTGAGCCCGACGTTGCCCGGCCCGCCTCCCCTGTCACCGAGACGCCGCTGCGTCCGGTCCCGAGGATCGCCGATCTGCCCAGGATCGTCGACGACGTCCGGGCGACCGGGCTGCCGGTCACCCTGTCAGTGGACGACCGGCTGATCGGTGAGGGCGAGCAGACGGGAGGCCGCGGTCCGCTCAGCGCGCAGGCGGAGCTCGCCCTGTACCGAACGACGCAGGAGTCTTTGACCAACGTGCTCAAGCACGCTGAGGCGGCCGCGGTCGAGGTGAGGCTGGAGTACCGTGACGACGAGGCTCACAAGGAGGTCGTTCTGACCGTCGCCGATCAGCCCAGCGCTCCCGGCACCGGGGCGCTTGCCCCGAGGGCCGGCGGCCGCCTCCCGTCGTCCGAGCAGACGCCCGCGGACACCGGCGGGGGCCAGGGGCTGGTGAACCTGCGCCAACGCCTGGCGGCGGTCGGCGGCTCCCTGGAGGCGGGCCCGGGCCCCGGGGGAGGATTCATCGTGCGCGCCCGCATTCCCTCCGAGGTCCCTTAGTCGACAGTCGTGAACCCGGAAGGAGAACCGATATGACCCGAACTCTGCGCATTGCGCTGGTGGACGATCAGGACCTGGTCCGTTCCGGCTTCCGCATGATCCTCGATGCGCAGAAGGACATGTGCGTGGTCGGTCAGGCCTCCGACGGCGTCGGTGTCCTTCCCATGGTCAAGGCCACTCAGCCCGACATCGTCCTCATGGATATCAGGATGCCCACCTTGGACGGCATCTCCGCCACCCACGCGGTTCTAGGCAGCCACCCCGACCTTAAGGTGCTCATTCTGACCACCTTCGACCTGGACGACTACCTCGTGGCGGCGATGCGGGCCGGGGCCTCGGGCTTCCTGCTCAAGGACTCGACGGCGCCCGAGCTCCTGGCCGGTATCCGCGCCGTGGCCCGAGGAGACTCGGTGGTGGCGCCGTCGGCCACGCGCCGGCTGCTGAAGCGGTGGTTCGCCCCCACCGGCTCAGCCGGCCCCTCGGAGCCCGGCGCCGGCACCGTACATACAGAGTCCATCGATGCTCTATCCGACCGGGAGAAGGAGATCGTCACGCTGGTCGGACGCGCCATGAGCAACGCCGAGATCGCCCAGCACCTCGTCCTGGCCGAGTCGACGATCAAGTCCCACCTCAACCGGATCCTGCACAAGCTGGAGCTGCGTGACCGGGCCCAGCTCATTGTGCTGGCCTACGAGAGCGGACTCGTGCGCGTGGGTGGGTAACCCGGCACCGGTTGCGCGTCCCCGAGTTGGAAATCGCCCCGACACCTTGCAACCCCGGGTGGAAACTGGCCCCCATCGGTCACAATGACCGTCGTCGGGCTCTACGGTCGGCTCCATGAGTACCAGCAACCGGTTCCATTTCCTCGACTCCTTGCGCGGCTTCGCCATCGCAGGCATTCTCCTCGTTAACGCCGCCGATCTCATGTGCCTGGGACATGACGTCCCGGTCCGGCCCTTCCAAACCATCCCGTTGGCGGAGAACGTCCTGAACTTCCTGGTGGCGACCCGCTTCGTACCGATCTTCTCCTTCATGTTCGGAATGAGCATGGGGTTCGTCATCGATTCCGCGATCCGCCGGGGCGCCCCTGCCTGGAAGATCCTGCTGCGCCGCCTGGCCGCGCTCCTGGTGATTGGGCTACTCCACTCGATCCTCTATCCCGGTGAGATCCTGCGCGACTACGCGGTTGCGGGAGCCATCCTCCTGCCATTCGTCCTCAAGGTCCCGCGCTCCGTGCGTCTGGTACTCGGTCTACTGGCAACGGTCGGCGCCTACGCATTCACGGGAGGAGGGGCACTATCGCTGCCCGGGCTGTTCCTTCTGGGATCGGCGGCCCAGGCCTACGGCCTTCCGGCACGCCTCGAGCACGCCGACCGTCGGATCGGGGCGGCGACGCTCGTATTCGCAGCCGCCAGCGCGGCCGCGATCCCCTGGCAGGCCGCCGAGGGCGGTGACCCCAGGTTCTTCACGGCGGGCGGAGTCGCCGGAGGACTCATGGCCTGTCTCTATGTCTGCCTTCTGGCGCTGCTCTGGCGCACCCCGGTGCGGCGGGCCCTGAGCGCGGTATTCGAGCCCCTGGGCCGCATGGCGCTGACCTGCTACGTCACCGCTTCCTTCGTCATGGTGCCGGCGGGAGTGCTGCTTGATTCGCGCTCCACCCAGGACGTGATTCCCGGTCTCATCGTCGCTGCCGCGGTTCTGCCCCTCCAATGGGTGTTCTGCCGTCTTTGGCTCTCCCGGTTCGCCTACGGCCCCCTGGAGTGGGCGTGGCGATGCGTCACCTGGTGGCGGTGGGTTCCGTTGCGGCGCCAGCAGTCACAGCAGTCTGACAATCAGTTAAGCCCATACAGGTACGCTCGGTTACCGACGACCGGGGTAATGTAGACCCTGTACTCCGTATCTCAGGATCCCGACGTCCTCCCGTGCAGGAGAACAACGAAGAGACCGCCGCCCGTCGTACAGCACTGCTCGCGCCGAGGAGCACCGCATGCCAGCCACCTCCAACAAGATGATCGGCGACTTCAGCGGTAAGCCGGCATCGAACGCCATGTACGCGGCGATCGAGTCCTACGCCCTCTCGCTCGGTTCCGTCACCAAGCACCTGACGGCCCAGGTGAGCTTCTCCGTCAATCGGAAGTTCCTGTGGGTCTGGGCCTATGAGCGCACGAGCGACGGCACCCTGTTCCTCAACGTGAGGCTCGACCGCCCGGTGGAGGATCCGCACGTCCATCGCGTCGACCAGGTCAGTGCCAACAGGTGGAACCACCACGTCGTCGTCAAGACGATGGAGGCCGCGCAGAGCGACTGGCTCAAGGACCTCATTCGCGCCGGTCATGAGTTCGCCGCCCGTTGAGCGCCCCTCAACGGCCACGCAGCAGCGCCATGCTGCTGGCCATCCGCTCTGGATCCCGAGTTCTTGGTCATCGGGGACGTACTTGGTGACCGAGGACTGCGATGTCCCCCAAACGACTGGAGTCCGTCAGCAGTCGTGTGGGGGAAAAGTACGTCCTGGGCGAAGAACGCAGTTCTCGATCCAGCGCAGCCCCTCTCACACGCGGTCGACGAACTGGGCGGCGATATCCCGAGGAACGGGGTCCCATTCTTGTACGTACCTGATGGCTCGCGCACTCCCGTCTCGTCTCCCGGAGTCACGCAGGCGCCGTACCTCGTCCCGATCCAGCGGGCTCTCCGAGAGCATGCGATCGATCGACAGGCTGTAGGTCTGCCGGAAGAACATGCGTTCCTGCTCGCTCTTCGTCATCGGACGCTCTCGACCATCTGCTATCCGCCAGATCGCCAGCAGCATGGCGAAAATAACCAAGAAGGCCAACCACGCATCGGACATCGCGACTCCTTTCGTGAACGATGAGGCAAGAGCACCATGAGCACACAGACACGCACTGCCACGCCTTTGTCGAGTCGAGCCCGACGAACAGCATGACACCACTGGGCAGGCGCTGCCGGAACATGCCTGGGCACTACCGTCACATGCTCACCCGCCACGCTGAGAATGCGCTTGCACTCCCCCGACGGAAAACGAAGAACCCCGAGCATCAACACTGATCGCGCAGGGTCCGGGTGAAGCTGCCGGCGCCGGTGACGCACTTGTCAGGTATGACATCCCCGTCGTCAGCGCCTTCTTTGGCGGGCGCCACGAGGTCCCCTGGGTTGTTCCGGTTGCCCCGTCGCGGTCGACCTGCGGTAGCCTGCCACGGCCGTTGCAACATCTACCCGCCTGCCTGAAGGAGATCCTCGTGCGCGTCCTGGCCGCCCTGTCCGGTGGAGTCGACTCCGCCGTGGCCGCGGCGCGCGCCGTCGACGCCGGCCATGAGGTCGTGGGCGTCCACATGGCCCTGACCCGCAACCGGGCCCAGACCCGTTCGGGCTCACGCGGCTGCTGCTCCATCGAGGACTCCGCCGACGCCCGCTGGGCCGCCCAGATCCTGGGCATCCCCTTCTACGTGTGGGACCTGTCCGAGGAGTTCGAGGAGCGGGTCGTGGCCGACTTCCTCGACGAGTACCGCGCCGGGCGCACCCCCAACCCCTGTGTGCGCTGCAACGAGCGCGTCAAGTTCGACGCCCTCCTGGAGCGGGCCCTGGCCCTGGGCTTCGACGCCGTCGCCACCGGCCACTACGCGCGCCTGAGCGGCGGCGCATCCTCCGGCCGCCCCGGGGACACCGAGGGCCTCACGCTGCGCCGCGCCGTCGACACCGCCAAGGACCAGTCCTATGTTCTGGCCGTCTCCGGCCGCGAGGGCCTGGCCCGGGCTCTCTTCCCATTGGGTGACGCACCCTCCAAGGCGCAGGTGCGCGCCGAGGCCGAGGCCCGGGGCCTACCTGTGGCCTCCAAGCCGGACTCCTACGACATCTGCTTCGTGGCCGACGGCGACACCCGCGGTTTCCTGACCCGCTCGCTCGGCGCCCACGAGGGCGCCATGGTCTCCCCCGACGGCGAGGTCCTGGGCACCCACCAGGGCTACTTCGGCTTCACCGTCGGCCAGCGCAAGGGCCTGGGCCTGTCCCGCCCGGCCGAGGACGGTCGCCCCCGCTACGTCATCGAGACGCGCCCGGCCACCAACGAGGTCGTCGTCGGCCCCGAGGAGCTGCTCAGCCGCACCGCGGTCGACGGCGACGGGCTCGTTCTGCTCGCCGACCCCGAACCTCTCGCCACCGGCCCGGACACCGGCGGCACCGATTCTGACGGCTCCCCCGCCGTCGGCTGGCAGGAGGCCAGCGTCCAGGTGCGCGCCCACGGCCGCCCAGTACCGGCGAGGGTCCGCGTCGACGCGGCACAGGACCTCCTGCACGCCGACCTGGCCACGCCCCTGCGTGGCGTGGCCGCCGGTCAGAGCCTGGTCATCTACGGCGGCGACGACGGCGACCAGGTCCTGGCCCAGGCGACCGTCACCTCCGCGCATTCCTCCGGCCACGCCGTCGCCTGACGTCCCACCCGACCGCGAGCGGGACACATAAAGCCGAACGGCCTCGAGCCCGCACTCGGACTCGAGGCCGCCGTTCCTCATCGGGCAGGGCCGACTGCCTCTCCCATCGAGCATTCAACTCGGAGGGTCGACGATGGCGTGATAGTCGGCGTAGCACTCGGCCAGGAGGACGGGTGGCACCTGCTCCAGGGGCATCGCCCGCTGTCCGGCGACCAGGCTCAGAGGACCGGTGGTCACCACCTGGTCCTCGCTCCACACGTCCACCCCACCGAAGTCGATGACGCTGCACAGGCCGGCCACTGGGAAGGCCTTGAGGAACGTGGTGTACCAGTAGATATTGGAGTCGGGCTCATAACCACGGGCCTTGGCCCGTTTGCGCAGGTCGCGGGCAACAACCCGCCTACCCGCCCCGTCATCGATGCCCCACTGCCCCTGTTCCACCTGCGGCGCGCCGGCCGAGAACTGGTCGAAGAGCAGGGTGACCTCGTAATCAGCCAGGTGCTCCTGCCAGTCGGCCGCCTCCGCCTCCGGCAGAAGCGTGCCGTGAGCCAGTGTGACCGCAGCATTCGGGGGCAGTTCCAGGACAGCGTCATCGGCTCCCAGAAGCTCGCCGTCCTCGGTGGGGCGGAAGGTCCAGGCCCGGGTCTCCTGACCGCCGGCTTTCGTCTCATGAGCCCCCACGCCTTCGTCCTGGCGACGGGCCATCCAGACCAGACGAGCCGTCAGGTGCCGGGCCAGGGGATGGTCCGCGAACAGCTCCCGCCACTGCGGAACCGGCCAGGAGCGCCCAACACACATGGCCTCATAGAGACGCCGCCGCTGGACCTTGAGCACGGCGGCGACCTCCTTACGCGCGAAGGCCAGGCGGCGTCTGGTCTGCGCCACGAGCTCGCCGTCCTCACTCTTGCGGGCGGCGGGCAGGCTCTTGCACGCGCGTCCGTCGGCGTCCGTCAGGGCGATGGTCAGCTCCGGGGTCAGGCGGCCCAGGAACTCGCGCTCGCCGTAGGACAGGTGTAACAGCCCGTCAGGTCCGAAACCGGCCGTGGGGATACTGCGGTCACCGAGCTCGGCCTCACTCCAGCCCCGCTCGGCGGCCACTGCCCGAGTGAGCAGGTCGGCGAAGCCACGCACCCGCGGCAAGCGGTGTTGGGACGCAGCCGAGACGATGACCTGCAGGGCCTCGGCGGACGGGTTTGCAGCGACGGCGGTCAGCACAGTCTCGGACTCGGCGCGCCACGTGGGATGGCGGCTCAGGGCGCTCCGTGCGGCGGCGGCGAGACGCTCGCCCTCCATCCCGACGGCGAAGGCGAGCAGCCCCTTACTCCTCAGACTCTCCCCCTTAACGGCCTCGCGGTTGTGGGCGACCCAGCACTCGAGGACGAAGGCACTGAGCGCACGGGCGTCCTCCGCATCGAGCAGTCTCAGGTAGAGCTCGATGGTGCCAGCCCCGTCCGGGGTCTTGAGTCTGTAGGCCTCGAGCACCCAGTTCCGCACGATCTCCGGGTCGAGCGGCGTCCCGTCGGCGAGCCTCGCCTCGGGCAGGGCCTCGAAGGGGAACCAGTCCAGGGCCACCGGAGGGCGCTTCAGTCGCCGCCGGGGAGGCGTCAGGGCCTCTGCGATGACGAGGTCGGTGACGTCATCCCCGTATACCTGCAAGGTGCGCAGCAGGTTGGCCCGCGCCAGACGGTCCTCCTCCTGGGCGCGGGCGGCACGCAGCCGGGCGACGCCGTCGCGGATCGGCAGACTGGCCAACCAGGCCGCCCCCGCCCGGCGCACGTGAGCGACCGGGCTCATCACCGCTTCGAGCGCCAGGTCCCCGACCTCAGGGAAGTCTGCGAGAAGCTTCTGGGCCAGCTCCCGGTTGACCTCGGAGCGTCCCACGGCAACCTGCGTCAGGGCCGGCACCATACTTCGGGGGACGGCCGGGAAGTGGGCGAGCGCACGCAGCACTCGCGTCGCTGACGTGGAATCCTCCAGGAGGTCGCGGGCCCTTGCCAGGTCCTGGGCCATCCACGGCCAGCTGTCCTCGGGCTCGCAGGTCCACAGGGCCCAGTCCCAGGTGATCGTGCGCACCACCTCGGGCAGGTGCCCCACCCGGGTCAGCGCATCAGCGACGACGCGTGGGTCGGTGTCCCACGGCAGGCCTTCCTCCAGGCGTCTGCGGGTGATGCTCCTGCTGACGCGCTCATCAGTTCCGTCCAGTGAACGGCACAGCTCGACGAGCGCCGCAGCGCGATCCTCAGGCAGGGGGATCACCGGCGGAACCGCGACTGGTGGAGTCTCACTCGGCTTCGCTCCGCTTCCCCTATCTCCCTGCTTCGCGGCTTCCTGACTCGAGTCGTCGGGCAAGTTCTGTGATCTGGTCGTGACTTGCATACCCGCATTGTGCCGGTCCCAGGCAACACCTAATGCGGAAACGATGGAGCATTCCTCCGAGCATGAGCGCGCGCGACAGGAAGTCTATTCACCGATCGGTACGAATCTTATTCCGCCTCTCGGCCGGCTTGTTCCCTTCTAGGCTGCGGTTATGTCTCCGTCTCCTGACTCCCCGGCTCCTGACTCCCCGGCTCCCGAAACGCCCTCCCCTGAGGCCCCCGCATCCGCGACCCCGCCGCCTGCGGCGCCGCCTCAGGAGCCTCCTGCCCTCGCCTCACCGCCCCCACCTCAACGGCGCCGTCGGGCACGGCTCGGGATCCTCAGCGCCGTCGTCGCCCTGGTTCTGGCGCTCGGCGGTGGAGGCATCTGGGCGCTGACGCGCAGCTCCGACCCACTCTCCATGGTCACGGCCCCGATCCTCCAGGCACAGCAGGACCTGTCCAACATCGGTAAGGAGCTCGCGGCGGCGCCCTTCGACGCCAACGGCACCACGACGATCACCAGCAAGCAGCTGACGATCCTGCGGGTGATCGCTGATCGACGTGAGGCACTGGTGGCTTTGAACCCGAGCTCATCGTCGTCCTACGCCGCCTGGCAGGTCCCCATCCCCGATAATCTGGCTGGCCAGTACCTCGACTGCCGGATGAACGCGAAGACCTTGGACTGCGGTAACCAGATCAGCATCGATCTGGCCTCGGGGATCAACTCCCCCGCCAAGCCCTCAACTGTCTCCGCCGAGGCCCCCACGGCGCCCGCCTCACCGGTTGCACCCCAGCCCAGTGACGCCCGCTCGGCCGCTCCCTCCCAGAGCGGGCCCTCGAAGATCCCCAATGGCATGGCCCCCACGAACCCCGTGGGTCCCGCGGCTCCCTCCGCCGCCCCGTCCTCCACTCCTGGCGCACCGGCGTCACCGAGCACGCGGACGTCGGGACCGGCACCCGCCTCGGTGCGGCTGAGCGACACTCCCGGAGACGGAAAACCCCTGTCGGTCAGCTCCGACGGGACCGTGAGCGTCAACCGGGAGAAGGTCTCGGGGCTGAAGCTCGACGGCTCCAAGCCGGTGTGGGCGACCCGAGTCGAGGCGCCCCGCAAACTCGTCAGTGTCAACCTGCCGATGAGCCGTGATGTCTGGGTGGTCAGTGACGGCGTCACGGTGGCCGGCCTGGACGGCAGCAGCGTGCTGTGGTCGAGCAAACTCCCCGAGGGCGCGGGCGCTCTCAACACCTTGGGCACCGAAGTGGTACCCCGCTGGCAGACCAGCAAGGGGGCCCTCGTCATGGCCTACCCGGACTCGCTGCGCGCCCTCGACCCGGTCGACGGGAGCACGATCTGGAGGGTCTCCACCCCGGTGACCTCGTGGGCGGCCGGCGATGGCTACGTCGTGGTCTTCAACGGCTCGACGACCTCGATCATGACCTTCGACTCCGGCTCGAGCTCGACCCGCGCCACAGCACTGCCGACCTCGGCCCCGACCTCCGCAGCCAAGCCCTCCCCCAGCCTGGAGGAGCTGGGCGGCGCCACCCTCGATGTCCCAACCGTCTGCGCCGACGGCTTCGCCTCCGTGGTCCGCGGCACGACGAAGTCGCAGGTGGTCGAGAAGATGAAGGATGACAAGACCAGTCTCACCTTCTCCAGCGGCACCGCGACCGGGGCGGGGGCCAACGGCCCGGGCGGAAGCAACTCCACGGTCGCGCTGAAGGAGGCGCAGCCGGGCTTCTTCGGCTCCTCCCCGGTGACGGTCGCGGTTCTGGAGTGCAACAGCGGCACTCCTGCGGCCTTCGACGTCATGGCCGCCTACAACGGCGACAAGCAGATGGTCGGCTCCCTCATCATGGAGGGCAGCAACGAGATCGGCTACACCCCGGCAACCCATATGGAGAACCTGCGCGTCGTGGGCGGGACCGTGCTGTTCAACATGCCCCAGTTCATGGTCGCCGGGGACATGGACTGCAAGGCCTGTTCTGGTTCAGGGACGGCCGCTGTCGCCGCTCAGTGGGACGGTGAGTCCCTGGCGCTGTTCGACGTCGTCTACCACCTCCCGACCCAGGACATCCACCGCCCGTCGCTGCTCAAGGTTCAGGCCGTCTACGACGCCCTGGCCGCTAAGGAGGACAGTAAGGTCACCGACCAGGTCGACTCCGCGGTGCTCTCCTCCCTGGATGAGCCGGCCGGCTCCACGCAGGCCGGTGACGCCACGGCGCGCAGCGCCTACCTGCCCAAGGGAGGCAAGGTGGCCTCCTGCCTGCTGGCGGGCCCCAAGGACTCGTTGTTCGGGACCGTGGTGATCTCTGAGGATCTGGCTCCCGGGTCGATCCTGTGCCCGATCACCTCGGAGGATCAGTCCAAGCCCTGGATGCAGCCGCTTCCCAACCGCCGCGCTCAGTTCGAGTACGGGGCCTGGCTCATCCTCACTCCCAGTGAGGACGGCTTCAAGGTCACCGGACTGGGGCACCGGAGGAGCTGATACCTCGTCGGGTACGCAGGGGGTGGAGCGGATACGGATCCGCTCCACCCCCTCTTGCTGCAGGCTCGCTGCGGGCGACTCTGCACCGCGTCATGCCGCCATCGACGAGCGTGGCCGAACCCTGTGGGCTCTCGCCACCGCCTCTAGAACAGTCTGGTCCTGTCCTCCCAGTCCGGGCCGTAGGCTCCCAGTGCCGCCAGGGCCGTGTAGTCCGCGTAGCTCTCAGCCAACAGCGGTGTGGGCACCTCGTCCAGCGCCACCAGACGACGACCGGTTCCGCGACGCAGCTCCAGGCTGCCGGTCGCACACGGGGTGTTACCGTTCGACACGAAAGCGCCGGTGAAGGTCAGTGCGACGGTGAGACCCGCTGCGGGAATCGTGCGGAGATACTCGGTGAACCATCCCCCGTCTTCCATTCCCCCGTGGCGGTACCCTCGCTTGGAGGCGATATTGCGCACGGAGTAGGCATCGGTCATGTGCCCACGAAGATCGGTGAGCCGCTGCTGGCCAGGTGTGATGACGGGTGCGAGAGCGGAGAGCTGGTCGAACAGCGGCTCGACCTCATAGTCGGTCAGGTGCTCGCGCCACGCCGTCGCGGCATCGGGCCCGATGACAGTCCCGTGCGCCACGGTGATCTTCCCTTGCCCCGGGAGGTCGACGACGGCGTCATCGACTGCCAGCAGGTCCCCTTCCGGTGTGGGACGGAAGACGAGCGACTCGTCACCGTCAGCCGGGACGAACTGCCAGATGAGCCGGGTGACCAGGTGCCTCATGAGCGGGTGGGCGAACAGAAGGTCACGCCATTCGGCCGGGCTCCATCCCCGTTCCACGCACATGGCCTCGTAGAACCGGCCGCTTTGGACGGAGAGCACGTTCTTGGCCTCCTTGCGGGAGGCGGTGAGCTGTTTCTTAGCGGCCTTGACGGCGTCCGCATCGTCGTCGGCCCGGGGCGCCGGCAGTGATGCCCGGGCCTTCCCATCCGGCCCGGTCAGCCGGCCGGCGAAGGAACGGGCTCCGTAGCTCAGGTGCAGCAGACCGTCAGAGCCGAAGCCCGCGGTGGGGATGGTCCGGTCCTCCAGCTGCTCGGCGCTCCAGCCCCGCTCGATGGCGAAAGCCATTCAGGGGGTCAAGGCAGCGAGCCGGTCGACGACGGCGCAGGCTCGCAGCACGGCGCCGGGACTCGGCCGCTCGCCCACCTCGGCGAGCGCGGCCACCAGGGTGGCCAGCTGGAGGTCACCGGCCCGGCGGACTCGCGTGCGCAGGACGTGCGCCACCATACCGGTGGGCTGCATCGCCCCGGAGGCAGCGAGCGCGGTGAGCGCCTCGCGCACGTTCTGGACCAGTACCCGTATAGGGGTGCGATCCTCCCCGTTCGTCTCGGCCTCTTGAGTGCCGGCTTCCTCCGGGCCTCTGCGCGACCGGCCGCGCCCGCGCCCGGGGACTGCGCGAGATGGAGGGAAGGTGGCAGCCAGAAGGCTGATCCGGTCGTGCTCGCGCACGAAGACACCCGAGGGGCGGTCGCCCTCGACCGTGATGGCGTACACCTGAAGGTCGCGGGAGAGCACGTCGGAGACCATCTGCATCTCCCAGCCGCCGACCTCCATGCACAGCAGGTGCCTGCACCCGTCGGTGCTCGTCACCGGCAGCAGGTAGCGCTGGTGGACCTCATCGATGCTGATCGGTCCCAGGCCGTCCTGGGCAACCAGGATCAGACGGAGCCGGGGCATGGGGGCCTCGAAGCGGGCGGCCTCCGGCCCGGATCCGGTCTGGTGGAGATGATCGGCCACGGCTTCCAGGTCGATGTCGTCGTAGCCGGGATCAGTGCTGCTGCGGGTGACCGACGTGCGGTTGGAGGGGGCCAGGGAGCCCTCGGGCCGGCGCTGAGCGCCTGTCAGGCGCAGGGGGCCGGACAGGATGTTCCTCACCGATGTGCCCCACAGGAGGGTGGCGTCCTGTGAGTAGTGGAAGGCGGCGTCGGTCCCGGCGGCTCGCCCGGTGGTGACCATCTCCGGCTGGCCGTTGTCCAGGTCCCAGAGTCTGATGGTCAGTCCTCGGCTTCCCGAGGGGGCCGTCCACCAGGTGGCGCTCAGCGGGAGCAGCAGCCCGGTCTGGGCCGTCTCGGTGTCGGCTCGCCCGATGAGAGCTGGGTCGGGTGAGCCGGTGACGGCTGTGAGCGCCTGGGTCAGGGACCAGGCGGCGGCCAGGGCGCTGAGGACCGTGGCCTCGTCGAGGGCGTCGTTGCGCTCGGCAAGGGCTCGGAGCCTCCCGGCGGCGGAGGTCAGCAGCCGGGACAGGCGGGGCAGCTCTTCCAGGCGGGTGACCTGGGCCAGGCGCTCCAGGTCGGCGGCGCTGCGGAGGCCTGCGTGTGAGAGCCCGGCGGAGAGGAGAGTCTCGATGGAGGTGGCGACTGTTGAGACGACGTCTCGCTTCCGGTCATCGAAGGTGGTCTTCTCGTCCGGCCACGGCCAGGCGCGGCCTGCGCGGGCGAAGAGCCGGATGACGGCCTGAAGGCGCCAGGCCGCCTCGGCGGCCGAGGAGTGGCGTCCTGAGACGATCATGCCCCGGGGTCCCAGTCCCGCGATCACGACGATCTCGGGGGCGTCGGGCCAGGTGATGCTCAGACGTCCAGGGGCAGTGGTCACCTCGGTGCCAGCAGTGAGGCGCCCCAGTGCCATTCCGGCTAAGGACGCCTGCACGCGCCGCCGGGCCTCAGCCCCCAGGGACTTCTCGACGTCGGCCGGTTCCCAGGCGAGGACCTCTTCCAGAACCGGATCGTTCAGAGTCTCCTGGGCGGGCGTGGAGGTCACGCAGGCTTCCGGGGGTGCGGGGGCGGTTGGCGTGTCGCCGGCCGTCGTGCTCTCGTCGGCCCCGTCCCGGTGGATGGCTTGGCGCATCCACAGGCAGGCGGCGAGGATGTGCACGCAGATGCCGGCCACGGGGCAGGGGCAGCGCGCGTCCTGCGGGCCGGAGACGGTCAAGGTGACGGGAACCGGTGGCCGGCCGACGCCGATGGTCACCTCCTCGGCTACTGGCTGCACCCCTGCTTCGGGATCAGCGGGCCCGTTGACGGGCTCGACCCGGCCGGCGGCCAGCTCGGCGCGCCCGCGACGCAGCAGACCCCGGTTACCCAGGGCGATCAGAGCGACATCGTCCAGCACGCCGTAGACCGAGAAAGCAGCGGTCCAGGGGCCACCGTGGGCTTCCGGGGCCGGGGCGTCGGAGGCGCCGGCGGAGCGTTGAGACTGGCCGGTGCGCTCGTTCATACGGTCACCTCAGCCAGCCAGGCGGCGAACCGGTCCGGGGTCATGGCGGCAATCCTCATACCGACCTCGGCCAGGCGCTCGGCCACGTCATGGTCATACCAGGCGTGGCCGCCCTCGTCCAGGGAGACCAGCCCCAGCACGGTCACGCCTTGGGCGACCAGGTCACGCACCCGTTTGACGAGGGTGGACACCGATCCACCCTCCTCGAAGTCACTGATGACCGTCACAATCGTCCGGCTGGGACTGGTCACGGTTCCCGCGGCGTAGCCGACGGCGTTGGCTATGTCCGTTCCGCCTCCCAGCTGACTGGTCATGAGAACCTCGACGGGATCGTGAACCGTGTGGCTGAGGTCGACGACGGTGGTGTCGAAAATGGCCAGTCGTACGGACAGGCCGGGAAGACCCGCGAGGATCGAGGCCATGATGGCGCTGTGGAGCAGGCAGGAGGCCATGGAGGCGGACTGGTCAACGAGGATGATGACGTCCCAGGTCAGGTTGCGTCTCCTCTGGCGGGACATGAAGCGCACGTCCTCGACGATCATGCGGCCGGTGTTCGGATCCACGTTGCCCAGGTTCGCGGTGATGGTGCGCCGCCAGTCGAAGTTGCGTGCCACGGCGTGAGGACTGTTGCTGCGCCGACGGACTCCGCTCAGGGCCGTCGTCACGGGGTGCTGCAGCCGCTCCATGATGTCGGCGACGATCCGGGAGATGAGGGATCGCAGCCCGTCAGTGAGCTGGGGTGAGATCGTCCCCTTGATGCGCAACAGCGCAGCCCCGAGCTCGGGACTGGTGTCGATGGCCTCGATGGCATCGGGGTCGGCCAGCAGCTCGGCGAGCCCGTACCGGGTCAGCGCGTCGCTCTCCAGGCGCTGCAGGGTGGAGGCCGGGAAGAGCCTGCGGGCGCCATCGAGCCAGTCGACCGCCCGTATCACCGACGTCCCTGGGGCGGCTCCCGTCCCGCCTCCGCCTCCCGCGCCCAGTTGGTGCCCACGGCCCGTGTACTCACGGTCATAGACGTAGCCCAGGGCGTCATCAAGGTCGGCGTCCTGGTGCCTGCGCGGCAGATTCGGCTCGGCGTATCGGCCCAGCACCATGCGCCAACGACGTGCCGCCAGGTCACCGTCCGACTCCTCCCCGGAGGCGGAGAGGTTCAACGGCGTGTCGTTCGTCATCCTGCCCACTCCCCCAGGCCATCGCGCACCAGGGAGGCGACCAGGTCCCGTTCGAGCTGGGCCCCGAGCGCGGCGTGGGCCGGATCCACGGTCCAGACGGTGTCGAGATCGGAGGCGGCGGCCCCGACGAGCTGCGCCACCATCCCCGCCAGGCGATGAGTCTCCATGGGCCTCAGCGTGGTGAAGGCCCGGCGCAAGTCGGGCAGTGCGGCGACGAAGGCCCGATCGTCCAGACCGGTCAGAGCCATGGTGACGGCCTCCACGGCGTCGGGTGAGTGCAGAAGCACGTCCGGGGCGGTTCGCACCAGCCCCACGATGAAGTCTGCCGCCCGCGCCGGATCGGCACCCACGGCGAGATGAGTGACGACGGCGTGCACCGCCTCCTCCTTGCTGAGTACCCGCACGGAGGCCGCGATGCCGGTGGCACAGCCGACAAGGACTGCGGCTGCGTCGCGGTCTCGACGCAGAGTCTCGATCTCACGCAGTACCGCCCTGAAGTCGGCGCCCTGGGCGGCCTCACCGGTGCGCTCGTCATCGGCGGCTGACCGGGGGAGCCGGATGATGAGGTCTCGTACGGAGATGAGGGCCTCAACGGCCCTGGCCGCCTCCTGGTCCTCCATCCCGACCAGGTCGGAGACACGTCGGGCGATCATGGCGTCTCCCCTGCGCAGCATGGACCGGATCCGGGAAGCGGCATGGTCCAGGCGCAGTCGGGACGTGGACTCGATCAGGTCCGTCAGCCGGTGCAGGACCTCGACGAGCTTCCCCAGGTCGCTGAGCTGCCCAAGGCTGTTCTCGAGGCGGTCACAGACGTCGCCGGCCTCGACGTCGAGTCCCATAACCGCGAGCTCACTGACCAGTGCCACCAGGGTCTGGGCACCGAGCTCACCGGTGAGCCGCTGAGCCAGTCGGGTTCGCACGAGGACATCGAGATCAGGGGCCTCCTGGGCGGCGCGCACGAGTGCGGCCTCCACCATCGGGGTCCAGCTGTAGACCCACTGCTCGAGGAACTGTCCCATACCGGTTCCGGCGACGAGGTCGGCCCCTGAGATCTGGTGGGCGAAACCGGAGCCGACGAAACGCAGGCGGGCAAGCAGCTCGCGGCGCTCGCGGTGGCGAGGTCGACGGCTGGTGTCGAGGCTGACGCGGTGCTCGACGGCGTCGTCGATGATGAAGCGCGCGGCGCGCAGACGGTCGCGCACCTGGCGCACCAGTGGCGGGGCGGCGATGCCGTCGGGCACCTCTCCGACGCCGGAGGCGGCCAGGACGGAGTCGACGGCTGCTCCCAGATTGCCCGACAGCCCGGTTTCGTCCTTGACCAGGCAGCTGGTGAGGGCGTCAAGGATGTCGCAGCGTCCGGGCCATGCCCGGCCGCGCAGTGCGGCCAGTCCCATGGCCTGCTCCACGGTGACCAGCACCTGGGCGGTCCCCAGTGGTTCGCCGAGCCCACGCAGGGCGGTGGCGACGTCGATGACGACGGAGGAGGCGAAGGCTCGGGCGGCCTCGGCCGGCTCTCGGGCCGTCTGGGCAGTGGGCCGCGTGGGTCGTCGGGAGCCTGTGCCGCTGCGCGCGAGAGGAACGGCCCCGGTGCGGGCCCGCCAGGCCCGCTGCCACAGGCCCGGCGAGGGCATGCCGGCGCCGTATCCACGCAGGGCATCGAGGCGGGCGTAGTCGTACCGGATGAGCCATGCCGGCCCGCCGGGTTGGGGCTGCGGCTCGGGCAGCCACGCGGCGTGCTCGGTCACGTCAAGGCAGTCGAGCAGTGCCATGGTGTGAAAGCCCCCGGTGACGACCACGACCGGGGCAACCGGAGCAGCGGCCTTCGTCTCGCCGGCACCGGTCGATGGGGATGATTCTGGCAGGTGCCGTCTCAGGGCGGCTACCATGACAGCCTCGCGGGCGTGGGTGCCATCGGCGTCGAGGACCTCGCGGTCAACGTCGAGCCGTGCCAGCCCCGCCCATGCCAGGGTGTCGGAGAAGAAGTCCTGCCAGGATCGGATATCGGCGGTGGCCCGGTCCTCGAAAAGATGCTCCCAGACCTCGTCGTGGTCACGGCAGCCCAGGCGCCGGGCGAGGGCATCCAGGCTGCGCGAGCGCGCCAGGTACCGCTCGGCCTGGAGCGTGCGGGCGACCGCACCTCGAGCATCGCCAGGGAAATCGTCATCCTCTCGGAGGCAGGCGCTGCGGTCGATGA
>ERZ772971.780-NODE-780-length-19374-cov-3.918008_pt1 | contig 19374 bp, 19 predicted proteins | sample MGYA00511943_ERZ772971 | MGnify/ENA primary metagenome ERZ772971 (study PRJEB29015, sample SAMEA2737929) | human oral metagenome | biome: human oral; feature: human-associated habitat; material: dental | place: China | collected 2144 ... | reverse complement strand
CGAACAAAAGACGAACAAATGACGAACAAATGACGGTGCGAGCCGCACGGGCAGACGAAGAAAAGACGAAGAATAAATATATTTAAGATTAACTTGCACTCTATCTAAGATGAAATTTAGTTATTATTTTAGTTACATATAATTTTGTTTAATTGAAAAGTTGTATCTTTGCTGAAACTTTAAATGAAATGAGAACACTCTTTTTACTTGCTTCAACACTCCTTTTTCTCACAGTTGAAGCACAACGCCCTAATATAGTAGTTTTTATAGTAGACGATATGGGATGGGAAGACACTTCTTTGCCTTTTTGGAGTGAACGTGTTCCTAATAACGATATTTATCACACGCCTAATATGGAGCGATTGGCTTCGCGAGGGGTGCAGCTTACGCAAGGTTATGCGGCGTCAATTTGTTCGCCCAGCAGAGTGAGTTTACTTACCGGTAGCAATGCGGCACGCCACCGTGTTACTAACTGGACGTTGCACTACAATACCCCTACCGATGTGGAAGATACCGTACTCACGCCACCCGATTGGAATGTAAATGGTATTTCTCACCCATACCTAATGTACCTCACGCTTATTATGCTAAAACGCTTCCTCAGTTATTAAAAGAAGCTGGTTACTACACTATTTGCATAGGGAAAGCACACTTTGGGGCAACTCAAACCTTAGGAGCTAATCCGTTGAATTTAGGATTTGAGAAAAATATTGCAGGGCACGCGGGAGGAGGACCTGCAAGCTATTCAGGGCTTACTAATTTTGGCAATCGTACTGATGGACAACCTTCGTCGGCTTTTGCGATTCCTGACCTCGAAAAATATTGGGGAAAAGATATTTCGGTTACCGAAGCACTTACGTTAGAAGCGCTTGAAACATTAGATAACCGACCTAAAGACCGTCCGTTTTTTCTCTACCTCTCACATTATGCAGTGCATATTCCTATTGAGGAAGATAAGCGTTTCAGTGCTAAATATCAGCATTTAAACCCTATTGAAGCCCGTTATGCCTCGATGATAGAAGCTATGGACAAGAGTTTGGGCGATGTGTTGGATTACCTCAAAGCACATCAGTTAGAAAATGATACTTTTATTTTGTTTCTCTCGGACAACGGAGGGCTGAGCGCCGTAGGTCGCGGTGGAAAGCCTAATACACATAATTATCCGCTACAAGCAGGTAAAGGCTCGGCTTATGAAGGAGGTGTGCGTATTCCTATGATAGCCTCTTGGCAAGGGCAACTACCCACAAATAAGCGCACGGAGCAACCTGTAATTATAGAAGATGTATTTCCGACGCTTTTGGAAGTGGCGAAGATAAAAGACTATAAAGTACCTCAAAAGGTAGATGGGAAAAGTTTTTTGGCAACCTTAAAAGGTAAAAGAGTAGGAGAGGAGCACTGTTGCTTTTATTGGCATTGTCCTAACAATTGGTATACAGTGGAAGGCTATGGTTATGGAGCTTCGAGTGCTATAAGGCAAGGCGATTGGAAATTAGTATATATGCACAAAACGGGTGAAAAACAACTGTTCAATATTAAAGAAGATATAAGCGAAGCTCATAACTTATTTGAACAGTACCCTCGTAAGGCAAAGCAACTCACAAAAAAATTGCGCCATTACCTCAAAGAAGTAAAGGCGCAGATGCCTATGAATAAAGAGACAGGGAAAATAGTTCCCTTACCTTAATCTTCGTCCTCTAACCCGAGTTCTCTCGCTGATATTTCACGCATTTCTACCTTGCGTATTTTACCCGAGATAGTCATCGGGAACTCTTCTACAAATTTCCAATAACGAGGCACTTTGTAATGAGCTATGCGTCCTTTGCAGAAGTCGTGGAGTTCTTCTTCGGTGAGGGTAACCCCTTCTTTAGGTTTAATCCAAGCCATAACTTCTTCACCGTATTTTTTGCTAGGGACACCAATTACTTGCGCGTCCATTACTCCTTTATAGGTATAGAGGAAGTCTTCTATTTCTTTAGGAGATATATTCTCACCTCCGCGAATAATTAAATCTTTAATGCGACCTGAGATATGAATATAGCCATCATCGTCCATCATAGCCAAATCGCCAGAGTGCATCCAGCGTTGTTCGTCTATCACCTGCTGTGTAGCCTGCGGACTGTTCCAATACTTCAACATTACTGAATAGCCACGGGTACATAGCTCACCGTTCTCTCCTCGTTTCACGATGGCTTTGGTCTCAGGATTGATAATCTTAATTTCTAAGTGGTCGTGAATAGTTCCTACCGAGTAGATTTGTTTCTCGAAAGGTGCTCCTATTTTAGTTTGTGTAGAGACAGGTGAAGTTTCTGTCATACCGTAGCAAATAGTTATTTCGTGCATATTCATTTGCTCTTTCACGCGTTTCATAATTTCAGGAGGACACAAAGCTCCTGCCATTACCCCTGTACGTAGACTTGATAAATCATAAGGTTGTTTGTCTAATACATACAGTTCTGAGATGAACATCGTAGGCACACCATAAAGCGAAGTACATTTTTCTTTCTCTACAGCTTCGAGTGTTTTAGTAGCGTCGAAACTATCGTTGGGGATTACCATTGTAGCCCCGTGAACTGTACAAGCGAGATTTCCAATAACCATTCCGAAACAATGGTAAAAAGGTACAGGAATACACACTCTATCTTTTTCGGTATAATTCATTCGGATACCGATAAAATAACCGTTATTGAGGATATTGTGGTGAGAAAGTGTAACACCTTTGGGGTTGCCCGTAGTTCCTGAAGTATATTGTATATTTACGGGGTCATCAAATTGCACTCTCTCTTCAAAAGAAAGTAGTTTCTCGTCGGTAACTTTTTCACCGTGTGCTAAGAAATGTTGCCAGCTCTCTCCCCAATACACTTCTTTACGCAAAGTTTCAGTAAACTCACGCGCATCGTCTATCATTTTTTTATAATTACTACTTTTAAACTGAGGGGCAGCAAAGATGTATGATATGCCTGATTGATTGATTACATAAATCAGTTCACTGGTACGATAAGCAGGATTGATATTCACCATTATCGCTCCTATTTTGGCGGTAGCATACTGCAAGAGCGTCCACTCATAGCAATTAGGAGACCAAATACCTACCCTATCGCCTTGTTTCACACCTAAGGCGATGAGTCCTTTAGCTACTGCCGTTACTTGTGCATAAAACTCGGCGTAAGTAACTCGGTAGTCCTGGTGTACGGATATAAGCGCTTCCTTATTAGGATATTTTTCCACTGTTTTACGAAGATTCTGGTCGATAGTCTCCCCTATAAGAGAGATATTGGAAGCTCCGTAGGTATAAGCTAAGTTTTTATTCATAAGGATTATTTTAAGTTATTCTTTTGTTATTTCAGTAAGTCAGGTCGTTTGGCTTTGGTATGCTCATAAGCTATATTTTCCCGCCATTGTTCTATTTTGGGGGTATTGCCACTGGTAAGGATTTCGGGTACTTCCCAACCCTTGTAGTTAGCAGGACGTGTATAGACTGGTGGAGCCAACAAATTATCCTGAAACGAATCGGTAAGGGCTGAAGTTTCATCGGAGAGGACACCAGGGATGAGGCGAATAATTGCATCACAGAGCACCGCTGCGCCTAATTCCCCACCTGAAAGCACATAGTCACCTATGGATATTTCTTTGGTGATAAAGTGGTCGCGTACGCGTTGGTCTACCCCTTTGAAGTGCCCACACAAGATGATAAGATTTTTAGCCAACGACAGTTGGTTAGCCATCTTTTGTTGCAGTGTATCGCCATCAGGGGTGAGGAATATCACCTCGTCATAATCCCTTTCAGCTTTGAGTGCTGAAATACACTTATCGATAGGCTCTATCATCAGCACCATACCTGCCCCTCCCCCAAACTGATAGTCATCTACTTGTCGGTAGGCATTATTGGCATAGTCGTGCAGGTTGTGAAAATGTACTTCTACTAATTTTTTATCAATCGAACGCTTTATAATGGAGTAGCCAAAAGGACTCTCCATTAGTTCAGGAACAACCGATATAATATCAATACGCATCAGTCTAACGATGTTTGTTTATTTCGTCTTGCAACTGGCGACGCACTTTCTGTTCGCGTTCAATAGCTGCTTTGCGATAGCTCTCGTATTCCTCTTGTAATTCTGATAATTGATGAAGAGACTTTCTTGTAACAATATTTCCGTTAGAGTATTTGTAAATATACAGCACTAATAGAACTCCTAAAGCAATAATAATTCCCCACATAATGGTATTGTATAAGCCTTTGGATAACAAAGCTCCAAACAGATTCATACTATCTTTCTCATTGCGGGTCTGGTCTAGGGTAGTTTGTAAAGAGGCTATATTATCATTTAGTGTCTTAATAGTTTCTTCGTGAGTTTTTACTTTTCCCTTTTCAGCCGCGAGGCGTGATTTTATATTATTCACACTGTCTGCCATACTGCGTTGAAAGCTGGCAAGCTTAACTTTGTCAAACATTTTGTAGTTTTGCCAAGACCCTGCTCTGTCTATCATACGTTGGAACTGTTCGGGTAGGCTGGTAGGCTTTGGTTCTTCAGGTTGTACTTCCACAGTAGTTGAAGCAGTTTTCTGTGAACTAAATGAAGTTGTTGTCGCATCTTGTGCTTTAATTGATACACCAGAAAAGGCACTAAGTGCCATCATTATTATTAGTTTTTTCATATAACTTATATTTTAAATTAATAATTGAGGTTACAATGTTTTCATTATCTTCATAAAATCGTCTACAATGGTGGCTCCTTTGTCCTGGTTGTACCATTTTTGTAGTTCTTCTTTGAATTCAGGGGTTAGTTTACCATTCTTAGCCTTCTCTTCTTCTACCATTTTAGTAGCTACTGACGGACGAGAGCCCCAATGTGCTAACACCTTATCTTCTAAGTCTAAAAACACTACTACAGGAATGGCTTTACCTCCATTGGTAAGAAAAAGATTCATCAGCTCTTCATTCTCATCTCTAAAAACAAGTTTCATAGTGATTTTAGGGTTGAGGGTCGCTATTTTATGTACTACGGGTACAATTTGAGCCGCATCAGCACACCAACTTTCGGTAATCACTAATAAACAAACACTCTTAGGGTAGTTTACAAAGAATTGAGCCTTATCTTCAGGTATTTCTATGGTCTTATCTAAGCGTTTGTAGCGTTTTTGGTTTAAAGCAGTGTAATATATGCGTTCTTCGGTTTGTTCTTCTCCGCTCGATTTTCCTTCTGTTGCATACTTGTCTATCAGGTTGCGATAGGTCTCGTAAGAAACAGCTTTTAGGAGGCTATTGCGAATGATTTGTGTTGTATCCATATTCAATTAATTAACAATTAAAAGGTAAGGCACGAGCTACAAGCTCGCACCTGCTTTTGTAATTTAAGAAGCTATTTGCAAAGCCGATTTGTTGAGTTTTTCCTCAGCGTATTCTTTGGTTATTGTCAGTTCTTTTACACCTGAATTAGGAAGCTCAAACATCGCATCAGTGAGTATATTCTCACATAGCGAACGCAAACCACGTGCGCCGAGTTTATACTCTAAGGCTTTCTCAACGATAAAGTCGAGTGCTTCTTCTGTTATATCAAATTTAATACCATCCATCTCAAAGAGTTTTTTATACTGTTTGATAATGGCATTCTTAGGTTCGGTAAGAATCATACGCAAAGTGTGTTTATCCAATGGATTCATATAGGTAAGCACCGGCAAACGACCTATAATCTCGGGTATCAAACCGAAGTCTTTTAGGTCTTTGGGTATGATGTATTGCACCAAGTTTTTCCTATCTACTTGTGTATTTTTAGACGAGTTGTAACCCACCGCTTGCATATTCAGGCGTTTAGAAATAACACGCTCGATGCCGTCGAAAGCTCCTCCGGCAATAAACAAGATGTGTTCGGTGTTTACTTCTATATACTTCTGATCGGGGTGCTTGCGTCCGCCCTTGGGAGGTACGTTCACCACAGAACCTTCGAGGAGTTTTAGCAGTGCTTGTTGTACCCCTTCGCCCGATACGTCACGAGTGATAGAGGGATTGTCGCTCTTGCGAGCAATCTTGTCGATTTCGTCTATGAACACGATGCCTCTTTCAGCTTTTTCCACATCGTAGTCAGCAGCTTGTAACAAGCGTGAGAGAATACTCTCCACATCTTCACCTACATAGCCAGCCTCAGTGAGTACTGTCGCGTCTACAATGGCAATAGGCACATTTAGCATCTTAGCAATGGTGCGTGCTACTAAGGTTTTACCTGTACCCGTTTCGCCTACCATTATCACGTTACTCTTTTGTATTTCCACTTCATCGTCGGCATCAGGTTGTTGCAAACGCTTGTAGTGATTGTATACCGCCACTGAGAGTATTTTTTTAGTAAAGTCCTGACCTATTACATACTGGTCGAGGAATTTTTTAATCTCTTGTGGGGTTTTCAGGGTCATATCACCCGATACTACAGGCTTCCCTTTTTGAGCTTTAGCACCGAATGCCTCTTCTATAATGATATTAGCTTGTTCAACGCAATAGTTGCATATATTACCAGCCATACCGCGAATTAGCATCTCGGTTTCGGGTTCTGCACGACCGCAGAATGAACAATATTCTACTTGTTTTTTAGCCATTATTTTCTTTCTAATACTTCGTCTATCATACCATACTCTTTAGCTTCGCGTGCTATCATCCAGTAGTCGCGTTCTGAGTCTTTATACACTTTAGCAAAAGGTTGCTTAGAGTGCTTGGCAATGATTTCGTAGAGTTCGTTTTTGAGTTTCAACATTTCTTTTAGATTTATTTCCATATCGCTGGCTACCCCTTGTGCACCTCCCGAAGGTTGGTGAATCATCACACGAGAGTGTGGCAATGCCGAGCGTTTGCCCTCAGTTCCAGCGCATAGCAATACGGCAGCCATCGAAGCAGCAATGCCAGTGCAGATAGTAGCCACATCAGGTTTTATAAACTGCATCGTATCGTAAATACCTAAGCCGGCATACACACTACCCCCTGGCGAATTGATATAGATTTGAATATCTTTAGCGCTATCCACACTTTCCAAGAAAAGCAATTGCGCAGTAACAATATTCGCTACTTGGTCATTTACATCGGTACCCAAGAAGATGATTCTATCCATCATCAAGCGCGAAAATACGTCCATTTGGGCTACATTCAGCTGGCGTTCCTCCATAATGTAAGGAGTCATACTACCTACAATTTTGTCATAGTACAAGCTATTCACATTATGATGCTTAGTGGCATATTTTCTAAATTCGTCTGATAAATTCACTTTTATAATCTAAAATATTTAACGGATTAGTTATAATCCTTATTCATCTTTTACCTTTAACAAAGGTAGTCCAAAATCGTCAATAGCACAAATGTGCTTGTAGTATTACTGACAATTTTGGACTGCCTATTTAACAGTTTCTATATACTATTCAGGAAATGCTATCTTTACAAACTCATCGAAAGATACTTTCTTCACTTCAAGATTCACATTTTCTTTGTAGAATGCAATAAGTTTCTTGAATACCAACTGTTGCTGAATGCGCTGTACTTCTTCGCGGTTTTTCAAGACTCTTTCCACAATACCTTCCACGTATGAGCTATCGTCCAAAGGCATTCCATATTGTGCCAGCTGTGCTTTCACATACTCGTGAGCAAAATCTTCAATCTCTTTTGAGGTAGTTTCTAGCTTATTATCTGCAAGCAATTTACCCTCTATTAGTTGGTAGCGCAATCCTCTTTCAGAACGATTGTACTCCTCATTAGCTTCTTCTTGTGTCAGTTCCTTTTCTGTAGTAGTGCGCAACCATCTCTTCAAGAACTCAGCAGGAAGCTCAAATTGCGTATTATCTACTAAGTAGTCTGTTACAGTGTTGAGGAAGTGCTGGTCTGCTTGCTCATTGTATTGCTGTTGAGCACCTTCTCTTATCTTTTCGCGCAGCTGCTCTTCAGAGGTAACAGAGCCATCAGGGAAAAGCTTATTGAACAACTCTTGGTCTAAAACAGCGCTCTCACGTTCGTTCACTTCCTCAAGAGTAAAAGTAACTTCTACCTCCAAGTGGTGAGCTTCGTCGTGCGATACCTTCAAGTAGTGCATTAGGCTGTGAGCATCTTGGAACAAACCTTTAGTTTGCAACTGAAACTGGTCGCCTATTTTTTTGCCTACAAACACCTTTCTTGCATCATCGCTTAGCGTTTCCAAAGAAAAAGTAGCTTGGCTGTCGATGCCCTTTTCTTCGTTGAAGAAAGTACCTGTTACCTCTACACTGTCGCCATCCATCACTTCTCCTTTAGAGACAAGCTTGCCAAATTGCTTTTGGATGCGTGCCACTTGTTGGTCTATTTGTGCATCATCTACAACAATTTCATAGCGCACAATCGGAGTAGAAGGCTGCAAGTTCACTTCAAAAGTAGGAGCCAAGCCCACTTCAAATTGGAAAGTGATATCATCAGCATCAAAGTCTACTGTTTGTCCTTCTTTAGGAAGAGGGTTCCCTAAAAAGTTCAACTTCTCTCTATTCAAATACAGATACAAGTTGTCTTGTAGCTGTTTGTTTATCTCATCCAATTTAATAGCCCTGCCATATTGCTTTCTTATCATATTAGCAGGCACGTGTCCTTTTCTAAAACCAGGAACCACAGCGTTTTTGCGATAGTCTCCGATAGCTTTTTCTACATTAGCAGCGTAGTCATCTTTTTCAATAGTGATAGAAACAACGAGGTTCAAGTCATCTACTTGCTGTTTGTTTATGTTCATCTTTTCAAAGTATTTAATCTAAAAATTTCAGTTCGCAAAGGTAATACATTTTGTTGATATGTGCAACATTTCAATAACTTTTAACAATCATATTAAAACTTAGGTAACTCCCAATGGTATTTCTGTGATAGCAATCGCACCGAGATCACCACCATTATTGTAATGAAAACCACCAAGTTATGGTTTACAAAACCATCTATAAGGAAATACACTGTGCCCCCCGCAATGCAAGCTGTGGCGTAGATTTCCTTATGAAAAACTGCCGGTAGCTTGTTAGCCAAGATATCCCGAATCACCCCTCCAAAGCTACCTGTCATCGTCCCCAAGATTATCGCAATCGTTGGCGAAAGCCCAAACCGCAAAGCCTTTTCTATCCCTATGATAGTAAAAACCCCAAGACCAATCGTATCAAATAGCATCAACGACTTGCTCCAATGTTCCGAAAACTGACGCTTAAACACAAGCGTTACCACCAAGCTGATGATGATCATCAGTATATAAGACAGATTATTCATCCAGAACACAGGCACACTGCCAATCATTATATCGCGCAGCGTACCCCCTCCTACACCTGTTACAAAGGCCAAGATAAGCATCCCGAACACATCCATTCGCCGTTCCAATCCTACCAAAACCCCAGAAACACCAAATACAGCTGTCCCTATCAAGTCCCAAAGATAAATCTGATCTATATCAGATAGCAGTCCAATAAAATAAACAAAATAATGCTCCATACTATATTATAAGTCCTTAATTTAATCCCATATCTGCGAAAGTCGCCACGTATCTCCTACCATTACAAACACATAGCAACACCCATTTCCTACATTCTTAGCACAAACCACACCGTCAGGGTAATAACCAAAGGTATACGTCTGCCTTTCATTTAGGTCATCAGTAAGCAAATCCTCCTCCTTCACCAGCACACTACCGTCCTTTTCTACCCAGAAACGCAGTAAAAGCTCCTCCAAGTGCTGTTGCCTAAAGGCCATATCACCAGCAAATCGTTTAAAAAATGAAGGAAACAACTGCTGCTTGCCTGCTATCTCCTTAGTGCTCTTAGCTAGTTCAGCATAAGCCACCAAGCTCCCATTGCCCTCTTCTAGAAACACCTGCCCGCAATCGCCCTTAGGCACCCAAAAAGAGTACAGCTGCGCATCAGCATAAGGCAAGCGGCTCAGCAGCCTATAGCGGTAATACATCCTATTCTCTTGCAGCACACTATCTACCGCCCAATAAGTCCTATTAGCCCCAGCAAGGCGCTCTATCTGACCTATTTTCCCCTTTACCTCTGCCAAACCCTCAACCACTTCTCGCCCGCTCTCCACATCACAGCCCTTTTTCAAGCGCACCATACCATTCTCACAGCCGATGAGCAACAGCACCAAAAGCACCACCGCAAAAAGTCTTCTCATTGTATCTTCAAATTCTTCTTAAACACACTACACAAACTCAAACCTCACCAGTCCGTCCACATCTATTTTCGTCAGACGCACTTTCCGAAGCGTATTCACAAGCATAGGATCCCACGGAGCCTTCACCTTCACATAATTCTCAGTGAATCCGTGAATATACCCCTGCTTATGGTCGCTCTCAAACAGTACCGTCCGCTCCTTTCCTAACTGACTCTCATAAAAAGAATGACGCTTCTTAGCCGACAGCCCCCTGAGCATCTTGCTCCGTTTAGCCCGCACAGCATCTGCCACCACCCCATCCATCGCTACAGCCTCCGTATCCGAACGTTCCGAATACGTAAACACGTGCAAGTACGACACCTCCAATTCGTTCAAAAAGTAATACGTCTCCAAGAAGTGTTCATCAGTCTCACCGGGGAAACCCACTATCACATCCACCCCTATACAAGCATCAGGCATCACCTCCCGAATCTTCGCCACCCTACTGCTGTAAAGCTCACGCAAATAACGTCGCTTCATCTTCTTAAGTATCTCGTTACTACCGCTTTGCAACGGAATATGAAAGTGAGGCACAAAGCTGCGCGACTGCCCTATAAAGTCTATCGTCTCGTCTTTAAGCAGGTTAGGCTCTATTGACGAAATCCGAAGACGCTCAATCCCTTCCACCTCGTCAAGCGCCTGTACCAACTCCAAAAAAGTGTGCTCGTGCTTTTTATTCCCGAACTCACCCTTGCCATAATCGCCTATATTTACGCCCGTTAGCACAATCTCCTTAATCCCTTCTGCCGAGATCTTACGCGCATTAGCAATAATATTCTCAAACGTATCACTGCGCGAGATGCCACGAGCCATTGGGATAGTGCAATACGTACACTTGTAATCGCAGCCATCCTGCACCTTCAAGAAAGCACGCGTGCGGTCTCCTATCGAATAGCTCCCCACGTAAAAGTCCGCCTCCGAAATCTCACAAGAGTGCACCACACCCTCGTTATGCTTAGTCAAGTCGTCAATATATTGGGTAATGTTAAACTTCTCCTTAGCACCAAGCACCAAGTCCACCCCATCTACCGAGGCCAACTCCTCTGGCTTAAGCTGAGCGTAACAGCCCACAGCCGCCAGAAAAGCCTTCGGATTCGTCTTCAAAGCCTTCCTAACCACCTGCTTAAACTGCCTATCAGCGTTCTCCGTTACCGAGCAAGTATTTATCACGTATATATCAGCTACCTCCTCAAAGTCCACACGCACATAACCCTCCTGTTCAAAACTCCGCGCTATGGTCGAAGTCTCCGAGAAGTTAAGCTTGCAACCCAAGGTATAAAATGCCACTCTTTTCATCTAATAATTATATTTTTACCGTTCTCTATTCCTTCTTTTCAGAATCCTCAAAAAAATCCTGTTCCATAAAATACCGTACAATAGCCCTTTTCATCAGCAACGCCTGCCCGCCCGCAGTCAGTGCCGGCAACTCCCGTACCAACCGGTAATGCGGCCAGCCTTCCTCATCAGTACGAACATATTCATAATAACCAAAGGCCGAAAGAAGCCTGCAAATAGAAATATGCATCAAGTCCACCTTTTCATCCTTAGAAAATACCCGATGCAATACCCCCAATTCCTGAACCCCTATCAAATACAATATCCCATCTACACCCAATCGCTCACCCTCTCCAAACGACGATGAAAGGCGCGAAACCAACTCCTCCCACCTGCTTTCCAGCAACTCTTCTTCTGTCATATCTCTATTATTAGGGCGCAAAGATATAAAACTATTGCCAATCTACATACCTCAAAATAAAAAAAATATCACTAACCATTGGGTTAATCCCAATACTTAACATACCTTTACCTCCGAAATTACCAAACAATGAGTAACACCAATAACATATCCACCGAAGAACGTATCAAAGCCGCTGCACGAAAAGTATTCCACCAAAAAGGATACGCAGGCACTCGCACACGCGACATCGCCGAAGAAGCAGAAATAAACCACGCAATGCTCAACTACTACTTCCGAAGCAAAGAAAAACTATTTACCATTATAATGACCGAAACAATGGCGCAATTCTTTAAGGGCGTATCACATCTGCTGAACGACGAAACCACCTCCTTAGAGCAAAAAATAGAGCTCATAGTCAATAACTACACCGATTTACTCTTAGAAGAACCAGAGCTCCCTGCCTTTATGTTCAACGAGGTACGCAACAACCCAGAGCCTTTCATAGAAAACAACCCCATACGTCAAGCATTACAAATCTCAGCCCTAGCACGACAATATGCGACTACTTGCCCTACTCCTCCTATCCACCATAAGCTCTTTCGCACAAGAAACGCTTACTTTAAACCATTGTTACCACCTCGCTCGCCAGAACTACCCCACCCTTGAAAAGCTCGATGGGTTCTCAAAAACAGCCCCAACCCCTATCCACCCAAAATTTACGCCCCGAACTCAAAGGATTTCAGCTACAAGAATCCCTGCTCAAAGCCCAAGAAAAACAACTCAATACACAGCTCCTACCCAAGCTCAGCGCGTTTTTCCAAGGCGCTTACGGCCGCCCCACCCTCAATATCCTCAGCAACCAAGCAGACTTCTACTACATCACAGGGCTGCGTTTGCAGTGGAACCCAAGCCCCCTGTACAACCTATCCGCCAAGAAACACATCTTGCACCTAAGCAGCCAAAGCCTCACTGCCGACCGCCAAGCCTTCCTGCGCAACACCCAACTCGAACACACCCAGCAATCCCAGCAAATCAAAAAGCTACAAAAGCTCATTAGCCAAGACCAAGAAGCCGTAGCCCTGCGCCATTCCATAGCCCAAGCCGCCGAAGTACAGTTAGACAACGGCATCATCACCACCCACGAATACCTACAGAAACTCAACGCCTGCCACCTCGCCCACCAAACCCTCATCCTGCACCAAATACAACACCTCCAAGCCCAAGAGAACCACAACCTAATTACAGGACAATCCTCCCACAACCCCTCCCAAGGAGAAGAGTTGTTGCGATGCTAACAATAAACAGAACAAGAACACCATTCACTGAATAATAACCCAATAATAAAACGCCCCCATCGCCTTTCCAGCTTGCCCCCCTCTCCTTGGGAGAGGGGGGAACGGGGGGTGAGGATTTGCCCCCTCTCCTTGGGAGAAGTCTCCGAAAAGGAGAGTATGTGAGGAACGGGGGGTGAGGATTTGCCCCCCATCGCCTTTCCGGCTTGCCCCCCTCTCCTTGGGAGAGGGGGGAACGGGGGGTGAGGATCTGCCCCCCAACAAAACCATTTTGCCTTTTTCGCAAAAATTCAGCCAAATAATAAGAATAATTCAATCGGAGCTTACTCGGACAATACTCGGACACTAGTCGGAGCTTAGTCGGACAAAAGCAACAAAAAACAAATTGTCAAATCATCAACAAAAAGCCAAAAACAATCACAATAATGCAAAAAAGCACACACCCACCATCACAGAGAAAAACACACCAGCAGCCCACTCCATTCCGCTGAAAAGAAACTTCTCGTAAGGCCTATAAAAAAAAGTAAAATTTTTAAGATTTTTTCTTGCTTTTTAGGAAATATTTTGTACCTTTGTCGCGAATATCAAAGATATTCAAACACAAAACAAAACTATTTTATTAACAACCAGTAAATGTTAAAACTATGGCAAGAGTAAAGAACAACGTCCTTACAGAAGGCCTATCAGGCAAAATTGGAAACAAAATTGTCTTCCGACAAAGAAATGGAGTAACCATTGCAGCACAAGCCCCTAAGCAAAAAGCAAAGCTTACCGAGAACCAGCTATCTCAAAACAAACGCTTTACAGACGCTTCCACCTACGCTAAAAACGCCCTTTCAGACCCCACTCTGAAAGCCTTTTACGAAGCCGAAGCCAAAAAGAAAGGAACCTTAAGTGCGCGCAATGCCGCTATGTCCGATTATTTAACACCGCCCACCGTTACCAGTATAGACGCATCAGACTATACAGGAACCAAGTCCAGCGAGAAAATCATCGTCCACGCCGATGATAAGTTCAAAATCAGCAGCCTAAAGCTCAAGATTGTCTCCAGTAGCAACAGCACGATCGAAGAAGGAAACGTTACCCTATCCGAAGGAAAGTGGACATACCAAACCACAGCCTTAAACCCACATCTTTCAGGTAGCAAAATAACCATCTCCGCCACCGACCGTCCTGGCAACACCACTACTAAAGAGTTTACATTGTAATCTAACAAAGGCTGCTTAAGGATTTTTAACCCCTAAACAGCCTTTTTTTTGCCGAAAAAACACCCAATGAATAGCCTATTAACAACAGACCTTATAGCCTACCCTCCTTGACCATAGGCAGCCTTTTCAGTGCCCATTAGCCTTTGAAAAAAGGTGAATCACCACCACCCCACCGATGATAAGCAAGGCACCCAGTACAAAAGGCAAGTCTATTTTGCTCTTGAAAACAAGAATACTTACGATAGCAGTCAGTACAATCCCCACCCCCGACCAGATAGCATAAGCCACCCCCAGCGGAATATTTTTGAGAGCTAACGACAGAAAATAAAAAGAAACCCCATAAGCCAACAGTGCCCCTACCGCAAACAACCACCTGCTAAACCCTTCCGATTTACCTAAAAGAGAAGTAGCCAACACTTCCAAAACAATCGCTAAACTGAGATATAAGTAATGCATATAAGTATAATATCTAAATTTGTGGCAAAAGTACAACCTTTTTTAACAATAGAAAACAAAAACAGCTAGCCTCCTTTCCCCTGTCGCTGCAAGCTTGTAGCTAGCGCAATCAGCAAATTAACAACGCCATTCCGGTAACCCACTTTGTGAATGCTATCCGCCTTATAGTGCTTAAAGGCAGTAGTTTTGTACAACTCAGCACAGAGTTTTCGTATTTGGCAGGCTTTGCTATACTGCTGAATGGTTGGGCTATCTGGAACTACAGAAAAACCAACTAAAGCCACACATCAGCACATCACCATTTTTTCAAGCTAAAAACTTGCCAATTCACAAAGAAGTCGTACCTTTGTATAAAATTAATTACATAACTAATGAACGAAGAAAACAGCACTATAAACAGCACAACAACCCCACAACACACCGCCAAACCACAGTGGATACGCGTCAAGCTCCCCACAGGAAAAAAGTACACCGAGCTTCGCAACGTAGTCGATAAGTACAACCTACACACCATTTGCACCTCAGGAAGTTGCCCCAATATGGGCGAATGTTGGGGCGAAGGCACCGCCACCTTTATGATATTAGGCAACATCTGCACCCGTTCCTGCGGTTTTTGTGGTGTAAAAACAGGACGTCCCGAATCCCTCGATTGGGAAGAACCCGAAAAAGTAGCCCGTTCTATCAAGCTGATGAACATCAAGCACGCCGTCCTCACCTCGGTAGATCGCGACGACCTCAAAGATATGGGAAGCATCTTATGGGCTGAAACCGTAAGAGCCGTACGCCGTATGAGTCCACAAACCACAATGGAAACCCTCATCCCAGACTTTCAAGGAGTAGAACGAAACCTGAACCGTATCCTTGAAGCCGCCCCCGAAATCATCTCCCACAATATGGAAACCGTCCGCCGACTCACCCGCGAAGTACGCATTCAAGCCAAATACGACCGTAGCCTCAGCGTACTTAAATACCTTAAAGAGAGTGGTGCCAACCGTACCAAATCAGGCATTATGTTAGGCTTAGGCGAAACCGAAGAAGAAGTGATAGAAACCCTCCACGACCTCAAAGAAGCCAAAGTAGACATCGTAACCATCGGGCAGTATCTCCAACCCTCCAAACGACACCTACCCGTGCGCGCTTTCATCACCCCTGAGCAGTTTGACAAGTACAAAGAAATAGGTCTTAGCTTAGGCTTTAGGCACGTAGAAAGCGGAGCCCTCGTACGCTCCTCCTATCGCGCCCAAAAACACCTCGCATAAGTATCTCATTCATAGCACAACTAAACACCAGAAGAGGCTGTAAGGAAAAACAATCCTTACAGCCTCTTTTAATATCTAGAACTAAAAAATATCCCTTCTAAAACTGAAAATAAATAAAAGGTTGTGCCCCACTAGATGCCGTAGCATACACCACCCAAAAGGTCAAAGCCAGCACCGTAGCCTTTAGCAAAATAGGCATACGCCCAAAGAAAAGCTTCAGTTGCTCGTTAAACCGCTGAGGCATAAAGTGCCAAACAAAACCTATCAGCATAAGCAACAACACATTTCTATAGCCTTCTACAATAGCCCCCCATTGGGCTGCATTAAAACTCAACTGCTGAATGTTATGGATAATAGTCAGGGTAATATCAAAGTCCTTAGCACGGAAGAATATCCAGCAGAAGGCCACAAAGTGAAACGTGAGAAGCACAAAAACAACATTCATCAGCCTCTTCCCCACCGATTTGCTATCAGTATTCTTGCCTCCCAAAAGCTCTAAATAAGTCTTATGTAGTGCTAATGCCATTCCGTGGAGAGCCCCCCACACAATGAAACGCAAATTCGCACCGTGCCACAAGCCCCCTAGTAGCATTGTTGTCATCTGGTTAAAGCTACTCCTAAGTGCCTTTTTCCTATTCTTTGATACCAAAATAGAAAGCACAAACACAACTACTGCCCCCAAGACTATATACAAAGGAATGGGAGTGGTAGCATACATTATCACGCCCCACCAAACAGTTGCCCCGAAGAAAACTATCGGAAAGAAATATCCCCAAAAGGTTCCTTGTCTATTTCCTCCCACCGAAATGTACAAATAATCCTTTAGCCAAGTAGAAAGCGAGATGTGCCAACGGTGCCAAAACTCTGTAATATTCACCGACTGATAAGGAGTCCTAAAGTTGATAGGCAAGGTAAAACCCATCAGCAAGGCCAATCCGATAGCCATATCAGAATACCCAGAGAAGTCGCAATATATTTGCAATGAATAGCCATACACAGCCAACAAGTTTTCAAAAGCCGAATAACTATTGGGGGCATCAAATACCCTATCCACAAAATTGAGTGAAATATAATCGGAAATAACAGCCTTTTTCAGCAATCCCCCAATGATAAGAAATAAAGCTAAAGAAGTTTCTTCTTTGGTTAAGGAAAGCTTCTGATATATCTGTGGAATGAAGTCTTTAGCCCTTACAATAGGCCCTGCTACCAACTGAGGGAAAAAGCACACAAAGAAAGCAAAGTCTAAAAAAGATTTAGCAGGAACTATCTCTCTCCTATAAACATCGATGGTATAGCTCATCGTTTGGAAAGTGTAGAACGAAATACCTATAGGCAATACAATATCTTGGAGTGCAAAGTGCCCTTGTAGCAATGTATTAAAACTATCAATTAAGAAGTTCGTGTATTTAAAGTAGCCCAATAGCCCTAAGTTCGTAACCATACTAATGGCTAAAAAAGTCTTGCGAGTAGTAGGATTTTCACTGCGATGTATCTGTCCTGCAAAATAATAATCCATTAGGGAAGAGAGGATAAGCAATACAAAATAGTTGCCTCCTGCCTTGTAATAGAAGAAAAGGGAGAAAAGTGTTACGTACACCGTGCGAAAGTGGGTGTGCTTCTTGGTAAGAATATACACTAAATAGAAAACCAAAAACAACCCCAAAAACAGACTGCTATTGAAGAGCAGAGGGTGTTCGGGGTTATAAGTAAACCATTGTTTTACTTGTTCAGCAGAAAAGGCAAATTGGTTTATGAACCATTGTGCCAGCGATGAAGTGTTCAATTGAGATAAGGTTTTAAGGGCAGTTTAAATTGTTTTTTATAGTTCAAGTAGTTATTCATAAAGGCATCAAATAAGAGAGTGCCTTGCTCTATATAGCCCTCTCGGGTGTAGTGCACTCGATCGCCAGCTATGAGGTTTTCACTGATGAAACGTTCCATTGCCTCATTTCCTCCTACAGCACGGTATAAGTCAAAAACACTGTAATTGTCTTTCAGCGAACTTTCAATCAATACATTGGCATACTCCATACACAAGGGGTTAGGATTCTTCCTTTTAAACATAGAAGGAGGAGGAGTTGTTAAGAGAATAGGGCAATTTCCATATTGGTTGCGTATGCTGCTAATAAACTTCATAACTTCGGTTTCATAGCGCTCAGCAGAGAGCCTTCCAAAAGTCTCATTAGTACCCAGAGAGATTATAATCAAATCAGGTGATAGGGCTTTGATCTGCTCAAAGAAGCGCGGAGACTTATTGTAGTCGGAAAAATGAGCTCCGTTGACGCCTATCGTGTGGTAAATAACACCATTTTGGTCATTTTCTAATACAATACCATTAAGCGTAAAAGAAGTACTCTCATTGTTGGGGGTAAGGTATATCTTGTCGGATACATTTAGATTGTCGTAAGCATAGCAGCTGTACAAAGAGTTGCCACTACCATTAAGAATGGTAGCGTTGCTCATATCTACCTTACTAGCTACAGCGGTTGGAACTGCTTTCTTACAGCTGCTAGGGATTCGCAATACTTGTCCTACCCTTATCTGTGCTTTTTTAAGATTGTTTTGTTTCTGAAGTACTGCTACAGAACTATGGTACTTCTTGGCAATAGAGTAGAGCGTTTCCCCTTTCTTGACTTTATGCGATACTTGTTTGACAGGTGTGGGCTGCACAGGGGTAAGTTTGCCTACATTGGTAGCAAGCTCAAAGAATCGCTGGTTGTCGGGAGTGATAATCTTTAAGGTATTAAAGGCGTAGTCCTTATTCTTCAAGTTCAATTCTATCACAAAGTTTTTCTTAGTAGTGGAAAGAGCATACCCTGTGATGCCTGACAAATCGGAGTTTTTCTGACCTTCCCAAGCAATATTTGATTTGAAACTGACATTCCTGCCACCATTGGTTTTCATCAACGAATAGGGAAAAACTAAGCCTAAGCCTGCATTGCCAAAGTTCTCTTGTAGTCCTGTACGCACTTTGTTAGTCATTACATCGGCTTGGATGTGCGAATCGCCTATGTGTACAATGTTCAGTTTTCTATCTCTAAAAGTGTCTAAAGCTACCAACTTTTCAAAGAAAGGATTTAAGGCTGAAGCATTGTACAAATGTTCAAACTCATCGGGAGCGTTGTTTTTGTTAGACAGAGTTACGTTGTTTTTTTGCGCGAGTACTTTAATGGGTGGAGGGGTAACGGTTGGATTTTTCAGATTGACAGCTGTAGAATAGTTAGCACTCAAATAAAAGCCTGCAGTAAGCATAAACAAGCCAATGGTGAGCGGTTTTTTTAGTATATTAGTGTGTTTTTTCATTGGAATG
>ERZ772971.776-NODE-776-length-19396-cov-7.264723_pt1 | contig 19396 bp, 17 predicted proteins | sample MGYA00511943_ERZ772971 | MGnify/ENA primary metagenome ERZ772971 (study PRJEB29015, sample SAMEA2737929) | human oral metagenome | biome: human oral; feature: human-associated habitat; material: dental | place: China | collected 2144 ... | reverse complement strand
GAATCAAGCCCTTGTGTGCGGCGCGTGTTTCGTAAATCGGGGTCCTTGTGTGCGTGAGCGGGGGGAGTCGGCGCCGCGGGCGCGCGCGTGGGTGGCCGGGGCGCGGATCGGCTAACCTGGCGTCGTGGCCATTGAATTCACTGAAGAGATCCAGTCCCTGCGCCTCACCATGGACAACGTCCTGGCCGTGGTGCGGCCCGAGCGCCTGCGCGCCCAGATCGCCGAGCTCAACGAGAAGGCGGCCGCCCCCGACCTGTGGGACGACCCGGCCCGCGCCCAGGAGGTGACCAGCGCGCTCAGCCACCGCCAGAGCGAGCTCGACCGGGTGGTGCGCATGGGCGAGCGCATCGACGACCTCGAGGCGATGGTGGAGATGGCGGGGGAGGACCCCGACGAGGCCGAGGAGATCCTCGACGAGGCCGCGGCGGACCTGGACGCCCTCAAGAAGGACGTGTCGGACCTCGAGATCCGCACGCTGCTCGACGGCGAGTACGACGAGCGCAACGCGGTCATCACGATCCGCAGCGGCGCCGGAGGCGTCGACGCCGCGGACTTCGCGGAGATCCTGCTGCGCATGTACCTGCGCTGGGCGGAGCGCCACGGCTACGCCACCAAGGTGATGGACACCTCCTACGCGGAGGAGGCGGGCCTGAAGTCCGCCACCTTCGAGGTCCAGGCGCCCTACGCCTACGGGACCCTCTCCGTGGAGGCGGGCACCCACCGCCTGGTGCGCATCAGCCCCTTCGACAACCAGGGCAGGCGCCAGACGTCCTTCGCCGCCGTGGAGGTCATCCCCCTCATCGAGTCGACCGACCACATCGAGATCCCCGAGTCCGAGCTCAAGGTCGACGTCTTCCGCTCCTCGGGCCCGGGCGGCCAGTCGGTGAACACGACGGACTCCGCCGTGCGCATGACCCACATCCCCACGGGGATCGTCGTGTCCATGCAGGACGAGAAGTCGCAGATCCAGAACCGCGCGGCCGCACTGCGCGTCCTGCAGTCCCGGCTGCTCGTGCTGCGCCACGAGGAGGAGCAGGCCAAGAAGAAGGAGCTGGCGGGCGACGTGAAGGCCTCGTGGGGCGACCAGATGCGCTCCTACGTCCTGCAGCCGTACCAGATGGTCAAGGACCTGCGCACGGAGTTCGAGTCGGGCAACCCCCAGGCCGTCTTCGACGGGGACATCGACGGGTTCATCAACGCCGGAATCCGCTGGCGCAAGAACGGGCAGAGCGGCGATCGCTGAGGGCTTCGACACCTAGGGCGTGTCGCGGGACGGGGGCAGGGGGCCGGTGCCTAGGCTGGTCATGACTGTTGATTCTGATCGGACGGCCCCATGATTCGTTTTGATGATGTCACCATGGTGTACACGCCTGGTGCCCAGCCCGCGCTCGACCACGTGTCCCTGGAAGTGGAGCGGGAGGAGTTCGTGTTCCTCGTCGGCAAGTCCGGCTCGGGCAAGTCGACCTTCCTCCAACTGGTCATGCGCGAGATGAAGGCCACATCCGGGAAGGTGTGGGTCCTGGGCAAGGACGTCTCGCGCCTGTCGACCTGGGCAGTCCCGAAGCTGCGCCGCCAGATCGGCACGGTCTTCCAGGACTTCCGCCTGCTGCCCTCGAAGACGGTGTACGAGAACGTCGCCCTGGCCATGCAGGTGATCGGCAAGCCCAAGCACGCCATCGAGTCCGCCGTGCCGGACGCGCTGGAGCTGGTGGGCCTGTCCGGGAAGGAGCAGCGCCTCCCGCACGAGCTGTCGGGCGGCGAGGAGCAGCGCGTGGCGATCGCGCGCGCGATGGTGAACCGCCCGGAGGTGCTGCTGGCGGACGAGCCGACGGGCAACCTCGATCCCGAGACCTCGCTGGGCATCATGCGCCTGCTCGACCGCATCAACCGCACGGGGACCACGGTCGTGATGGCCACGCACGACGCGGACATCGTCAACCAGATGCGCAAGCGCGTCATCGAGCTCAAGCAGGGCGAGGTGGTGCGCGACCAGTCGCGCGGCGTCTACGGGGCCGCGCGGTAGAGGCGAACAGGGGTAGAGCATGAAACTGCGTTTTATTTTCTCCGAGGTCGGCAAGGGCCTGTCGCGCAACCGCGCGATGAGCGTCGCCGTCATCCTGGTGACCTACGTGTCCCTGCTCTTCGTGGGGATCGCGGGGCTGTCGCAGATGCAGGTGTCCAAGATGCGCACGGACTGGTACGACAAGATCGAGGTCTCGGTCTACATGTGCGCCATCGACGACCGGTCGGAGAACTGCAACGGCGCCGAGGCCACCGAGGAGCAGATCGCGGCGGTCCGCGCGCGCCTGGACTCCCAGGAGATGGGCCAGTACGTGCAGCAGTACTACGAGGAGTCGAAGGAGGAGGCGTACGAGAACTTCGTCAAACTCAACGGCGATTCCAACCTGGGGCAGTGGACCACCCCGGACATGCTGCAGGTCTCCTTCCGCATCAAGTTGGTCAACCCCGAGCAGTACTCGGTCATCAAGGAGGAGTTCTCGGGCACGCCCGGGGTCTCCGAAGTGCGCGATCAGCGCGAGATCGTCGAGCCCCTGTTCAAAGTGCTCGGCGCCGCCCGCACGGCCGCCCTGGGCCTGGGCGGCATCATGGTGGTCGCCGCGGTCCTGCTGATCTCCACGACGATCCGCCTGAGCGCGATGAGCCGTGAGCAGGAGACCCAGATCATGCGCTACGTGGGCGCGTCGAACCTGTTCATCCAGGCCCCGTTCATGATCGAGGGCGCGCTGGCGGCCCTGGTGGGCGCCGGACTCGCCATCGGGACCCTCTTCGCGGGCGTGCACTTCATCGTCCAGGGCTGGTTGGCGCCCTCCTTCAAGTGGACGAACTTCATCGGGATGGCCCACGTGGGGATCATGTCGCCGGTCCTCATAGCGGCGGCGGTCCTGCTGGCGGTCATCGCCTCGGCGTTCTCCCTGGCCAAGTACACGAGGGCATGAGCGATGCGTGCGGGCAGGAGACGGAGCAGGGCGCGGTTCGCCCGGGCGTGCGGGGCCCTCGCGGTGGCGCTGGCCCTGGGGGCGGTGGTCGCGCCCACGACGGTCGCCGATGACGACCGCGACGCCGCGGAGGCGGCGAAGGAGGCGGCCGAGGCCAGCATGAACGAGCTGCGGGCCCAGCTGGAGGGCATCGACGCGAACCTGGCGCAGGTCTTCGTCGACCTGCAGTCCCTCAACGGGCAGATCCCCGAGGCGCAGACCAAGGCCGACGAGGCGGGGACGCGCTACGACACGGCCGTGCGCGAGCACGCGGTCCTGGAGGGGCAGCTGCGGGCCGCGAAGTCCGAGAAGGCGTCCATCGACTCGGAGATCACCCAGGCCGAGCAGGACCAGTCCCAGGCGTCGGCCGCGATCGGAGAACTGGTGCGCCGCAAGTACCGGGAGGGGGGTGCGTCGGCGGTGACGCTCGCCCTCACCGCCGAGGGCTCCGCCTCGATCGAGCAGCGGGCCTCGGCCGCGGACGCCGCGCTGCGCGCCGAGACGCAGACGGTGAACGCCGCCCTGAACGTCCAGTCCTCCCAGCGCACCCAGCAGGCCCGGCAGGAGGCGATCACGAACCGCATCGGCTCCCTGGAGGAACAGGCGAGGCAGGCCGAGGAGGACGCGCAGGCCGCCAAGCAGGAGGCCGACTCGACGCTGGCCGAGCTCAACACCCTCAGGGCCGACGCGCAGGCCAAGCAGACCGAGTGGGACTCGCGCAAGGGCGAGGTCGAGGCCTCGCTGGCCCAGGCGGAGGCCGACTACCAGGCGCGCAGTGCCGAACTGGCCCAGATCGACGAGGCGAACCAGGCCTCGGGCGTCACCTACACGTCGTCCTCCGGCTTCCGCAGCCCCCTGGACATCCCGATCGTCGTGACCAGCCCGTTCGGGATGCGCTACCACCCGGTTCTGGGCATCATGAAGGGGCACTCGGGCACCGACATGGCCGCTGACTGCGGGACGGTCATCCGCGCGGTCGCATCGGGCTACGTCAACGCCGTGTCCGCCGACGTGTCCGCGGGCAACTACGTGGACGTCAACCACGGCATGGTGGGCGGCAACTCGGTGATCACGGAGTACCTGCACATGCAGGCCCAGTACGTCTCGCCCGGGCAGTACGTGAACGCGGGCGACGCCCTGGGCGAGGTCGGCTCGACCGGGTACGCCACCGGCTGCCACCTGCATTTCGGCGTTCGTGAGAACGGAAGCTACGTTGAACCCATGGATTACCTCTGATCCGCGTTAGGATTGGCCCTCGTAGTGTTTCCGCTGCGGGGGCCTTCCCTTGCGGCCAAAAGGGATCCGTCGTCGGAGGGGGGCAGTCGTGCCCAAGGAATGGAAGAAGCCGAAAGCCACGGAGGGGGAGCGGCGCAAAGCCGCCTCGGACGCGAAGAAGACGGTCGCGCGCAACAAGCGCGCCCGCCACGACTACCTCATCGAGGACACGTGGGAGGCTGGGCTGTCGCTCATGGGCACCGAGGTCAAGGCCCTGCGCATGGGCAGGGCGTCACTGGTCGACTCGTGGGTCGAGGTCAGCGGCGGCGAGGCGTGGCTGTACGGCGCCAACATCCCCCTGTACGCCCAGGGCTCGTGGACCAACCACGCGCCCACGCGCAAGCGCAAGCTCCTGCTCCACCGCGCCGAGATCGACCGGATGGCCTCCAAGGCCAGCGCGAAGGGCTACACGATCGTCCCGCTGGAACTGTACTTCGTGGGCGGGCGCGCCAAGGTGGAGATCGCCCTGGCCAAGGGCAAGCAGGAGTGGGACAAGCGCCAGGCCCTGCGCGAGAAGCAGGACCAGCGCGAGGCCGAGCGCGCGATGCGCCGCTACGTGAAGCAGGCCCGCAGGTAAGGGAAAGAAGGCGATTGTGTGCGGGGGTCCGTCAGGATACTTCGTCGTGATCTTCTCCGGCTGGTGAGCGTTCCGGCCGCCTGGATCGTCATCATCGGGCTGGCGTTCGTGCCCGCCCTGTACGCGTGGTTCAACATCGTCGGTTTCTGGGATCCCTACAACCAGACGTCGAGGATCCGCGTCGCCGTAGCGAACGAGGACGAGGGGTGGACCAGGGAACCCATCGGCTTCGTCAACGTGGGGGCCATGCTCCAAGAGCGCCTCGAGGACAACGACCAACTCGGCTGGCACTTCGTGTCGGCCGACCAGGCGCGCGCAGAGGTCGAGCGCGGGGACTCCTACGCGGCCTTCGTCATCCCCGCGGACTTCTCGAAGAGCCTCACGGGCGTGGTCGACGGCACCTTCACCAGGCCCGACATCGCGTACTACGTGAACGAGAAGAACAACGCGGTCGCTCCGAAGATCACCCGGGCCGGAGCGACCGCCCTGGACAACCAGATCAACTCCGCTTTCGTCGCGACCGTCGCCAGGACCCTCTCCGAGCGCGTCTCCGAAGCCGGCGCCTCCCTCGCTTCCACGCTGGAGACGGGCCAGTCCGAGCTCGTCGGCGCGATGGGCCGCGCAGCGTCGGGGCTCGGCAGTGCCCGCTCCTCCCTGGAGGGACTGGACCCGCAGATTGAGGGGGCGAAGGCATCGGTGTCGACCGCGCGCACAGCCCTCAGCGGGATCGACGGGGCCGCCTCGTCGGCGGAAGCGTCGCTGGGCACGGCGGACCAACTGGTCTCCGACGCGCGCACCTCCCTGTCGTCCTTCTCCTCCGGGCTGTCCTCCAGCCTCGACGGACTGGCCTCCCAAGCGTCCCAGGCGGCAGCGGGGGCAGCCAGCGCCGGAGGGGCCCTGGACGGCGGCCTCCAGGGCGCCGCGGGCGCGGTCGGCGGTCTGCTGGGCGAGGCCTCGTCCATCAACACGGCGAACGGGCAGCTGCTGGCCGACCTGCAGGGGCTCCCCATCGCCTCCGACCCCGCCGTCTCCAGCGTCCTGGGTTCGCTGTCTGCGCAGAACACGGCGGTCGGAAGCGCGATCACGGACCTGACGGCGCTGAACAGCTCCATCTCGGGGACCTCGACGGCGGTGGCGACGGCGCTGGACTCCATGAGCTCGGCGGCCTCCGCGGTCTCGGGCGCGGTCTCGTCGGGGCGCGCTGCCCTGGACGACCAGGTGCCCGCGATCTCGTCCGCCCTGGACCAGATGGCAGCCTCCTCGGCCCAGCTGCGCGCCGCGCTGGCCACGGCTCGGTCCCTCAGGGCCCAGGTGTCCGGCCTGCTCGACCAGATGGACTCTCTGCTCGACGGCGCCTCCGCCGCGTCCTCCCAGTCCGCTGCGAACCTCGGGGCCATCGAGTCGGACCTGTCGTCGGCGTCCACGGACATCCAGTCGATCGCCTCGTCGAACTCCTTGACGGCCCTCGCCGCTTCTTTCGGCGTGAGCCCGGAGGCGATCGCCGCGTTCGTGGCATCGCCGACATCGATCCAGACTGAGGCCGTCTTCCCGGTCGCCGCGTACGGTTCGGCGATGGCGCCGCTGTTCACGAACCTGGCCCTGTGGGTCGGGGCGTTCTCGCTGGTCATCCTTTTCAAACTCGAGGTCGACGAGGAGGGGACCGGTCCGCTGACATCCGCGCAGAAGTACTTGGGCAGGTGGATGCTGCTGGCGGTCTTCGCGGTGGCGCAGGCGCTCGTCGTGTCCGCCGGCGACCTCGTCATCGGCGTGCAGACCGCGTCGAGGACGGCCTTCGTGGGCACGGCCGTCCTGGTCTCCCTGGCGTTCCTGTCGATCATCTACATGCTCGCCACGTGCCTGCAGCACATAGGCAAGGGGCTGTGCGTCATTATCGTCGTCGTGCAGATCCCCGGTGCAGCCGGGCTGTACCCCATCGAGATGATGCCGTCGTTCTTCCGCGCCCTCCACCCCGCCCTGCCCTTCACCTACGGGATCAACGCGCTGCGCGAGACGGTGGGGGGTTTCTACGGCAACCACTACGTCCTCGACATCGGCGTCCTGGGCGCGCACACGCTCATCGCCTTCGCCATCGGCCTGGCGCTGCGCCCCCACCTGGTCAACCTCAACGCCATGATGACGCGCGAGCTGTCCCAGTCGGGCCTGTTCGTCGCGGAGGCGACCCGCGTCCCCTCCAGCCGCTACCGCCTCACGCAGATCATCTCGGTGCTGGCCGACCACGAAGGGTACCAGCGCGGCGTCGCGCGCAGGATCGAGCGCTTCGAACGCCGGTACCCCGCGATCAAACGCGGCGGCCTGGCCGCGGGGATCGTCGTCCCCGCGGTCCTGGCAGTGCTCTCGGTCACCAATGCGGCCGAAGTCCCCATCGTGCTCGGGGCCTGGATCGTGTGGCTCCTCCTCGTGATCCTCTTCCTGGTCGGGGTCGAGTACCTGCGCGAAGCGCTGGACCGCCAGAGGCTGCTCTCCACGATGGGGGAGTCCGACGTGCGCTCCCTGTTGCGCCGCCGGGCAGCGGGGGCGCGTGCGCGCGTCATGGCGGGCGCCGCCGCGGTCACCGCCTCCCTCACGTCGGTCTTCGACACTGGCCGGTCCGAGGCCGGGGAGGAGGAACCGCCCCACGGGGCGGACGCAGAACGCGCCGGCGAGGATGCGGGGGCCGACGGCGCCGGAGGCATTGACGGGAGATCGGGTTCCGGCGGACCGTCGTGCGGTGCCGACTCGTGCTCCTGCGGAGGGGCCGACGAGGGCGCGGGGGCCGACAGCGCTGGGGCGCGGGGTGGCGAATGAGAACGATCTGGGCAGTCTACAGGGCGGACCTGCGCCGGGCCCGCAGGAGCGTTATCAGCCTCGTCGTCGTCCTCGGCCTGACCGCGATCCCCGCGCTCTTCACATGGTTCAACGTGGCGGCCTCGTGGGACCCCTTCTCGAACACGAAGAACCTCACCATAGCGATAGCGAACACCGACCAGGGGTACAAGTCCGATCTGGTCCCCCTGACCGTCAACATCGGCGACCAGGTCGTCGCCGCCCTGCGCGCGAACGAAGACTTCGACTGGGCAATCGAGTCGGAGGAGGGCGCCGTGGAGAAGACCCGCTCGGGCCAGTACTACGCGGCTGTCGTGATCCCCGCCGACTTCTCGAAGGACATGATGACGTTCTTCTCCTCGCCGGACGCGCGCTCGGCGCCCCTGACCTACTACATCAACGAGAAGAAGAACGGGCTCGCCCCCAAGATCGCGGGCCAGGGCGCCGAGCACCTCTCCGCCCAAGTCAACCAGGTGTTCGCCCAGACGCTCGCCGAGATCGCGCTCGACACCGCTTCCTCCATCGCGGGCGCAATGGAGGACCCGTCGAACACGCGCGCCCTCGGCGCACTCGACACGCGGATCCAGACCGTCGCCTCCCGCCTCGCCGCCGCGGCCAACAGCGCCGAGGCCTACGCGGCCCTCGTGGACGCTTCGCTCACACTGCTCGACTCGACCTCGGCGCTCGTGTCGAACGCCTCGGGCGCAGGTGCCGCCGCCCAATCCGGTGCGAGCGGACTCGCCTCCGGGGGCACTGGGCTCGCCGGCGCGGTCCAAACGGCGACCGCCTCCGTGGTGGGAGCGCTCTCCGCCTCGCAGTCCTCCCTGTCCGCGCTGTCGGAGTCGATCGAGGGCGTGTACTCCCAGGCCGACGGCGCCTCCGCCTCGGCCGTGGCGTCGCTGCGCTCACAGGCCGGCGTGTTCGAGGGCCAGGCCGCGCAGTACGCGAGTATCAAGAGCACCCTGGCGGGCTTGACGGGCTCCCCCGTCCCGTCCGAGCAGTTGGACCGGCTCCAGAGCGCGGTCGATCGACTCAACGGCCTGGCCGAGGGACTGCGCTCCGCCGCGACTGCCCTCGAGGGCAAGAACACCTCGGTCCAGACCAACCACGCGACCGTCGCCCAGCTCATCGCCGACGCGCAGAGCGCCGTGTCCACCGTGCGCGGCGACTACGACAACACCCTCAAACCGCAACTCGACTCGCTGGCGTCCTCTCTCGAAGCGGGGGCCGGGTCCCTGGAGAACGTGCGCGCGGCCCTGGCCAGCGCGGCGAGCGGCGTCAACGACGGGACCGGCGGAGCGCGCTCGGGACTGACGCGCCTGCGCGACGCTTTCAAGGGGGCAGCGGAGTCGCTGCGCGAGGCCGAGGGGAAGCTCACCAGCATGCACGACTCCCTCGCCGAAGCCCTGACCAGCGGCGACATCGCACGGGTGCGCGCCATCATCGGATCGGATCCGAAGGCGCTCGCGGCGGCCCTGGCCGCTCCCGTGGGCATCGAGACGAACCGCGTATTCCCGGTGGACAACTTCGGCTCCCAGATGGCCCCCCTGTACTCGGTGCTCGCCCTGTGGGTCGGCTCGGTCCTCATGGTCATCGCCATGCGCTCCGACGTCACCGACGACAACGCGGCCGACGGACTGAACGAGGACGACCCCCTGCGCCGCTACTTCGCTTCCCACCGTGTACCGTTGGCGTCGGGGTTCATCGGCAGGTACCTGGTGTTCGGCACGATCGCCCTTCTCCAAGCCACACTCGTCTTCGGGGGCGACATCGTCTTCCTCAAGGTCCAGCACACGCACCCGTGGCTCTTCATGTGCGTCGGGTGGTTGACCGCCGTCGTGTTCTCCTTCATGCTCTACACGTTGGTTGCGACTTTCGGGAACGCCGGGAAGGCTATCGGCGTTCTCCTACTGGTCCTGCAGATCTCCGGTGCCGGGGGAGCGTTCCCCCTCGTCCTCCTCCCGCCGTTCTTCTCAGCGGTTTCGCCCTTCTTGCCGGCCACGCACGCGATCACCGCGCTGCGTGCGGCCATCGCTGGGTACTCTGGTGCCGAGTACGTGGACGCCATGTGGATGCTCGCGGCGTTCATCCCCGTTTGCGCGTTCGGCGGGCTGGCGCTGCGGCCCCTCCTCGTATCGAAGAACCGGGCGCTCGTCGGGGAACTGGAGTCGACGAAACTGATCTGAGACCGGGCCGCGCATCGCTGTGGTGTTGCGAGCGGCCCTGTGCGGGAGTACACTACAGCTCTGGGCGTTGTCGGCAATGATGGTGCCCGGAGGTGAGAACTCAAAAGGGGATGATCGGTTTCGACAGTGGTAGTCGATCGAGGAGAAGCGAGCCGAGAACGCGCGCTCAACTCGTTAACGCTGCGTGCGAACCAATAGGTGCCGAACAGAACCGCACCGACTACGTTCTCGCCGCCTGATTTCGCCGCGTGAACCTTTAGTCCGTCAGCCCGGGTGGTGCTCCCAGCCCGGTGTCTGGCGTCGTTCAGGGAGCCACTGGGGGGCGCCCATGTTGGTGGGGCGCCTCCGACACTCAATCAACTGAGCCCATCCGGTAGCAGGTCTGCATGACGCCGGGGGCCGAGAAATTATTCGCAGACTGCGCTCGGAGAAGAACTCGGGGCCTGCCACTGGACGGGGGTTCGATTCCCCCCATCTCCACTTTTTCCCCGGGATTCCCCTGGAATCCCGGGGTTTTTCCTTGTCCGGACTGGGTTGTCGGGTGGCGTGGGAGCGGACGGGATGTGCGGCCGCGCGCCGGATCCCCACGCTCGGCGAGCGAGCGGGGGAGCGCTCGGACTCGCTCATGCCGGGCTCCTTTCGTTTTGCGGGTTGAAGTAGAGTGGGGGCCTTTCCCGGTAAGTTGGGTGGAGCTAGCTACCGGGCCTCGTCAAGAAGAAGGGGATGGAGGCATCAGCGGCCGTCGTCAGCGCCGTCTGCGCGGTCGTCACCGTCATCGGGGCGGCGTTCTGGTGGCGGTCGAACGCCTCGAAGAAGGCCCGAGAGGCCGCGGAAAGGGCCGACGCGGACGCCACGAAGCAAATAGAAGCGGTTGAGAGGATCGCGGAAGCGTTGAACCCCGATCCGCCGGAGGTGGCCTTCGCCGTCGAGTGGCAGGGTGCGGGCGTGTTCGTTCTACGCAACAAGGGGACAATCCCCGTCACCGTTAACGCCGTCACCAACGATGCCGAGGGTATTTTTGTCGTGGAGTTCCCCTTCACACTCAACCCTGGGGTGAAGCAACGGATTTTATGGGCCCAGCTCAGAGTTCCGGTCATATCGAGGAGATGGTCCTCGACATCGATGGGCGCGAGGCCCCGGTGAACGTCCCCTTGTGATGCGTGTAGGAGTGTCAGCGCCAGTGCTTAGCGCCCGGTCGTGGTGGTCGGTCTACATGGGAGATCGTCACTCCATGTCAGTACGACGCATCGACTTCCAACCGGGTGCGCCAAGGACGGTCCCAATCGGGGCGGGCCCGCCTGTTTTGAACTAGGCGTGTCCCTCCAACCGCCGCGAAAGGCGGGGCTTTCGGGGCCCACAGCTTTCGCAAGAGCGGTGGCGGCCCGCCCCAGGACTGAAAACCGGCACCCCGTATGCGGTCTCTTGCGGTATCGTGGGGTGGTGTCCGTACGGTAAGAAGGCGCGCATGGCGCGGAGGAAGAGCCAAGCATAAGGGGCGAAGGGAAGGAACCCGGAGATGACGCTGATCAGCGAAGCGGTCCGAAGGGGAATGACCCGGGGCGCGCGTCTGGCCATGAGTCCGACCCCGCAGACGTACCGGAAGATACGAACCCCTCAACAAGACTCAGTCACTCGGGCTTGGGCCTTGACGGGCAGGTCTTTGCGGGAGGGGATGACTCAGCAGTCCAAGCCCTCATCGCCCAAAGCTTCGTAAGCCGCTCCGGTCCGCTGCCCGATCCCGAGGATCTCGTGGGCTTCGAGCGGGCCCTGCCCGGGTGTGCGGAGCGCATTGTCCGCATGGCGGAGAAGGCCCAGGACGCGGCGATCGAGGACGGGCACCTGTCCACCCGCGCCGAGGCGTCCGCCCTGAAATGGACAGCGGTGTCCCTTTCCCTGGTCCCCCTGCTCATGATGGGCGTGGCCGGGTTCCTTGCTTTTGTGGGGAAGAGCACTGGGGCCGCGTGGGTCGCCGTTGCCGCAGCAGCGGTCGGTGGCCTTCCGAGGGTCGTCGAGGCCCTGAAAGCGCGTCCGGGCCCCTCTCGGCGCGACGGCTCGTGAGCGCACCCGTATTGCTGGATTCGGAATGATCGACGATCCCGCCTTTGAACGATGACGGGTTCCTCCCTCCAGGGCGCTGGGGGGCGACGCTCGACGAAGTCCGGGACCGCTTCGCGTCGGTCCCCTCGTCCCGGCGCGCCGAGGTCTGGGCCGAGTTCGAGCAGGCGCTCGCGCTCCTGCGTTCGGCGGTCCACGTGTCCAGGGTGTGGCTCGGCGGGTCCTTCCTCACCAGCAAGGCGGAACCGGGGGACGTGGCCATCGATGGCAACTGCTGACGGCCTTGACGAGTTGCGCGAGCGCATCCTCCGGGACGCACCGCCCCCCAGTGGCGGACATGCGACGACAACCCACACCCAACCCCTATCAACCAGGAAACCGGCTCACACCCTACGACACCACCGGGGCCTGAGGCTGAGCATCATGGCTGTATATCTGCTCGGCTTGACTCACGCATGCGGGGAAAACGGCGGCAGCGCCCCAGAGGATGATCACCCATGCTGCGTACAGCGACACCATCCCCACGTTGTATCCGGGGCTGTGCATCCAGGTCGCCAGGCTGAGGACTATCAGGCCTACGATACCAATGCCGAGTCCGGAGAGAGCTGCCAGGATGACGATGAGGGGCACTGGCAGCGTCAGGAGACGAACCACTAGCCGTGAACGTGCCACATGCGTGATATTCAGGGCGATCAGCCACCCCATTGCCCCAAGCGAGGCCTGGTATGGAAGTCCGGCGGTCGTCGAGTATGTTGTGATGGTCATCCACAGTTGCGTCCACGTGAATGAACTACCGTCGGCAATATTTCTTCCGGCTGCGTCCGACACACCCATAGCGTGGGCCAGTGTAAAGCCCGAGTAGACGAGTGCCACCAGCAGCGACTGCAGCAGCGCGAACACGACAAGACGCACGGGGCGTTGACGTGCGAGCGCCGCAGCAGCCTCCCTTACGTTTCGCACGCCGGCTCCCAGTTGTTGCCCCGTCTTCCACCACTCGGCGATCTGCAGGGCGATCATGAGCGGCGCGAGAATCATGAGGGGAATGCCCAGCAATTGCAGCATGTTGAATGCCACGTCTGTAGGGGACGGTATGCCAGTCATACCCGTATTTTCTCAGGCTGTCGACGGCAGTGGGTGTACTGAGCGCCTTGATGAACGTCACTGCGTTTGGCTGTGCTCAGTGCATCGCCCGTTTTCCAGGGGTCCACGGACCGTCGTCGTGACCGGTCAGTCGAGCTGCTCGAACTTGTGCGCCCAGGTGGAGCGGACGGGATTGGCGTCGGCGATCATCGTGCTGAAGCGCTCGTCGGCGATGTCGATGACCTCGCCTACAGCGGTGGGCGCCTCGTGGTCATCGGATTCCTCCATGCGCGGCCAGCCCTGGGCGACGAGCTGGTGGCGGTCGGTGACGCGGATCAGGTCCAGTGGAGTGGTGTAATCGTTTTGTGTCCTCTGGGTGGGGTTATACGCTGAGTGTGAGTGTGAGTGTGAGTGTGGTGTTCTCCTGGAGAGTGGGTTGTGGTGTGAGTCGGGATTTGGCGAGGCCGCCCAAGCTCAAGAGCGCATCCGACGCTCCCAACGCTGGGCCTTGTGGGGTGCCCTGGCTATTTTGGTTGGCCTCATACTGACGCTGTGGCTCCCCTCCTAACGACCCCGCTGGCACAATTCGCGTCGTCGGAAGACGATGACGGCTAGGGGCGCACTGGCGGCGACGCGTGCGGGCCCTGTCCTCGCCGGCCACCACTGCCCGACGGCCTCGCTCGCAGCGAGGCGGGACATGAGCCCGACCGCGCAAGACCCGTCGTCCGGCTCCTACCGATAGGCGATGTGGTCCGCTGCCCAGTCAGCACCTCAATCTGGACGGTGTGTGGCTCGTGCTACTTGATAATGAGCTTCCACAGGGTCAAGCCCACCAGGACCGCGGGCGCGAGGAGCATGGTGAGCAGGAACATCCAGTCGAAGACCTTCACGGCCGCGTAGAAGAACTTGTACTCGACGGCGGCGCGGTCCATCTTCTCTGCGCGGGATCTGGCCCCGGGATAGCGGGAGTAGGCGTAGGCGGCGAAGAGGGCGAGGAACGGGTGCCAGTTGGCGACCTCGACGATCCACTTGGGGCTGATGCCGCTGTTGAGGACGTCCAGATCCGCCTGGACGGGGGCGTCCAGGCCGGCGTCGTCGTGCTTCTCGATGGCGATGGCGGACTCGTCGGCACGGCCCGGGTCCGGCGAGCGGACGTCGGGCGAAGGCGCAGCGCCGCCGTCCGGGGACGGATCCGCTTCGTGCTCGGGGGTGTTCGGCTCAGTCAATTCCCAGGACCCCCATCCGGCGGGCCGTGGCCTGCGGGCAGATCCCGAAGCGGTCGGCTGTGTCGATGGGGGGACGCTCCCCGTCGCGGGACTCCCGAACCCCGTCCCAGTACTGGTCCGAAGTGCTCTTGGCGCCCTCGCCCGCCATTACACGGAGTCGACTGGTTGCCTTCCCCTCAAGCCCCGACATTGCACACTTCCCTTTTTGCACGTTAACTGCCCCCAGTGTAGCGGGAAACCCGCTGGTACGTTCCCATTCCGTGGCAACCACCATCAACGCGGAGGCGGAGGGCGGGGACTGCGGCGGTGATGTTCCGGCCCCCTGGGGCGGAGGGAGTTCGCGCAGTTCCTGGACGGCGGTGCGGCCCTGTGGCGACGAGGACTCGGGGGAACCGCCGGACTCGTTGAAGAAGGAGAGGCCGGAAACGAGGGTGTCGAAGATCGCCCGCTCCTCTTCGGCGGTGCGCGCGGAGGGGCGCGTTTCGAGGGTGAGCGACCCCGGGTGCGCCCCCACCATCGTCCAGCGCCTGCCGTCGTCCGGGGCCTCCATAAGGTCCGCGAACGCGGCGAACGCCTTGGCTATTGTCTTTGGGCTGATCTCATCCGCTCTACCCGCGACATGGATCGTCAGTGTCGTGTCCACGATGGTCCCCTCCCTTCACGGCCACCGCCGCAGACGGCCGCAGGAAAGGGCGAGGGCTGGGTTCGGGCTGCGCGCCTCTGCGAGTGGCGGTGACTGTGGCGTCGCATGGTGCCAATCGGAGCGTGCACCTGGCTTCCGTTGCCGTTTTCCGTTCCGATTCCCCCCATCTCCTCCTCAGGAAAAATTATCCAAACCGCCTCGTACGCCGCTATCCGCCCAAAGGCACCCCCATCACCAGCCACCAACCCCTACCCGGGCGCCATCGCCGACGAACCGGGCAGCTGCCCCCGCGCCACCTTCGACTACCTCACCCCACAAGAAGCAGTCGCCCAGCTCATTGCCTCAACGTCTTGACACTGCCGTGCTGTCTCTTAAAATTAGTAGCGATGAGTCTTGAATGAGGAGGTGCTGCGTGAACCTTTCGTCCGAACCGAATGTAAGCGGTGGTGGCCCTGAGCTCCTCGACTTTCCTCCACCCGCGGTGTCGGTCTCGGCGCGCCTTGCGCCGCGCGTTTCTCCGGCTCAGCGCGTCTACCTCTATTCGCCTAATGAGTGGGAGGTCTTCATTGTTGAGTGGGCTAAAGGACTAGATGTTTCGTATCGACAGATCAAGCAACTCGGAGGCTCCGGAGACCGTGGCGTCGATGTTGCTGCATTCAAGACCGGCCGTGGTCTCGAAGGGGCATGGGACTGCTTTCAAGCCAAGCATTACAACAGGTCGCTCAAAGTATCGGATGCGTTACCTGAGATGTTGAAGATTCTCTGCGGTGTAGTGGATGGTTTCTATTGTCTTCCAGATCGATACGTGTTCGTTGCGCCGCGGGGCTGTGGTCCGTCGCTTAATCGTCTACTGAGTAAACCTACGGAACTCCAGAAAAAGTTCCTCGAGTATCTCAACAAATCAGATGCTGTCAAGCGGCAGTATGGTAAACATGCGTTGGAATCTATTCGAAAACTAGCCGAATCTATCGATTTCTCAATCTTCCAGTCGCTCGAGATCGATGAAATGCTCGAAATCCACCGCGCAACTCCATATTACGCCGCGAGGTTTGAAACTGTGCTCCCTGAACGACCTCCAGTTGAACACGCCCCAGTGACTCCCAAGCCAGATGAAGCGGTTTATGTCCAGAAGCTCGTGGATGTCTATAACGAGCAGGATCCTGTGTCTTGCTCCGATGTTGACTCTGTTACTGCGCACGCCAAGTATGGCTCGCAATTCCAGAGGCACCGAGAGGCTTTCTATGCTGCCGAAGCACTTCGCCTATACGCGAGGGACTCGGTGCCCGACGGCACGTATGAACGACTCCAAGACGACGTTTACACTGGTGTGATCGATACCGTGGAAGCGAACTATTCCAGTGGCCTCGCCCGACTACAAGCTGTGCTTGCGCAGTCTGTCAGCCTCAACCTTCACAGTGACAGGCACAGGCTTATCTCGGTGTTGAATTTGGAAGACTATCATGGTATATGCCACCAGCTCGCAAATGCCGACAAACTGACGTGGGTGGACACCGATGAGTAACCCGCTTAACAGCCCCCTCGAAGTCGGGGTACGGGTCCTGATGATCCTCGTCGAGGCCTTTCCTGCTCATCTCGATATCAACCGCCTTGTGCTCCTCGACTATGGTCTTCTACATAGCGCGGATCTCAAGGGTCCCGACAGTCTCCACCCTCCGATCCCAATACGAGTGAGTGAACTTGGTGTGAAACGGCAACACATCGAAGCGGGTCTCCAAGTCATGATCCGAGCTGGACTTGCCGAAATGCTAGCTGAGGAAAGTGGGATCGAGTTTTGTGCCACTGAGAGTGCGGAGAGCTTTTTGAAGATCCTTGAAAGCGACTACGCGCGCGGTCTCCGCGACCGTGCGCATTGGGTTGTCGGTAAATTCGGCGCCGTTGACGACGCGAGCCTGCGGGAACGCATGAGGGAGATTTCTTCGCACTGGTCAGAAGAGTTCGAAGTCGCGCAGCGTGAGGGCGGAGACGGCGTCTAATGGGACGGCTCACACTTTTGCATGTGACATTCACCGGAACGAACATCGCCCCGGCCTCGGTCGACTTCAGCCCTCACGTCACCGTTATCCACGGCCCGTCGGACACGGGCAAGTCATTCATCGTCGATGCAATCGACTTCGCTCTTGGTGCGAAGGAGCTCAAGGAGATCCCGGAGCGGGAAGGGTACAGTCGCGTCCTGCTCGGCCTAGAACTCCCTTCCGGTGAACGCATCACGCTCGCGCGATCAGTCGACGGCGGTAACATCTCCCTTTATCGATCCGACATCCACATCGAGCCCTCGGCCCCTGCGGACGAAACGCTTGTTGCAAAGCATAGCGCAAAATGCAAGAATAACGTTTCTAGGTTCCTCCTCGACCAACTCGGGCTTGACGAGAAGCAAGTGCGGAGAAACGCGCGGAACGAGACGCACATGCTCAGTTTCCGCGACCTGATCCGCCTGTGCCTCATCGGCGAGACGGAAATGCAGGCAGAAGTGGCTCCCGGCTTCAGCGGAAACCCCGTCAACAAGACCAAGGAGATCTCTACGCTCAAGCTCCTTCTCACGGGTGAGGATGACTCCGCATTGACTGCGGTTCCCTCAGCGCAAGAACGGAAGCGGCTACGTGGAGCGCAGCAGGAAGTCATCGAACGAATGCTAGGCCAGATTGAAGCACAACTCCAAGGAGTTGCTGGGCCGACAGAACTCAAGACTCAACTCGGTAGATTGAACGCCACGATCGACAAGCACGGAGTGACAGTCGGAAACCTTACGGAACAGCGTAGTCAACTTCTCGTGGAACTCAATGAACTTCAATCTGCTGACGTCGGTCAACGTTCGGAGTACTCGGATGCGACAGTGCTCCGTCAACGGTTCGCTCTCTTGCAGAAGCAGTACGAGAACGATTTGGCACGCCTTGAAATGATTGCAGAAGCTGGGAATCTGCTCGGGTACTTTCGGAGCGGAACCTGTGTCTTTTGTGGTGCTGATCCGTCCAGTCAGCACCTCGATCTGGCTTGTGATGGAACTGCGAACAACTTTGGTGCCTCCGTCGACTCTGAGACTCAGAAAACCAAGGGGCTTCTGGATGACCTTCGAGTGACTATGGGGAGTCTGGATGCGCGAATTGACGCCCTTCGAAAGTCGATCAATGCGATACATCGAGATACTATGTTTTTGCAACAGAGTGTCAAGGCGCTCGATGTGAGGATGAAACCAGAGAATAGGAGCCTTCGCGAACTCCTTGCCAAGCGGAGCGAGATCGAGAAGCACCTCGTTCTCTATGAGCAAGTCGAGACCTTCGAAGACATGATTCGACGGATCGTTGACGAAACTCAACCGGAGGTGGCGACAGCGATTGGAGGGTTGAGCCCCACGGCGGTGCGGGATCTCTCAGCGGAGATTACGCAACGTCTCACAGAGTGGACCTACCCGTCTGCGGCATCTGTCCGTTACGACAGAAATGAACTCGACATAATTGATGGCGACCAACCGCGTTCGGCGCACGGCAAGGGGGTTCGCGCGATCCTTCATGCCGCCTTCACACTCGCTCTCGCCCAATACTGCTTTGACCGGAAGCTGCCACATCCTGGATTCGTCGTGCTCGACTCGCCTCTCGTCACCTACCGGCCCCCAGACCAGTCCACAGAAACCGACGGCGAGCCGCCAGAAGGTGTTGTTCGGGCATTTTATCGTGATATTCAGGCCAACTTCGACGGCCAGATCATCATCATGGAAAATACCGATCCGCTGGAGCCGCTTGGAACCGGGGAGCGCGACATTCGCTTTACGAAGCATGCTGATGAGGGAAGATATGGTTTTCTACCTGTCGTTGATAGTGAGGAGAACAGCATGATCTAGCATTCGCGGTCATGAGGATCATGTACTGCCATACTGGCGGATTCATTTTGGATAGAACTGGTTGACTAAGCACCGCCAGTCTTGACGGCCAGATCCGCCGCTCCGCTACGCCGCCATCGCCACGAGTAGGAGATAGTTTCGTGTGGTTAAGAGCTCGACTCGTTCCTCCTGTACTCCACCGATTCCCCGGGATCCCCTTAGAATCTCGGGGTTTTCCCTATTTCTGTGTGGTTTTCAATGGGGCACGGAGCCTTCGTGACGGCGTGAAGAACCCTGCGGGCAGGTTCGAGGTACGTCACGCCCGGCCCAACAGTGGTAAGCGCGCCGTCGGCGCGAGCCTCTCCCGAAGGGGACACGAGCGCCTTGCACGCCCAGCCCATCGTCCAAGTGGTCAGCCACCGGGAGCCGGAGAGCGGCGATATAGCGGGCTTACTCTTGCGCCTGGACCGCCAGTTGCTGGTCGTCCAATTCCGCGCCGTGGGTGGCGAGAGGCTCCGGGAATCGCATGGCGACCGTCTGGGCGACGTCGGCGGGTGCCGCTGACGCGCGAGGCGTCGAAGCGGGGGGGGGAAGACGGGGACTGCGATGTGCATGATCCCTCCTTGTTTCGCTCCCCCCACACGACGGCGGTCGCTAGTCTTGGACCTGCCGCACATGAATCGGAGAAAGGAACGCGCATGTT
>ERZ772971.775-NODE-775-length-19415-cov-5.805165_pt1 | contig 19415 bp, 14 predicted proteins | sample MGYA00511943_ERZ772971 | MGnify/ENA primary metagenome ERZ772971 (study PRJEB29015, sample SAMEA2737929) | human oral metagenome | biome: human oral; feature: human-associated habitat; material: dental | place: China | collected 2144 ... | reverse complement strand
CCATCGACTACAGTCTGGCCGGCATGCTGGGCCACCTGATCCAGCCGATCTTTGCGCCGCTGGGCTTTACCTGGCAGATGTGCATTGCCATGGTGCCGGGCATTGCCGCCCGTGAGGTGGTGGTGGCCGCGCTGGGCACCGTGTATGCGGTGGGCGCCGGTTCGGAAGATGCCGTGCACAACGCGCTCATTCCCATCGTGCACAACAACTGGGGCATTGCCACCGCCTTTTCCTTCCTGGCCTGGTACGTGTACGCGCCGATGTGTGCCTCCACGCTCGCCGTGATCCGGCGTGAAACCAAATCGGCAAAAACCACCTTCCTGATCACCTTCGGCCTGCTGGCACTTGCCTATGTCATGGCCATGATCGTCTACCAGATCACGTCGAGGATATTCTGATGATCGAGAATCTCATCGTGGCCGTCATCGTCATCGCAGCCTTTGCCTACGTCCTGCGCAAATTCATCTTCAAAAAGAAATCCGCCGGTGGTGACTGCGGCACCTGCGACAAGTGCAGCGGTGGCTCGGGGGGCGGGTGTCACTGAGCGTGCAGGACGGCGCCCGGGCATGCGGGCGCTGATCCTCTGTCAGAGCGACCCCGTCAGCGATGCCGCCACCAGCTTGCGGAACGGCGTGAAGCGCTGGCCCAGGTGCAGCGCGGCATTGCGCAGCAGTTTGGCCGGTGCCGCCTCGGTGGTGTAGAGCGTGGCGATCAGGCGCGTGACTTCGTACAGCGGCCGCGTGGCCAGCATGTGGCGGCGCTCGTAGCGGGCCAGCAGGTCGGGGCTGCCGATGTCCCTGCCCGAGGCGTGTGCGAGGCGCAGCTCGTCGGCCAGCGTGTTCACACTCAACAGACCAAAATTGAAGCCATGTGCCGTGACCGGGTGCATGCCCACGGCGGCATCGCCCACGCAGGCAAAGCGGCGGGACACCAGCCGGTGCGGCATCACGCCTACCAGCGGGTAGTTGTGCCGCGTGCTGGTGAGCTTCATCTTGCCCAGCCGCCCATGGTAGCGGCGTGACATCTCCTCGCCGAAGGCTTCTTCGTCCATGGTCAGCAGCGGCTCGATGCGCTGGTGCGGCAGTGTCAGCACTGTGGAGGCGCGGTGTTCACCGGTGACCGGGTCGTCGTTCATCGGCAGCAGGGCCAGTGTCTGGCCGTAGTCGAACCACTCCCAGGCCACGTGGTTGTGCGGTACCTCGTGCGTCATCTGGCACACCAGCATGGTGCGGCCGAAATCGTGCATGCTGGCGCCCACGCCCATGGCACGCCGGGTGGGCGAGAAGCGGCTGTCGGCCGCCACCAGCAGGCGGGCGCGGTGGGTGGTGCCATCGGCCAGCAGCACCTCGGTCATGTCACCGGTGCCGGCGGCTGACCCAGCACTTCCCGCGGCCGGGGCGCTCCCGGCGGCCGCTGCGCCCTGTGACAGTACGCGGGTGATTGGCTGGCCGGTCATCAGCGTGATGCGGCCATGGGCCTTCGCGGCGGCATCCACCTCGGCAAAGGCGGCCCGGCGGATCAGGTGGTTGGACACCAGCCAGCCCAGTTCGCTGCGGTTGGTCAGTGTGTGACCGATCATCATCGAGAAGGGCGAGGCGCCGTTGAGCACCTTGGCATCGCGCAGCGGCGACAGGGCGGCCGGATCGGTGTCGTGGATGCGCTGCCACAGGCCCAGCTCGCGCATCAGCGACGCCGAGCGCTGCGTCATGGCAATTTCGCGGCCATCGAAGGCCGCGTTTTCCAGCGCCTCGCGCGGCTGCTGCTCGACCAGGCCGATGGTCAGTCCCGTATCTGCCAGCGCGCGCGCCAGGCACAGGCCGGCCGGGCCGGCTCCACTGATGAGAAGATCGAAATCCATGCGCAGTCTCCAGAAAAAAGTAAGGGCGTGTCTGCGCATGCGGGCACAGCTCGCACGCGTGCCTGACGTACCCCACGCAGACACCCGCACAGACGCTCCCCGGACCCGCAGAGTGTACCCGAGCCGTCTGGCTTCGGGGCTTGATTGCCGTCATGGCTGCCGTGGTCGCCCTGCCCATGGCATGCATATGCATGGATGCCGGGCGTATGTGTCTCCGGGGGAGCGCGTCGAATGTGGCGGCAGACTTCAGCCATGGATGCAGTTGCTGGGTAGGTAACGCCCGTCAATGCTACCTGCCGGTCGGGCGTGTCCTGGGGGCCAGCGCAGCACCTGCTTCCGGCTGGTCTGCCTCCTTGCCGGCCGGTACATCAGCCGGCTGTGTGGCAGATGGTCGCGACGGACGAGGGGAGGCCGATGGCCGCTGCACGGTTGACGGCAGATATCCGTGCACTGCCCGGAACGCTTGCGAGAAGTGCCCGAGGCTGCGGTAGCCCACATAATGGGCGACTTCGCGCACACTCATGCGCCCTTCTTCCAGCAGGGCCAGCGCCACCTTCATCCGCTGCTGGCGCAGGTAGGTGGCAATGCCCATGCCGGTGCGCTCGTGAAAACCCTGTTTCAGGTAGCACTCGTTGGTACCCACCCGCCGGGCCAGCCGGCTGATCGACAGCTCGGTGCCATATTCACTGTGGATGATGTCGATGGCATCGTCCACCATCCGTCGCCAGCGGTCCTGGCGGCGCCTGGCCGGTGTGGGCGGCAGTGCCAGCCACTGGCCCAGCAGGGATAGCACCTGGCCTTCCAGCTGCAGCTGCTCGGCCAGGGGCATGGTCTGCATGGGGGCCAGCCCGGTCATCAGTGCATGGGCCTGACGCATGGTGGCGCTCATGTCTGCCTGCATCGGATGCACCTGCATGATGCCCTGGCCCCGAGGCTGCAGACACTGCTCCAGCAGGCGACGGGCTTTGTCATGCAGCATGCCGTCGGCCAGCCAGCGTTCGACCAGTGGCGCCTGCATCGACAGGTGAAGCGCCGACCATTCGCCGGCGTGCATCGTGCTGTGCCGCAAGTCCATCACGCCACTTCGGAACCACAACTCATTGTTGCCCGGTGTCTGGAACTCACGTCCCCGCAGATCCGTCCAGTCGAAGGCACCATGCATCTTCAGCGTCAGGGCTACCGGCGGGGTGTAGTGTTTTTCCTCGTACAGTGAGGTGTAGGGCACCAGCAGCCGTCCCCGGGAACTGGCGGCCAGGATGCCGCTGTCGAACAGCTGGACGTCCATGTGCCCCTGCAACCATGGGGTCTTCATGCGGATCCAGGCATGCCGCCCCTGCCCATCCACTGCAATCGCCGGTTTCATGCGTTTGAATTCCTGGATGTGCTGCAGATAATCGTTGAGCAGCTGGGTGCCTGCCGCGGGAGGCGTGGCGGGCGGAGGTAAATGGTCGCTGCCGTCCTCGGGCATGGCAGGGAAGCCTCCTTGAAAAAGGTATCGGAGCGCCGGATTCTGCCATGCACCCGACAATATTTCATGAACGGACCTGAGCGTTCATGAACAGGCCGGCGTGATTCAGGTGGCGGCCATTATTTGCGCTGCAGGCATCATTCATGATGTGGCCATGATTCGTGATGTGGCCGTCATTTGTGAAAGGGTCGCATTTGTGAGGGGGCCGCCATTCGTGCGGTGGCCGTTATTCCTGCCGTGCCTGTTCCGGCCGTTCTTGTGTGTATCGGCGCTTCCGCAGCTGGGTGAGTGATGCCCGTCAGCGCTCCTCGCCGGTCAGGAGTATTTCGGGCTCCTGCGCATGACCTGCCTCCGGCTGGTCTGCATTTTTGCTGGCCGGTGCCGCAGCCGGCTGTGTGCCAGATGGTCGTGGCGGGCGGGGGGAAGACAATGGCCGCTGCACGGTCGACGGCAGATAGCCATGCACCGTCCGGAACGCCTGCGAAAAGTGCCCGAGGCTGCGGTAGCCCACATAATGGGCCACCTCGCCCACATTCATGCTGCCTTCCTCCAGCAGGGCCAGTGCCACTTTCATCCGCTGCTGGCGCAGGTAGGTGGCAATGCCCATGCCGGTGCGTTCGCGAAAGCCCTGTTTCAGGTAGCACTCGTTGGTGCCCACCCGCCAGGCCAGCCGGCTGATCGACAGCTCGGTGCCGTACTCGCTTTGGATGATGTCGATGGCATCATCTACCGTCCGCCGCCAGCGGTCCTGCCGGCGCTTGACGGGGGTGGGCGGCAGCGCCAGCCACTGGCCCAGCAGGGACAGTATCTGGCCTTCCAGCTGCAGCTGTTCGGCCAGGGGCATGGCCTGCATGGGGGCCAGTCCGGCCAGCAGCGCATGGGCCTGGCGCATGGTGGCGCTCATGTCTGCCTGCATCGAGTGCACCTGCATGATGCCCTGGCCCCGAGGCTGCAGGCACTGCTCCAGCAGGCGACGGGCTTTGTCATGCAGCATGCCGTCGGCTAGCCAGCGTTCGACCAGCGACGCCTGCATCGACAGCTCAAGTTGCGACCATTCGCCGGCGTGCAGCGTGCTGTGCCGCCAGTCCATTATGCCGCTCTGGAACCACATTTCGTTATTGCCCGGCGTCTTGAACTCACGCCCCCGCAGGTCCGTCCAGTCGAAGGCGCCCTGCATCTTCAGCGTCAGACCCACCGGTGGGTAGTAGTGTTTTTCCTCGTACAGCGAGGTATAGGGTACCAGCAGCCGTCCTTGCGCACAGACCGTCATGATGCCGCTGTCGAACAGCTGGGCCGCCATGCGCCCCTGTGCCCAGGGGGATTGCGTGCCGATCCAGGCCCGCCGGCCCTGTCCATCCACGGCGATCACCGGTTTCATGCCTTCGTGGGCCAATACGTGGTGCAGATAATCGTCCAGTAACTGGCTGCCGGCATGAGGGGAAGCAGTGGGCGGCGGTGTATGGTCGCTGCCGTCCTCGGGCATGGCAGGGAGCCCTCCTTAAAAAAGGTATCAGAGCGCCGGATTCTGCCATGCACCGAACGATATACCCGTTACAACAGGGTATCGATATTGTGCATATGTAAATGGTTGTCGGAATGGATTATTGAGGGGGCAGATTTTCATGAACAGGCCGTGTCGTTCATGAACGGAACGGCGTGGTTCAGACCGGATTTATTCATGCGATGGCCAGCATTTACGCCACGGGTATCATTCATGAACCATTCATGACGCAGCCATTATTCGCGATAGGGCCGTCATACGTGATGCGGCCATTGTTTCTGCCGTGGCCATCATTCTGCGACGGCTATTATTCCGGCCGTGATCATTCAGGCCGCAGTCAAACCCGGCGTGATCGCTCATGAATGTAACTGCCGAAATTGGTGGGGCAGACCGGGTTTTTCATGCCCGGGCCGTGGCTGCAGACGGAGGACGCCCCAGTCGCGCATGCAGAACAGGGATCAGCACGGCCATCAGCACACAGACGGCGCCCGCAAGCGCCAGCAGGCCGGCATAACCCATGCGCTGCGCCAGAGGCAGACCCAGTGCGCCGGCGCCATAACCCGCCGCCAGATACAGGCCATACTGGACCGAAAAATCGGTGGCCGGTGCATGGGCACTGCTGCGCCCCATCATCAGCGTGCTGACCAGTACACCCATCGGCATATAGCACATCATGAAACCCGCCACGCCCAGCGTGATCCAGATGTCGCCGATACCGCCCGTTTGCGCCACCGATGCCGCTGCCTGCCCGGCAGCCGCTGCGGCGCCATCCGGGGCTGCCGTACCTCCGGCTGCGGCGGCTCCCTGGGCGATTTCCGGCAGACCCGCACCCAGGGCTCCAGTCTTGAGCAGCAGTGGAATGGCCAGCAGCAGCACGCCCACCACCTGCGCCGGCAGAATGACGTGCAGTGCCCGGTTCAGTGACCAGTGGCGCAGCAGCCAGCCAAAGCCGATCATCGAGGCCATGCCCAGCGCCGTGCCGTACCCATTGGCTACCTGGCCGATTTTGGTGAAGCTCCAGCCGGCATCCACCAGCATCGGCGACATCACGCTGTAGGCCATGTACACGCCAGCCTGCAGCATCACGATGATGAAGGCCCAGCGCCAGCCCGTGTCGGGGCGAACCCAGAAGCGCCCGATCTCGCGCCAGTAATCCAGCATCCGTTCCCGCACCACCACGTCGGGGCGGGCATGGGCGGGCTCGCGGTAAAAGAGCGCCAGCACCAGCGTGACGACGTTCAGCACCGTCAGGCACATCAGTGCCGTCTGCCAGCCGGCGTATTCGTACAGGGCCAGCACACCGCCCCCGCCGGCAATGAAGCCGATGGAACCGCAGGCCATCTGCAGCGCATTGCCCAGCCCCCGCTGGGACGGACTCAGCAGCCGGGTGGAGAGGCCGTCGGCCGCCATGTCCTGACAGGCGGTGAAGAACGACATGGCCAGACAGCCCAGCATCAGGCCGGTCCAGGGCAGGGGGGGATGGGCCGCAGCCCCCGTGCCGCCTGCACCGCCCAGTGCTGCGGCAGCCTCATTCATGTCAGCCGCTGCACCGGTCGCGCCGGCAGCCAGCTCAGGCGGCACACCACCGATCTTCAGCTGCGCCATGGCCCAGAGCGTGACGATCAGCGCGGTCTGCATCAGTACCAGCCAGCGGCTGTAGTGCCCCCAGCGGCCGAAGCCGTAGCGGTCCATCAGCGGTGCCCACAGGAACTTGAGCGCCGGTGCCACGCCGAGCAGGTAGATGAAGCTCAGGTCTGCCAGCTCTGCGCCGTTGCCCCGCAGGATGCTGGAAAGCGCCACGAAGAAGAAACTGAACGCCACGCACTGGCTGATGTAGGCGCTGCAGAGCAGGGCCCATTCGTAGCGGGTGAGGGGGCGCGCGGTGGATGCCGGCACGGCGGGCGCCGTCTGGCCGTCGTGGCCCGAAGGGGTGTTCATGCGGGGAGGATAGGGACAGGACAGGAAGGCGGGATTGTACGGATTCGGCCTGCCACACGACAGGGGGCGGGGTTGCCGGCAGAGGGGACAGGTACCGGAGTATCAGGTCACCCGTATGCAGAACGCTGGCTGCACCGGGGGTCGGCCTATACAATGCCCGGATACCCGAAACGCCCCGGCTGATCCCCTGCCTGCGGGGGTCGCCAGATGCCATTCATGAGCAAGATCACTCACCTCCGGCTGGACAATTTCACGTCCTTTGCCGCTTTCGACCAGCCGCTCTCGTCCGGTGTCAATATCCTCATCGGCGCCAACGGCACGGGCAAGACCCATCTGCTGAAAACCCTGTATGCCGCCTGTGCGGTCACGGTGGGGGAAGACAGGGACAAGGGGTTTGCGCTGAAGCTGCGCAATGTGTTCAATCCCCATGAGGGCAACATTGGGCGGCTTGTGCGTCGCGGCATGCGTGGGCAGGTCAAGCATGCAGGGGGCGGTGCGGAACCCGCCGGCCGTAGCCATGGCCCCGATGCACGGGGTTTCCTGATGCAGGAGACCCTGCAGCCCGTGGCCGGTACACAGCACGTCTGCACCGACGCCGCAGGAGATGGCGACGCCCGCGTGTCCGTGACCCGGCAGGGGAACGCCTCATTGTCTGCCCGCTTTTCGGCCGAAACCGTGCGGGCAGAGACTGTGCACGTCACGGGGCAGGGTGACTGGGAGCGTGAGGAACTGTCCAGCGTATATATTCCGGTAAAGGAAATGCTGGCGCATGCGCCGGGCTTTCTGTCCACGGCGGCACGGCGCGAGATTGCCTTCGAGGAGGTCTATCTGGACGTGATCAAGCGGGCCTTTCTCCCTCGGCTGAAGGGACCGCTGGATGCAGCCTGGCAGCAGCTGCTCGATGGGCTGCAGGCCGCCATTGCCGGCCAGGTGGTGACGCGGGGTGAGCATTTCTTCCTGAAGGATGCGCAGGGGGAACTGGAATTCACGCTGCTGGCCGAGGGCCTGCGCAAGCTGGCGCTGGTTTCGCTGCTGGTGCAGAACGGAACCCTGTTCAATGGATCCGTCCTTTTCTGGGATGAGCCCGAGGCCAATCTGAACCCGGCCCTGCTCGGACTGGTGGTGGATGTTCTGCTGCGACTGCAACGCATGGGCGTGCAGGTCTTTCTGGCAACACACAACTATGTGCTGCTCAAGGAGTTCGATCTGCGTAGCCGCGAGCAGGACCAGATCCGTTATCTGTCGCTGTTCCGCGATGAAATGGGCGCAGTGCAGACCCTGGCCAGCGACGATCTGTCGGGTGTCGATCCCAACCTGATTATCGATACCTACACCAGTCTGTATGACCGCGAAATGGCACGCAGCCTGGGGATGGATATGGGGCAGCTCAGTGATGACGTGGTACGGGAGCCCTCTCGCAGATGAATACGCTCACGGAAGGCGAGCTGCAGCTGTCCCTGCCTGTGGGTGCTCGGGGACGCTGCTTCGACGACCCGGCAACCCATGGGCTGACGCATTGCATGAAGGCGGTCGATCTCATCGTTGAAACGGCCGACCGGATCTGGTTCATCGAGTTCAAGGACCCCGAACACTCACGTGCTGGTGAACGGTCACGCGAGGTTTTTCTGCATGACTTTCGCAGCGGCCGTCTGGATAACGACCTCAAGACCAAATATCGTGATTCGTGGCTCTATGAGCATGCGCAGGGAAGGCTCACAAAACCAGTTCATTTTGCCGTGCTGATCGCCTGCAGTACGCTGACGGCAGCCGAGCTGCTCAACCGTACCGAGGCACTCAGGCGCCAGCTTCCCCTGCGCGGCCCCGGCGGCCGGGCATGGCCAGTGCCGCATGTGGCGGGCTGTGCCGTCATGAACATGGGCTCCTGGAACCGCTACATGCAGAACATGCCCGTGACCCGTCTGGTGGCTGGACAGGCTGCGTCGCAAGGGCGGGTACCGGCGCAGTCCCATCCAGCCTGATGGATATCACTCCGGCTTGGCGTTCTTCATCAGGAACTCCCGCACCAGTTTCTGCTCATCCGGCGTCAGGCCGGCGCGCGGGAACATGCTCTGCGTGATGCCCTGCCACTGGCGCGGGGTGAACTGCGCCGGGTCGCGTGGACCGTGGCAGACGGTGCAGCGCTGGTAGAAGATCTTCTCGCCCGGTGACATCGAGGCAATGGCCTTTTCACGCAGTGCTTCGGCACGGTCCAGCCCGAAGACTTCTTCGTCGATTTTCAGACCGGTCTTCCTGATGATGCGTGGCGGCTCGAAGGCCCTGCTGCCGCCCGGGTCGGCATCACGGCACTTGCGCAGCGAGGCCAGGCACGTGTCGGCCGTGGTGGCCTGGGTCAGACCGCTGGCGGGCCGGCTGGAGGTGATGAAATTCACCAGCCCGTTGTTGCAGCGCCCCTTGCTGTCCAGCTGCGGCCAGGCGCCTTCGTAGATGCTCACCACGCCCGGCATGATCCGGTCCGACACGCGGGCGCCCACCACCAGCGCGCCCCGCTCGTTGTACAGCTCGACCAGATCGCCATCACGGATGCCGCGCTTGCGCGCGTCTTCGGTGTTGATCAGCAGTGGCTCGCGCCCCTGTACGGCATAGGTCCTGCGCAGCGGTTCGGCATTGGCCATCTGCGAATGCAGGCGCATGAACGGGTGCGGGCTGACCACGTGAAGCTGCCCCGGTTTGGCATTGCCCAGATATTCGGCCGGTTCCTGCCATTTGGGCATGGGCGGGCAGTCGGGCAGGTTCATTTTCTCGATGGTGGCCGAATACATCTCGATGCGGCCCGAGGGCGTGTGCAGCGGGTGTTTGGCCGGATCGGCCCGAAAATCCCCGTGACGTACCCAGCCGTCCGCGGCTGCGGGGGTAGGCAACGTGATTTCGCCTTTTTCCCAGAACGCCTCGAACGGCATCAGTTTGGCGGCCGAGCTGTTCTCGTAGGCGGCCTCCACATAATCCATTGGCTCCTTGCCTTCGGTGAAGCCGATCTCCACGCCGCACAGGTCGGCCAGCCGCCGGAAGATCTCGAAATCGTCCAGTGCATCGCCCTGCGGTGCGATGACCTGCTTCATCGCGTAGAACTTGTTGATGTTGTAGGTACCACCCGAGGAAATGTCATTGCGTTCCAGCGTGGTGGTGGCCGGCAGCACGATGTCGGCCCAGCGGGCGGAGGCCGTCCACCAGCAGTCCTGCACGATCACGGTGTCCACTTTCTGCAGCGCCCGGATCAGTTCGTTGAGATCCTGCTGGTGCGACAGGAAATTGTTGCCGGCGTTGTAGATCAGCTTGACCAGTGGATAGGTGTAGCGGCTGCCGTTGTAGGTGAATGCCTTGCCCGGGTTGTTGAGCATCTCGCTGATGCGTGAGGCGGGGCAGATTTTCTTGACGGTATTGCGTCCCTGCGAAAGCCCTGTCGGCGGCGTGGCGCCCGACTGCGGGGTGCCGCCTCCGCCGTAGTGCCACGAAAATCCCACGCCCTGGCCGGGCAGGCCGATGTTGCCCAGCAGGCAGGCAAAGTTGACGATGGCCCAGTAGGGCATTTCGCCGTGGTGGGCGCGCTGGATGGCCCACGAGCCGGCAATCTGCGTGCGTTTGCTGGCAAACAGCTCGGCCAGCTGACGGATGCGGGCGGCGGGAATGCCCGTGATTTTGCTGGCCCATTCGGGCGTTTTGGCCGGCGTGCCGTCGGCATCGCGGCCTTCCAGATAGGCGCGGAAACGGTCGAAGCCCACCGTGTATTTCTCGATGAAGTCCCGGTTCCAGCGGTTGGTGGTCAGCAGGTGATGACTCATGGCCAGAAAGAGGGCCGTATCGGTGTTGGGGATGATCGGCACCCATTCCGAACCCATCACCTCGTCGGTGGTGGTGCGCTGCGGGTTGATGGAAATGCATTTCACGCCCGCCTTTTTGATGGCCTCCCAGTTGGGATACATGTCGTGGTCGGCCACCGTGTATTCGATGCGGTTGTTCTTGTTGGGGTCGCAGCCCACGAACACCATCACTTCGGTGTGTCTGGCCACTTCTTCCCAGCAGGTCTGGGCCGAATAGACTTCCAGATCACCCAGCACCAGTGGCATGATGATCTGTCCGGCACCGGCGGAATAATCGCCGGCCGTCATCGACGAGCCGCCCAGCAGGTTGAAGAAGCGCCCCTGCAGCACGTTCGGCCGGAAAATCCCTGCATGCGACCAGCCGCCGTACGACGAGCTGAAGCAGCCTTCGTTGCCGTACTTCTCGATAGTGTCCAGAATGGCCTTGGCCGTCAGGCCCAGCGCCACGTCCCAGCTGACCTGCACGAAGGGCTCCCGGCCACGCAGCTCGGCGTGCGTCTTGCCAGTGCGAAAGCCTTCCAGATACGACTTGCGCACCATCGGGCCGGCCACGCGGGTCTTGTCGTAGGTGCGGGCCAGTACGCCCTCGGTCAGCATGGGGGTGGGGCGTTTGTCGGTGGGCTGGGGCTCCACCTTCCTGAGCCGGCCGTGCACCACGGTGCCGACGAATGGGCCGTAGTGCGTGGCGTGGGCCACCGTGCCGGTGAAGTTGCGCATGTCTGGCGCATCACCACCGGTGCTGCTGGAGGCTGTGCCGGCCTGCGCCAGCTGCATGCCTTCGGGCTGGTGCAGATTGTCGTGGGCTGCACCTGCGGCGTGCGTATCCGCACCTGCCGAACCGGTGGCCAGAACCTCCTGCACGATACCCGGCAGCAGGCTGCCTGCCGCCACCCCTGCGGTGCCCGAAGCGCCTGTCCTGAGCCATTGCCGTCGTGTGGTGCCGGTACTCATGATGTGTGTCCTTTTTTTCTTTTTTGAAGAGAGACAGGGGCGTGCTGCTGCCCGCTCCGGGATCGCCGGATGCCGCACACAACATATCAAAATGGCCGAAGACAAAACAGGGACGTTCGTCGGACGAGGAGCAAAAAATACGTATTTTTTGATGCCTGTCAAAAGGAGTTTTCACAGGATGGCAATATAATGATGTCAATCGTGGGGCGTGATGTGGCGGTATTCGTTATTTATAACCTGCTATAACGCTTTTCTGATTTCGGCGTGTTCCCGGGTGATCCCGGGGCAAGTGCGACAGGATGTCTGGCGTAGTCGCTGAGAATATTCGTCCTGATTTCGTCAGGGGGCTCGCGCGGTCTGTTTTTCCGCATGGTGCCGGTCAGGTTGTGCTCATTCGTCTGGAACAGGGGGCCGGAACGGGCGTAGCGACGTGTGGGCTGGGGCTGGTAGATGATGCGTCCGGGAGGGTGCCCATTTGTCCCGGCCGTGCGCTGCCGGCGTTGCCCTGTCTGGCAAGGCAGCACGCCCTGCCTGCGCAGCGCATCCTGTCAGCACAGGCCCGGGACCAGCGCGAGAACGAATGGGTCCATCACACGGCCCGCCTCATCCCTGACAGCCTGCCTGTCACGGCAGGCAGGGATTTCCCCGTCTTCCCTGCTCACGGGGCGTGTGTAGGGTAGGATGTGCGCTTTCCGTTCCGTTCTGATTTCCGGCCGTGTCGTGCCGAAGGGGGATACGCTGATGAAACGCCGTGCTTTCGCAGGGGCTGCGCTGGGGCTGGCCAGCGGGCTGGTGCTGCCCGGGCGGGCACCCGCCGCAGGTTCACGGGCTGCTGCCGGCACCAGTGTGGCGGATGGTGTGGGTAATGTGGGGGGGACGGGTATGGCGGGGGGCACCGGGCCTGGCGCTACAGCATCCGGCGCCCTGCACGTGGCGGATGCCACTGCGCCGGCCGCCGCGCCGGTGAATGGCGGGGCGCCTGCCCGTCGGCCGCTGACGCTGGGCATGGTGCTGGAGCCGCCGGCGCTGGACCCCACTGCGGGGGCCGCTGCCGCCATTGCCGAGGTCGTGCTGTACAACGTGTTCGAAACGCTGGTGCATGTGGGGCCGCACGGAAAGATCTCGCCACTGCTGGCCGAACGCTGGCATGCTTCTGACGACCAGAAGGTCTGGACCTTCATCCTGCGGCCGGACGTGCGCTTCCAGAATGGCAAGCCCTGTGACGCACAGGCCGTCAAGGCCAGTTTCGAGCGGGCCGGCGCGAAGGACAGCGTCAACAAGGACCACCCCTTTTTTGCCGCCATGACCGCCATCGAGGCGCGTGATGCCCGCACGGTGGTCATCCGGCTGAGCAGCCCCGATGCCGACTTCCTGTTCCAGCTGGGGCAGGCCACGGCCGTGATCGTCGAGCCGGGCACCGTGGCCACCAACGCCGCACAGCCGGTCGGCACGGGGCCTTACCGGCTGGGAAACTGGCGGCGGGGCGCCTCGCTGCAGCTGGTGGCGTGGGAGGGCTTTCGCGAGCCGGCGGCCATCCAGTTTTCGCCGGTGACCTTCCGCTTCATCGGCGAGCCCGCGGCGCAGATGGCGGCGCTGATGGCGGGCGAGGTCGACGTGTTTCCACGGGTGACCGAACGGGCCGAGGCCCGTTTCCGGGGCAATACCCAGTGGCGGGTGCAGGTATCGTCTTCGCGGGCCAAGACGCTGGTGGCCATCAACCACCGCCGCAAGGCGCTGGCCGATGTGCGGGTGCGGCGGGCCATTGCGGCGGCCATCGACCGGCAGGCGGTGCTCAAGGCCGGCCAGCTGGGGCATGGCACACCCATCGGCAGCCATTACACGCCGGATGCACCGGGCTATGTGGACCTGACCACCGTCAACCCTTACGACCCGGCACGGGCGAAGGCGCTGCTGAAGGAGGCGGGCGTGCCGCTGCCGCTGAGCCTGGTGATGACCGTACCGCCCACCCCTTACGCCCGGCAGGGCGCCCAGGTGGTGATGGCCCAGCTGGCGAAGGTGGGCATCGTGGTGCGCCTGCAGCAGGTTGAATGGGCGCAGTGGCTGCAGGGCACCTATCGCAACCACGACTACGACCTGAGCATCGTCTCGCACGTCGAGCCGCTGGACCTGGGCAACTTCACGCGGCCCGACTATTACTGGGGCTATCGCTCGCCGAAGTTCGATGCGCTGTACCGCCAGCTGGTGACCACCGTACAGGAGGCAGAACGCATGAAACGGCTGGCCGAGGTGCAGCGCCTGCTGGCCGACGACTGTGTACTGGCCTGGCTGTACCAGCCGCACTGGGTGTCGGTATCGCGTGCGTCCATTACCGGCCTGTGGGACGACATGCCGATGCTGGCCAACGACCTGCGGGCCCTGCACCGGGAAGGGTGAATGGCCATCGGCATGAACGCAGGGGCCATGGCACGGTCCCCGTCCCTGTCGCTGCGATTCTGGCTGGGGCGCTGTCTGGGGCTGCTGGGCATGCTGCTGGCGGCCAGTGCAGTGATCTTCGCGGTGCTGGACGTGCTGCCCGGCAACGTGGCGCAGGTGATGCTCGGTCCGGACGCCGACCCGGCTGCCGTACGGGCGCTGGAGGTACAGCTGGGACTGGATGCACCGGCCTGGCAGCGCTACCTGCAGTGGCTGGGCGGTTTGCTGCACGGTGATCTGGGCACCAGCCAGGCCTATGGCGTGCCGGTGGCCGGGTTGCTGGCCGAGCGGCTGACGCTCACGCTGCCGCTGACGGTGCTGGCCATGGTGCTGGCTACCGTGATGGCCCTGGTGGCTGGCGTGTTTGCGGCCCTGCATCATCGTCGCTGGGGTGACGTGGGGGTGATGACACTGACCCAGCTGGGCATGGCCACGCCGGGTTTCTGGCTGGGCATGCTGCTGATCGTGGTGTTCGCCGTCTGGCTGGGCTGGTTGCCATCGGGGGGCTTCGAGGGATGGTCGGCTGCCGCAGGAGGCGCCGACGGGGGCAGTGTCGCCGGCGCAGGAGAGGCTGCCGGTGGGGCTGCCTACGCGGGTGCTGCGCATGCTGGCACCGGCGGGGGATGGCTGGCTGGCCTGTGGCACGGCCTGCGGTTCCTGCTGCTGCCGGCACTGGCGCTGGCCTGTGTGCAGGGGGCCATTCTGGCGCGCTTCGTGCGGGCTTCGCTGCTGGAGGTGCAGGGAGAGGCCTTCACGCGTACGGCAATGGCCAAGGGGCTGAACCACCGGCAGGTACTGTGGCGGCATGTGGCGCGCAATGCAGCGGTGCCGGTGCTGACGGTGGCCGGCATGCAGTTTGCCGAGCTGCTCAGTGGTGCGGTGGTGATCGAGAACGTGTTTTCCCTGCCCGGGCTGGGGCGACTGATGGCCCAGAGCATCGCCAACCGCGACCTGCTGGTGGTGCGCAATGGCGTACTGCTGCTGGTGGCCATGGTGGTGGTGATCAATTTCATCGTGGATGCGCTGGCAGTGCTGATCGATCCACGGCTCAAGGGGCGATAGGCGCATGGTCGATCCTGCTTTCTGGCGTCGTGCCCGCCGTCACCCCGGTTTCGTGACCGGCCTGCTGCTGACTGGCCTGCTGGTGATGGTGGCGCTCGTCTCGGTGTGGTGGACGCCGGTGGCTCCCGATGAAATGGACCTGGAAGCAATGCTGGCGGGGCCTTCGGCGGCCCACTGGCTGGGCACGGATGCCTTTGGCCGTGACGTGGGGTCACTGCTGATGCAGGGTGCGCAGGCCTCGCTGCTGGCTGGCGTGATCGCCGTGGGCATCGGTCTGGGGGCCGGGCTGCTGCTGGGCCTGCTGGCTGCTGCCCGGCCGGGGCGCCTGTCGGCGGCCATCATGCGCACGGCCGATTTCATGCTGGCCTTTCCAGCCCTGCTCACGGCCATCATGCTGACCGCCGTGTTCGGGGCGGGGCTGACCAATGCCATCGTGGCGGTGGGCATCTACAACATCCCGTCCTTCGTGCGGATCACGCGTGCGGCGGCGGCCGGCGTGTGGTCACGCGAGTATGCGCTGGCGGCACGCGGCTGCGGGCTGAGTGGCTGGCAGATCACGCGGCGCCATGTGCTGCCCAACATTTTGCCGCTGCTGCTGGTGCAGGCCACCGTGCGCTTTGCCGTGGCCATTCTGGCCGAGGCGGCCCTGTCGTTTCTGGGCTTTGGCGTGCAGCCGCCGCAGCCGTCCTGGGGGCGGATGCTGGCCGATGCCCAGCCCGTGCTGTTCGAGGCGCCCCTGCAGGCCCTGTGGCCCGGGCTGGCCATCATGCTGGCCGTGCTGGGCCTGAACCTGCTGGGCGATGGCCTGCGCGATCTGCTGGACCCGAAGTTCCGGGGACGAATGAGTCGATGACACACGCTGGATCCCCACGCTGACTGCCAGTTGCCGGATGCTGGCTGCTGGCTGCTGGCTGCTGGCAGGGGCAGGGGCAGGGACGGGGACGGGGACGGGTGTGTCCCCTGGCAGCCAGCCCGACTGAGGTGTTCGGGAATCCAGCCGCCCGGAGATGAACCTGTGTGCGTCGCGCTGCAGGTGGCCCAGGGACAGGGGACAGGGAACAGGGAACGATCGGATTGAGGATTATTCTTGTTTATTTCGTGCGAGTATGTAAACTCTGACGGCAAACGGAGGCAGATGGAATAAATAAATGCGACCGATTCGCGCTACATATTTCGATGCCGGTGTTTTGCGAAAGAAAAACGACACCTTGCCCATGGCCGAAAAGCCCGTATTCATGCGGTTTTCGGCCTGGTTTCCGCCGAATGGGGCATTCCGTGGTGCCATTGGTGTGATTGACCGGCGCTATCTGGGGTAATATGCGTTTCGATTTATTCCTCCTTGGGGAGTAGCCTGCTTCCGCAACGGAAGCGCCTTCGTCAACAAACTCGGGGCTGTCAGCCTGTGGTATGGCAACGTATCGTGCCGACCGGCCCCGTGGCGAAGGCAACCCGCCCTGTCACAGGCGGGTCTGGCGAGACCGATGAGCGATGCGCCGTGCAGATACCGGTCGGGTGTGCGGGGCATTGTTCCGGTCCGACCGCTACCATCTCCCATCCCATGAGTATCCTTTCCGTCGTCGCCCTGGGGTTTGCCATGTCGGCCGATGCCTTTGCCGCCGCACTGGCGCGAGGTGCCTGCATGTCGCATCGCCCCCGGTTCCGCCAGGCGCTCACCGTGGGCATTACCTTCGGCGTGGTGGAGGCGATTACGCCGCTGGTTGGCTGGCTGCTGGGTGCGGCTGCCTCGCAGTACGTGACCGCCTACGATCACTGGGTGGCGTTCTTCCTGCTGCTGGGCCTTGGGCTGCACATGGTCTGGAAGTCGTTCCAGCCGGTGGAACTGGACTGTGACGATACCGGCATGGACATGGATGACCGCGGGCAGGGTGTGGTCACGTCCGTCTCGGGTGGAGGCGCCGCCGTGGCAGGACGTGTGGCGGCAGGTGGCCTGCTGTCCACCGTGATGACCAGCGTGGCTACCAGTCTCGATGCCATGGCCGTGGGCGTGACGCTGGCCTTCGTGGACGTGCCGATTGGTCAGGTGGCCCTGGTGATCGGCCTGTGCACCATGGTGATGGTCACGCTGGGCGTGCTGCTGGGCCGCATGCTGGGCACGCTGCTGGGGCGGCGCGCCGAAATGCTGGGCGGCGCGGTGCTGATTGCCATCGGCTCCGTCATCCTGTACGAACACCTCACCGAAGGCGCCGTGCTGGCCCTGCTACGCAACGGTTCGCTGGGGTAAGGGGAGCCTGTTCTGCTTTCCCCTGGCTTGTTACGTACGCCCCAGGGGGCTTCGGGCCCGTCCCGAATCTGTATACCGTCGACGGCGTCCTGTTTGGCACGGCAGCCAGCTTCGTCAAACAGGGCGTCTTGTCAGCATACGGCCTGGGTCTGCGCGGGGACGAATGAGTCCATGACACACCCTACACCCAGAAATAGCGCACCACGTGGAAGAACACCGGGGCGGCAAAGCAGATCGAATCCAGCCGGTCCAGCATGCCGCCGTGGCCTTCGATCATCGCGCCCCAGTCCTTCACGCCGCGGTCACGCTTGATGGCCGACATCACCAGCCCGCCGGCAAAGCCCATCAGGTTCACCAGCAGGGCGACCAGGCCGGCCTGCCACCAGGCAAAGGGTGTGATCCAGCAGAGAGCCATGCCCAGGCACGAGGCCAACAGCACCCCGCCCACAAAACCTTCCACGGTCTTGGAGGGGGAGAGTACCGGTGCAATCCGGTGTCTGCCGGCCAGCTTGCCGCACACGTACTGCAGCACGTCCGAACTCTGCACCACCAGAATCAGCCAGTTGATCAGCAGCAGGTTGCTGTCGCGATAATCCGGAATGTCCAACACCATCAGCGCCGGCACGCAGGAAATGCAGTAGACCGCAACCATCAGTCCCCATTGCACGGTGGATGCGCGCGTCAGGAACTGCTGCGTGTCGTTGCCCAGTGTGGCCAGAATGGGCAGCAGCAGAAAACCATAGACCGGGATGAACACCGAGAAGAGCCCATACCAGCCAATGGCAATCAGGTAATACTGCAGAGGCAGCACCAGATAGAACGCGGCGATCAGCGCCAGATGGTCTCCCCGCCGGGTGGGGGCGATGGTGAGAAACTCGCGCAGTGCAAAGAAGGAAATGCCGGCGAACAGCAGGATCACCGCCCAGTGACCGATGGCCAGCGTGCCACTCATCACCACGGCCATCACCCACCACGCCCTGATGCGTGCGTTGAGGTTGTCGATGACGGCGTGCGGCGTGTCGAAACCCACGCGCCATTTGAGCAGGGCACCGATGAGCGAGGCCACCACCAGCATGCCGAGGATGAGGCCGTTGAGGAGCAGGGTGTGATGCGTCATGGTTCAGGGGCGGCCTGCGGCGGAGCAGGCATATGCCGTGACAGGGTGGGGGAGAAGGGCAGAACCGGCAGAAGCCGGTGGAGGCAGGCCGGGGACATGGCAGCAGGGGGCTGTGCCGGGATCGGTGGTTTCGGCATGCCTGCTCCCGGTCAGTCCCGCTGGGGCCTGAGTGCCAGCAGGGCGGCACGGGCGCGGGCGAGGTAGTCGTCCTTGGGGGAGTGCGGCATGTTCTGCGCCGCCTCTGGTTTTGCCCCGTCGTTCAGGGGAACCGGTGCACCGAAGGTCACGGTACACAGCAGCGGCAGCGGAATGACCTGCCCCTTGGGCATGACCCGGTTCAGGTTCTCCAGCCAGACCGGCACGAACTCGACCTGCGGCCAGGCCCGGGCCAGGTGGTAGATGCCGGACTTGAAGGGCAGCAGTCCGTCTCCCAGGTTGCGGGTGCCTTCGGGAAAGATGATCAGTGAATGCCTCCTGGCCAGCGCATCGTGCAGCGGCTGCATGGCACGTGCGGCGGCCTCGGCGCGAGCGGTGTCGGTTGGGGTGCCGGCATCGGCCGGCGCTGTGGTGCTGCTGCGCTCGACCAGTACACCGTGGAACACGTCATGGATGATGAAACGCCGCAGTGTGGAGCCATTCCAGTAATCGGCGCCGGCCACGGGCCGGGTCACGGCACGCAGCGCGGGTGGCAGCGAGGCCCAGAGCAGCAGGAAGTCGGTGTGGCTGCTGTGGTTGGCAAAGTAGACGCGCTGACGCGGTTCCGGCGCACAGCCGCTCCAGAAACTGCGCACCCCCGTCAGGGCACGTGCCAGCGTCATCAGGCCAAGGCCGGCCATGCGGGCCAGCGGGCGCGTGGGCAGGCGGACGGTCTCCGGCGGGTGCGCGGTGGACGGGGAATCGGGCTGCGGCGTGGTGCCCATGGCGGAGTCTCCGGGGCGGTGCAGACAGAAGTGTTGACGGGCCGGCGCCATGGTGCGTCACCGGGCCGGGGATGTCGTGCCGAAGGGGC
>ERZ772971.772-NODE-772-length-19453-cov-3.636921_pt1 | contig 19453 bp, 21 predicted proteins | sample MGYA00511943_ERZ772971 | MGnify/ENA primary metagenome ERZ772971 (study PRJEB29015, sample SAMEA2737929) | human oral metagenome | biome: human oral; feature: human-associated habitat; material: dental | place: China | collected 2144 ... | reverse complement strand
AAGATGCAGGAATAGACCGCGAAACCCTAGATTATATTATCTGCGCGAGTAATTTCGGGGAAATCAATGTAGATGGAATAAGTAGTTTTATGCCTTCTATGTCCGCAAGGATAAAACATAAACTTGGCATAAAAAACAGAAAATGTGTAAATTATGATATGATTTTTGGTTGTCCTGGCTGGGTAGAATCTATGATTTTGGCAGACACTCTCATAAAAGCAGGAAAAGCTAAAACAATCCTTGTCGTGGGTTCTGAAACACTAAGCCGAGCATTAGATCCATATGACAGAAATAGAATGATTTTCGCAGATGGTGCAGGAGCTGTGGTCGTAAAAGCAACAGATGATAAAACTGTAGGAATGATTTCTTCGGCAACTATTTGTGATAATCAGGAAGAAATTACCTATTTGGATATGGCTTGTTCTCTTAACAAAGACCATGATCCTAAGAAAATATATGTTAGAATGGCAGGAAGGAAAATTTATGAGTATGCTTTGACTAATGTCCCTCCTGCAATTAAGGAAACTATTGATACTGCGGGAATTAGCATAGATGATGTGGGAAAAATCCTAATTCATCAAGCTAATGCCAAGATGGATCACGCAATTATCCAAAGGCTCTATAAACTCTATGGCAAGAATGAATATGACCACAACATCTCTCCTATGATTATCCAAGAAATGGGAAATACTTCTGTGGCGAGTATTCCTACGATGTATGACCTCATTACCAAAGGGAAAATGCAGGGACACAGCATGAAAAAAGGAGACTATATAGTGATGTGTTCTGTGGGTGCAGGGATGAATATCAATGCATTAGTTTACAAAATGCCTTAACAATTAAATACTTTTTTCATACAAAAACCATAAAAACCACATCAGCATAAATCTATGCTGGTGTGTTCTTTTGAATAATACTTATAATTTTTTCAATCCATGCGGAAACAAATTTTATTTATACTAGCAGTATTTTTAGTCTTAGAAATATATGTTTATCAGGGAGTTAAGAGTTTGACTCAGAATCCTTTTATCAGAGGAGGATATGTGGCGGTTAATGCCCTTATTTATGCGGTTATTTTCTATTTGGCTGTTATCAGGCCAGATTCCTCCAAAGTTCCTTTTATGATGAATATTGTGATGATATTCATCGTCCCAAAACTGGTCATGGTTCTTTTTCTTTTGGTGGATGATATTCTTCGGTTTGGGAAGTATTTGGTTCAGACTTTTTCTGCCAAGGGAAGCCACTATCCAGAGAGGAGAAAATTCCTTGGCTTGATGGCTTTGGGTGGTACTGTACTGCTTTCTCTTGCTGTGGTGGATGGCATTATTTTTGGGAAATATCGCCATATTTTAAGAAAAGTAAAATTAAAATTTAAAAACCTTCCTAAAAGTTTCAAAGGTTATAAAATTGTCCAAATTTCCGATGTTCACAGTGGGAGTTTCTCTGACCCTTCCAAGCTGCAGCACGCTATAGATTTAATCAATGAGCAAAAACCTGATTTAGTGCTGTTTACAGGAGATATGGTGAATAATTATGCCGATGAGTTTAAGCCTTTTATATCTTTATTTTCTCAAATTAAGGCTAAAGATGGGAAGTTTTCTGTTTTGGGAAATCACGATTATGGATTTTATGGTCAATGGAATATGAGCGAGGAGCAAAAACAAAATGTCCCAAAACTTATTGATTATCAAAGACAAGCAGGTTTTGAAATGCTCCGAAATGAGCATAGAGTTTTTGAAAGAAATGGCGAAAAAATCTATCTTTTAGGGGTGGAAAACTGGGGAGAACCGCCTTTCCCTCAGTTTGGTGACTTGGATAAAGCTGTAAAAGGCGTTCCTACGGATGCAGTGAAAGTACTGATGTCACACGACCCTACGCATTTTGATGCAGTGGTAAAGACTCATCCCTCTGATATTCAGCTGACTCTGTCTGGGCATACGCACGGAATGCAGTTTGGTCTTGATTTGAAAAATGTGAAATGGTCGCCAGTGCAGTATCGCTATAAAAAATGGATAGATTTATACGAAAGTATGGGCAAATATCTCTATGTGAATAGAGGGTTTGGAGTCATAGGTTTTCATGGAAGAGTTGGGATTTATCCAGAGATTACTTTGATAGAATTAGATTAAAATCATGAAAATAAAAAAAGCTGTAACAAAAGTTGCAGCTTCTTTTTGTGAATTATTGTCTTCCTAATTAGAAAGCATAACCTAAACGAACTCCTGTAATTACAGTTGGGTAGATATTAAACTCGCTACCTCCTTTTGTAGTTACAGATGGAGAACCTGTTACACTTCTCGTTGTATTTCCAGCAGAAGCATATTCTAAACCAAGACCAGCTTCTACACCTAAATATACTCTCTTAGCAAAGTAATAATCAGCTCCGAATACACCTCTAAGTCCAATTCTAAAATAATTAGGTCCTTTAACTTCTGTAACTATAGAAGAAGAACCACTAGGTGTTACTGTATTCTTTGTTTTTTGGCTATCAAAACCAAGATATAAATCACCACCTACATATGGAGAAAGTCTTTCTGTTCCGCTGAAATGTCTTTCCAAACCTACACCAATGTCAAATCTGAATTTGTTAGTTTTTCTAACATCTTCTTGTAAAGGGTTAGAATGACTTCTATCTGTAGTACCAGCATTTTCTATTGCGAAAGTCCCTCTAAGAGCTGTTCTTTCAGATAAGAAATATCTTCCTTTAAGAACTCCACCAGGAGTAATACCGCCTCTACTTTCTGAAAGATTAACACCTGTATTACCTAATCCCCCTGTAAGTCCAAAATCTACAGTAACATCTCCATTACCAGACTTATACTCCTGAGCATTAACTGCTCCAAAAAGTGCTAATGCACTCGCTAAAAAGATTTTTTTCATTTCTTGTTATGTTAATTGATTTAAAAAATTAGTGCGAATATAATACATTTTCTTTAACTAACAAAATTTATCCGTTTATTATTTTTTTCATTTCAGCGATGGTTTCTGCTGGTTTTCCATTAAAAATCCCAGACCCAGAAACTATAATATCCGCTCCAGCCTCTGCAACTTCCTGAATATTATTAAGTTTTATTCCGCCATCTACTTCTATTTCTATATGATTATAGCCTTTTTCCATAATCATTTGTTTCAGTCTTTTTATTTTACTTAATGCATTAGGGATAAAAGACTGCCCACCAAATCCTGGGTTTACAGACATTATCAACACCAAATCTATTTCCTCCAATACTTCTTCTATAACGCTCAAACTTGTGTGAGGATTTAGAGCCACTCCACTTTTACAACCCAGACTTCTGATATGCTGTAATGTCCGGTGGAGATGTGTACAAGCCTCAGCATGAACGGTAAGATAATCCGCTCCCGCCTTTACAAAACTCTCCACATATCGCTCTGGTTTTTCTATCATAAGATGAACATCGCAGGGAATAGAAGAATTTTTCTTAATCGCTTCCACCACAGGAATTCCTATGGTAATATTTGGGACAAAATGTCCATCCATCACATCTATATGCAGAAGGTCTGCACCAGCGCTTTCCAGCATATGGATATCTCTGCTCAGATTACAAAAATCCGCAGACAGCAGAGATGGCGATATTTTTTTCTCTTTTTTCATGGTTTATTTTTTAGTGGTTTATTCCTTTATGAATTCCTTCTATGAATCTTATAGAGCCTGATTTAGCGCTGATAACTACACTTTTAGTAGTAATAGTTCCGTTTTCATGGAATTTAACTCCATCCAGATAGCCTCCACTTGTGATGCCTGTCGCAGAAAAAACAGCATTTTCAGACTTTATCAATGTATCTAAATGTATGACTTCACTGATGTCAATATTTTCCTTTTTCAAATTGGCTATTTCAGATTCCAGCTGTGGCGCTCTCATTCCCTGCATTCCGCCGTTAAGGGCTTTCACTGCACACGCCGCCAAAACTCCCTCTGGCGTACCGCCTATTCCCATCAATACATCCACTCCTGTGTCTGGCATTGCCGCTAAAAGCGCCCCCAAAACATCTCCATCTGTATGTAGTGTAATCCTTGCGCCTGCTTTTCTAATTTCTTCTATCATAGCCTTGTGGCGAGGTTTATCCAAGATATAAACCATCAAATCATTTACTTTTTTGCCTTCCGCCTCTGCTATTCTATTAAGGTTTTCTGTAACGGATTTGGTAATGTCTATTGCATTTTTAGCCTTCTCTCCTACTACCAGTTTATTCATATAAAAGGAACTCCCTGGATTCCACATACTTCCTTGGTCAGAAGCGGCTATTGTAGCAATGGCATTGGGTCTTCCAAGGGCAAGAAGATTAGTTCCTTCCACTGGATCTACAGCGATATCTACACGAGGTCCATTTCCATTTCCAACCGTTTCGCCATTGTAGAGCATAGGTGCATCATCTTTTTCTCCTTCGCCGATGATGATAGTTCCATGGACATCAATATACCGAAGAGACTTACGCATTCCATCCACTGCCGCTTTGTCCCCTCCGTTCTTGTCTCCTGTTCCTATAAAAGCTGCCGCAGAAAGAGCCGCTGATTCGGTAACTCTCACGAGTTCCATTGCGATGTTATAATCTAATTTTGACATTGTTATTAGTTTTGGTGTTAAAAATACAAAAAATATCTGGCTGCAAAAAGAATTTACAGCCAGATTTATTATTTCTTAGGTTGAAGCTAATTTTAGCACGATAACTCCGCTTATGATGAGCAATATGCCCAGTGTTCGCATGAATGTAAGAGTGTCATTATAAAACACTACTCCCACCACGAATGCTCCCACGGCTCCTATGCCAGTCCAAACGCCATATGCAGTACCCATAGGAATTGTTTTCTGTGCCATCCAAAGCAGAGCACTACTCACTCCCATACATACTACAGCTATGGTCATTCCCTGCCAGCGGAAGTTTTCATTTCCTGCCAATTTTAGACCGATAGGCCAACCGATTTCGAAAAGTCCTGCTAAAATTAAATATACCCAAGCCATTATTTCAAGCTTTGTCTTACATACTCTAACTGATTAGCAGACAATAGTTTATTAGATTTATCTACGATAAAATCAGCATATTCTTTCACGAAAACTTTCCCTGGAGCTCTGAAATCAAACTGCTCTGGTTTTTCTTTGAAAAATTCTCTGTGAACTCTTGTCCAAACCAATCTACCATCAGTATCGATATTTACTTTCGTAACTCCTAATTTCACAGCTCTTGCGAATTCATCAGCATTCACACCTTGTGCAGAAGGGTCCATAGCACCACCAGCAGCATTGATTCTTTCTACTTCCGCTCTTGGAACAGAACTAGAACCGTGCATTACCAATGGAAAACCTGGAAGCTGTCTTTGGATTTCTTCGATTCTGTCAAAGTGAAGCCCTTGCTTTCCTGAAAACTTATAAGCTCCGTGGCTGGTTCCGATAGCAACCGCTAAAGAGTCACAACCTGTAAGCTCTACGAATTTCTTAGCTTCTAGTGGGTCTGTAAGCATCGCGTGTTTTTCATCAACTTGGATATCTTCTTCCACACCACCTAGCATTCCTAATTCAGACTCTACGCTGATTCCCTTAGCGTGAGCTCTTTCCACTACTCTTTTCGTGATTTCTACATTTTTCTCAAAAGACTCGTGAGATGCATCAATCATCACTGAGCTATAAAATCCAGAATCTATACAGTCATAGCATGTCTGCTCATCTCCGTGGTCTAGATGCACCGCGAAAATAAGGTCTGGATAGATTTCTTCAGCAGCACGGATGATGCCTTCTATCATTTTAGGGTTAGCGTAGTTTCTCGCTCCTTTTGATAACTGAACGATGAATGGCGCCTGTGCTTTAGCATGTCCTTCGAAAAGCCCTAAAGCCTGCTCCATGTTGTTAATATTATACGCTCCTACTGCAAATTTCCCGTATGCAGCCTTGAATAATTGATCGGTAGTAACTATCATTTCTTTTATTTTTATTGGTTATTTTTCTATTTTAATGAATTTACAGCCTCTACGATAGCATCAGTTGTAATTCCGAATTCTTTATAAAGTGTTTTATATGGCGCTGAAGCTCCAAATCTGTCCAAGCCTATCACTCGCCCTTCTAAGCCTACATATTTATACCAGCCCAAAGTAACCCCTGCCTCTACAGCCACTCTTTTCAGAATGTTTTTAGGTAAAACAGATTCTTTGTATTCTTGTGGCTGCTCATCAAAGATGTTGGTACTCGGCATAGAAACTATTCTTACTTTTACGCCTTGTTCATTAAGTTTAGTTTTTGCTTCTACAGCCAATTCCAGCTCTGAACCTGTAGCGATGATAATCGCCTCAAAATCTTTGTCTTCGCAAAGAACATAGCCTCCTTTCTGAGCTTCTTCAGATTTTGCCCATCCAAGTCCTGCTCTATCATAAACAGGAAGATTTTGTCTTGTAAGAACTAAACAAGTAGGTCCTTTTTTATTCTTTAATGCTGATTTCCAAGCTTCTGCAGTTTCATTTGCATCCATAGGACGGATTACAGTCATATTTGGAATCATTCTATAAGCCCAAAGATGTGCTTCTGGCTGGTGCGTAGGCCCATCCTCTCCTAATCCGATGGAATCATGAGTCAGCACATACACCACCTGCTGCTCCATAAGAGCCGACATACGCATCGCAGGTCTCATGTAATCCGAGAACACGAAGAATGTCCCTGAATAAGGCAGAACTCCACCATGAAGAGCCATTCCGTTCATTATCGCTGCCATACCATGCTCACGCACACCATATCTGATGTATCTTCCTTTTGGGTTTTCTGGTGAGAAAGACTCCTCTCCTGCTGGAAGAGTGTTGTTAGACGGTGTCAAATCGGCTGAACCGCCCATCAGCTGAGGAATATATTTAGCTATATGATTTAGAACCGTTCCCGAAGCAGAACGAGTAGCGATTGCTTTCTCGGAACCGAACTGAGGAATATCAAGAGCTTCTTTGGAGATTTCTCCTTTTATGCTGTTTTCTAATTCTTTAGCTGCCTCTTGGTTTTTATTTTTATAATTTTCCCAAAGTTCATTCCATTGGTTTTCAAGGTTTTCACCTTTTTCTTGAGTTTTAGCTCTTAAATCAGAAATTTCATCTGGAACGAAGAAAGATTTGTCCTTTGGAAGACCTAATTTTTCTTTCATCAGTTCGATTTCTTCCGCTGGGAAAGGCTCTCCGTGAGCTTTGGATGTTCCTGCTCTATTCGGCGAACCAAAACCGATGATAGTTTTACAAATGATGATAGACGGCTTAGATTTTTCTTTTTTTGCTTCTGCTATAGCAGCATTGATTTGGTCATAATCATGCCCGTCAATCTCAAGAACCTGCCATCCATACGCCTCAAATCTCTTTCTGGTATCTTCCGTGAAAGAAATATGCGTAGGCCCGTCTATCGTGATGTTATTGCTGTCATAAAGCATAATCAGTTTTCCTAATTTATTATGCCCAGCAAAAGAACATGCCTCGTGAGAAATTCCCTCTTGCAGACAGCCATCACCCGCCACCACATAAGTATAATGGTCTATAATCTCACTGCCTTCTCTATTATATCTTGCTGCCAAAGAAGCCTCTGCCAGAGCAAATCCTACTGCATTGGCTACGCCCTGTCCCAGTGGTCCCGTAGTGGTTTCCACCCCTGCCGTTACGAAGTTTTCTGGGTGCCCAGGAGTTTTACTTCCCCATTGTCTAAATGCCTTCAAATCATCCATAGACAAATCATATCCGTAAAGGTGCAACAAGCTGTAAATAAGCATACTACCATGCCCTGCTGATAGGATAAATCTGTCTCGGTTGAGCCATTTAGGGTTTTTCGGGTTAAAATTCATATGTTCAGACCAGAGAACAGCACACACATCTGCCATCCCAAGCGGCATCCCAGGGTGTCCAGAGTTCGCCGCTGCCACACCATCCACAGAGAGTCCTCTAATAGTGTTCGCAATGATTTTACAAGAATTCATATATTTTAAATTGGTTTCTATTTAATTTTTTACATAAAAATAGAGAGACAATTATCCTTATCTCTCTTATTATTTCAGCCCAAAAAACAACTCCACAACATGCTTGCCAAGACCATCTCTTTTTATTGGGTATAAAAAACTCATTTTTTATTTAAAAATTACTTGGGTAAAGGTAAGAAATAAATCAAATACAACCAAATTTTGGATTTAAAAGTTTTTCATTCTTTTAGCTTTATTTGAAGATTTATAAACTCTATAAATAAAAAAAGGAAGATTATTTCTTCCCTTTTTATTTTTAATATCCCAATAATTTTAGAACATCTTCTGGTTTTTGCTTTTCGCTGAAAATTTCGTATTCAAACTCTCCATCTTCATTTTTGGTAATCAAAATATGTCTCGGCTGAGGAATTAAGCAATGATGCACCCCTCCAAAACCACTGATGGTTTCCTGATAAGCCCCAGTATTGAAAAATCCGATATAAAGAGGTTTTGTATCACTGAATACAGGCAGATAAATAGCATTGGTGTGCTGTTCAGAATTATAGTAATCCTCTGAGTCACAGGTAAGTCCTCCCAAGAAAACTCTTTCGTAGGAGTCTTCCCAGCGGTTCAGCGGGAGCATGATGAAATGTCTGGAAATAGCCCAAGTATCCGGTAAAGTAGTCATAAAACTACTATCTATCATGTCCCATTTTTCTCTGTCGTTCTGTCTTTTCTGACTAATAATCTGGTAAAGATTAGCCCCGCTCTCTCCTACCGTAAATGAGCCAAATTCAGTGTAAATATTCGGTTCTTCCACGCCTTCCTCTTCGCAGAATTTTTTAATTTGAGAAACAATTTCATTGACCATATATTCATAGTCATAATCGAAATTTAAAGAAGTTTTTATGGGAAATCCACCGCCTATATTGAGTGAATCCACTTCTGGAGCAATTTTTTTCAAACGGGCATAAACTCTAAGGCATTTGAACAATTCATTCCAATAATAAGCCGTATCTTTTATTCCTGTATTGATGAAAAAATGAAGCATTTTCAGCCTTGCGTTAGGATGCTCGGCTATTTTTTGGCTGTAATATGGGATTATGTCCTTATACCCAATTCCTAACCTTGAGGTATAAAACTCAAACTTAGGCTCTTCCTCCGAAGCAATCCGAATTCCTATATTAAATGTAGTATCAATGCTTTCTGTGAGCTTGTCTAGTTCACGATAATTATCAATAATTGGCGTTATATTCTCAAAGCCGTCATTGATGAGATTAGATATTTTTTCAAGGTAATCATCCGTCTTAAATCCGTTGCATATTACCTCTATATCCTTATTTACACGCCCTTTTTCGTAAAGTTTTTTCACAATATCAACATCAAAAGTAGATGAAGTTTCTATGCTGATATCATTTTTCAAAGCCTCTTCCAGTACAAACGAAAAATGGCTGGATTTCGTGCAGTAGCAGTACCTGTAGTTTTTTTTGTATTCATTTTTTTCAATAGCTTCTGCAAACCACTTTTTAGCCCGTTGAATATTTTGTGAAATCTTGGGCAAGTAGCTTATTTTCAGTGGAGTGCCGAATTTTTCAACGACATGCATTAGATTAATCCCATGAAAATGAAGGCTATCACTCTCATAATCAAACTCTTCCTGAGGAAAATAAAGAGTCTGGTCTATCAGCTCTGAGTATTTTATTTTCATTAATGCTAATAAAATTTTAAAATATTAAATTAAGTATGCAAAGGTCTGAAAAAAATTGATTTATTCATAATTAAATTTTAATATTTTTATTTCTAACTTCCCAGCTCGTTGTAAACTTTCATCAAGTCCCTGAAAATCTGCTCATCAGTGAATTTCTGAGCAAAAGCAAGTCCTTTTTCTGCCCGAAATCTGCATTCTTCAGGATTATCCCATAACTGTTTGATTTTAAACCGAATATCCTCCACATTCAGCGGATTAACATAAAGAGAATGCTCTCCCCCAGCCTCTGGAAGACAGCTCGTATTGCTTGTAATGACAGGCGTTTCCGAAAACAAAGCCTCTATCACAGGAATACCAAAGCCCTCAAATAAACTTGGATAAATGAAAATATCCGCCAAACGATAAATTCCCGCCAGTTCCTGCATAGAAACATTCTCCAAAAACAAGGCTTTTACTTTATTTCCTGCTAGTTCCTGCTCTATTTTTTGGAAATATTTGGTCTTCTTTCCTACCACAACCAGCGGAATATCAGTCCCTTGCAGAGCCTTCACCACCGAAAGCAGATTTTTCCGCTCCTCTATAGTTCCCACATTTAGCAGGAATCTATCTGGAAGACCGAATTTTTGTTTTATTTCTTTGAGCTGTTCTTTGGTATATTTTTCCTTAAAAGCCTGATGACAGCCCTGATAAACCACCCTGATTTTTTCTTCTGGAATTTTCAGAAATTCGATAATGTCCCTTTTGGTCTGCTCGGATATTGCGATAACCAAATCTGCTATTTCTGCCGCTTTTTTAAACTTCCAAAAATGGATTTTCCTGTCAAAAAACGAATACAATTCTGGATAGCGCACAAAAATCAAATCATGTATGGTCACGATTTTTTTTATCGGTTTTTCGTTCCATTTTAGAGGAAGTTCTCCCGAAAGTCCATGGAAAATATTTGCTCCCAAATTCTGCGCATCCACGCCCATTTTAAGCTGTCTTGCGAGCATTCCTTTTGATACGGAAGCATAGGAAACATTGGGAAGGGACAAAATCTCTTTTCCTCTTTGGCTTTGTTTTTCGGCTAAAAGGACAAACTCATCTTCTGGCGAATATTCTGCTAAAATCCTTACCAAATCACGAGAATAATTCCCAAGTCCAGAAGTATTGTGAAAAAACCTTTTGGCATCAAATGCTATTTTCATTATTTTTTGCTTTCGTTTTGTATTAAATCTCTATAAAGACCTGTTTTCCAACCTTTTTCGTTGATAAATTTCAATAATTCATCAAAGCGCTGTATCATTTCTTTTCCTGAATTTCGCATCACATAAGCTGGAAAATTAAATTCCTTTTGATGCAAATCGGTAAATTCCCATGGATGAAAATACAAGGCAGCGTATTTCGTTGATTTCATACATTTTGTTAATAAAAATTTATAAATCCATAACGGAAAATTATGAAACGAAAGCCAAAAAAGCGGAATTCTAAACCAGCTCACAGCCGTTGGTATCTGCCACAGCCCGTTGTCATTGAAAAATCGTTTGGAAACATGCAGTTTATTGTATCTCCCTGGTAAAAGAGTAGGATTTACAGAAGAATTGTACTCAAAACCAGCTTTTTTCACTTCTTCGGAATCCACTTCTCTTAACCTCGGCATTCGTAAGCCTTTTACTTCTACATTAAACTGATTTTCAAGAGCTTCCTTGGACATTTTCAGATGTTCGTTCTCAAATTCAGAATGATAATAGGTATGAGAAGCCAGCTCGTGTCCCTCTGAAATGAGCCTTTCTATAAGGTCTGGAACCTGCTGTGCAAAAACAACTGTCGAGAAGAAAGTTGCCTTTGCATTATGCTTTTTCAAAACATCCAAAATGGAAATCAATCCCTGCCGAGAAATTGCTATTTGCCTTTGGAAATCAATATCATAGCCATATTCCTTCGGCATATCAAATTCTTCTATATCAAAACTTAGGTAAATCATTTTTGTAATTATTAGTTTCCTCTGTAAGTAGAATAGCCATACGGAGACAATGTAATCGGGATATGGTAATGCTGAGTATCCTTTATCTCAAAAACTACTTCTATAAAAGGGTAAAAAGTTTTTTGTTTCAATCGCTCAAAATAAGGGACAATATGAAAAGTAAGTTTATAGATTCCGTTATTATTTTTACCCGATTCCTCTTTCAAAAATTCCTTAATTCTCCCATTATTATCCGTGTATTTTTCGTCTATCACTACCCAATTTTGATTTTTATCTTGCTTGGACAGGCTGATTTTCACATTTGGAGCGGGTTTCCCTTGTGAAATATCCAAAATATGACTTGACAATTGATATTTTTCTTGCGCCTGAATAAATGAGCTGAAAAACAACAGCGACATTAAAATTATATTTCTCATTTTTATGTATTTTTATTTACAAATTCTCTTCTTGAATGATATAACTTGGTCTTTCTTTGGTTTGTTTAAAGATTTTTCCGATATAAATTCCGATAATTCCTAAGATAATGAGTTGCAAACCTCCAAAAAATACGATGGTCATTATCAGAGATGCCCAGCCCGATATCTCAGAGCCATTGATAAAAGCAAAAATCACATAAGGAATGTACAAAACAGATAAACATGAAAAGAAAAAGCCCAAAAGCACCGCAAAATACAAGGGTTTCACACTAAAAGCCGTCACTCCTGCCAAAGCCAAATGAAGCATTTTTTTCATCGTGTATTTGGTCTGTCCTGCAAAACGAGCTTGTGCTGTGTAAGGCAAATATACCTGCTGAAAGCCTACCCAAGGGACTATTCCACGCAGGAAAGGCTCATTTTCGTTCATAGAACGGATGACCTTCACGACTGCTTGGTCTAACAAACGAAAATCTGCCGAACCTTCTTTTATCTCAATATCGGAAAGTAAATTTAGAATTTTATAAAACTGTTGTGATGTTTGCTGTTTTTTCTTCGAAATTTCAGCAGGATAAGTCCGCAGTGTGGCTACCACTTGGTTGCCTTCTTCCCATTTCTGGATAAGTTCAGGAAGGAGAGCAGGCGGATGCTGTAAATCACAATCCATCGATATAACCGCATCGCCGAAAGCGTGGTCAAGCCCTGCTTTTACAGCTAGCTGATGCCCAAAATTCCGTGAAAATGAAATATATTTCACATTTTCATCCTCACTGCTTAGTTTTTTTAGAACTTGAAGGGAATTGTCTGAACTTCCATCATTTACATAAATCAAAGAATATGAATATTCTGGCAATTTTTCAGAAAAAACGCCCTTAATGGCCTCATACAGCGGAATAATATTTTCGCTTTCGTTATAACATGGAACGATGATATCTATTTTCTTCATTTTCTTCAAAATTTAAAAAACACATTTCCCAAATGATACTCAGCCAAATAAGTGCAGGTGGAACAGCCCGTAAAGAGTACCGAATAATATAAGGTTCTTTCAGCGGCTTGAATATATCCGTTGGAGAAAGTGACGCTAAAATAGCCAAAGATAATAAAATGATTTTCAGGGTTTTATTTTTATTTGGAGTAGAAACAAACCAAATTCCTATCCCTACATAAGCGATGATATAAGTGCTATTTTCTGTCCCTGTGCTGAACAAACAGAGAAATATACTTACGGAAGCCAGTAATAACAATCTGAACCTTAGGTTTTTATATTGATTTATTCGTAAATAAGGCAGTGCAAATAAAACCAAACCGATAGCAAGCACCACCAAATTATTATTATAAATTCCCGTTCGCTGTAAAAATCCTAAAAGGGAAAGATTTTGCAAATTATAATGCGAAGTGTCTAAGTTAGAGCCATTTTTCTCCGAAATGGAAATATACCATTCGTGATATTGAGAAATCACATAATCCATTGATGAATAAAGCATTGGCAAACAAACCAACAGCCCTAGCCACAGCAGTCCAGACCACACAAAACGCCATTTGTCTTTGGCAAAAAAGAAAAATGCCAGACCTACAATTCCATAAAGTTTCGTTAAAAGCCCAATAACGATAAACAGCGTAGCCCAGTGGCTTTTCCCTTTTTCAATGAAAACAAAAGCCCCCAAAAGCAGCGCTATAATGCTGATATTGAATTGTTGCATCGCTGCTGCAGTATATAAATCGTGAGCAGAGATGAATAAAACGCCTACAACTGCCCATTTCGGGAGAGGAAGCTGGCGAATTGCCCAATACAAGAACGCAGCATTAGCCAAAATCCATAGCGAACAGCCGAGCCAATTAGGCAAAACAGCAAAAGGTGCTATAATCCCGCTGAAAAATATTCCATAATGATTCATATCAAAATACTCCTCTGGATATGGAACATAAAGCGGAAGCTGCTGTATCGTATGCCAGAAAACCCCTTTGAATATCAGATAGTTATTATGTTTTTCTGGTCGGAAAGCTGTCTGGAGAACAGCCATCAATGACAACCCAAACCACAAAGCAGTAATAAAACGATAATTCTGAAAGAGCTTTTTTATCATTAAATTCATAAAATTTAGCTAAACGGAGCGAAGATACGAATTTTTTAAAGAGATAATTCATTATTCAAATTAAATTTCCCTCTACGAATAAATTTTACATTTATCCACTGTAAATTTGATACATAAAATACAGCCCTATTCCCATAAAAAACAACCCTCCTAAAAATCCTATAAAACGAGCTGTATCCCTCCCCATATAGCGGCTTATCTGCCCCATAGTCCAGTTGTTTTGATAATGTTCATCAGGTTCATACAGCCAGTCCCAGTCCTTAACAGCTCCCAAAACCAAACAAACCCCAAAGACAAAAGACATAAGCGAAAGCACTCCCCCAAACGCTAAAGGATTTTCTTTTATCCAATTTTTCAGTTCTTCCATGTTTTCCCTATTTTTAACAAAAAAGCGCCCTAATTAGAGCGCTTTAAATATATTATACAGAAACATTATTTTCTCTAAGAGCATCATTCAGAGAGGTTTTCTTATCCGTAGATTCCTTTCTCTTACCGATAATTAGAGCACATGGCACCTGATATTCCCCAGCTGGGAATTTCTTAGTGTAGCTCCCTGGTATCACCACCGAACGAGCTGGAACTCTGCCTTTTAGCTCCACAGGTTCATTTCCTGTCACATCTATAATCTTAGTAGATGCCGTAAGAACTACATTCGCTCCCAAAACTGCTTCTTTTTCCACACGAACCCCCTCTACTACTATACATCTAGAACCCACAAAGACATCATCTTCTATAATCACAGGAGCGGCCTGTAACGGCTCTAAAACTCCACCAATACCTACTCCACCGCTTAGATGCACATTTTTACCAATCTGAGCACAGCTACCCACTGTAGCCCATGTATCCACCATAGTTCCGCTGTCTACATACGCCCCGATATTCACATAAGAAGGCATCAAAATAGCCCCTGAAGCGATAAAAGCTCCCTCTCTCGCCACTGCATGAGGAACAACACGAACCCCCTTCTCTGCATAGTTTTTCTTTAATGGAATTTTATCATGAAACTCAAAAGGCCCCACCTCTATCGTTTTCATCTGCTGGATAGGGAAATACATCACCACCGCTTTTTTCACCCATTCATTCACCTGCCATCCATCAGAAACAGGCTCTGCTACTCTTATTTTCCCTAAATCTAATTCACGGATTACAGAGCGAACAGCCTCCTGATAATCAGCTTGTTTTAGTAATTCTCTATTTTCCCAAGCTTCTTCTATTTTTTGTTGTAAATTCATTTTTATATTGCTAATTAAAATTTATATATTCAAAATTCACATTTTAAAGAACTCTTCTCGCGAAAAGAAAAGCCTTATCCCAATAGGTTTCATCAAGTGAAGAAATAATCACACCTTTGCTCGTAGAAGCATGGATAAATTTAATTTCCCCATCATCCGTTATCGTATGAACTATCCCCACATGAGAAACCCTCTTCCCACCAGCAGTAGCAAAAAACAATAAATCGCCATGTTTTACCTCTCGTATGCTTACTTCTCTGCCCTCTTTCGCTTGGTCGGAGGAGCGTCTGGTCAGCTTTATATCATTCTCTGCGAAGACCGTATTCACAAAACCAGAGCAGTCAAATCCAGAAGATGTCATTCCGCCAGGTTTATACGGCGCACCTAAATACTTTTCGGCATCAGAAAGGATATTCCCTGCCTGAGTGTTATTATTTCTGTCTGAACTGACTTTGACATTGGCATGTTTTGTCCCTGCTGATGGTTTTTTGTAAGTTGTTGTTTTACTTATTCTTACCGGATGAGCCGTTCCGCAAGAATATAAAAATACAGAAACGGCAAATAAAATCAAAATATTTTTCATAATTGTCAAAAATAGAAAAATAATTAATCTTATCAAAGTTTTTATTAAATTTGGGCTGATTTAATTCTAAATTCAACTTAAATAATATCAAAAATTAATAAAAATGAACATTATTTTGGCTTCTACTTCCACGCTTTTTGGCGGAAAATATTTAGAGTATTTAAAGGATGAAATTATAAATCTCTACGCAGGAATAGATGAAATTTTATTTATTCCCTTTGCCCGTCCCAGCGGGATTTCGCATGAAGAATATACCGATAAAGCTCGGGAATTTTTCAGTTCAATCGGGATAAAAGTAAAAGGGCTTCACGAATTTGAAAATAAAAAAGAAGCCGTAAATGAAGCCAAAGCCTATTTCACAGGAGGAGGAAATACTTTTTTGTTAGTTAAAACGCTGCATGAGTTAGGTTTAATGCCAATTTTAAAGCAAAATATAGAAAGCGGAAAACCCTACCTCGGATGCAGTGCGGGAAGCAATATTGGCGGAATTAACATGAAAACGACCAACGATATGCCCATTGTCTATCCTCCGAGTTTTGATTGCATGGCGCTCGTTCCTTTCAATATAAATCCGCATTATCTTGACCCCAACCCAGATTTAAAACACAACGGTGAAACCAGAGAAACCCGCATAAAGGAGTTTTTAACACAGAATGACACTAAAGTTATCGGGCTTCGGGAAGGAAACTGGATTAGAAAAATAAATAATAAAATCACAGTGGAAGGCCCCCAGCTCACACGGATTTTTGAAAAGGGAAAAGACCCCTACGAAATTAAAAGCGGAAGCGAATTGTAATTTTATTTTCACATAATTTAGATTTAATCTAAATAAATTATATATTTGCAGTTCTTTAATCATAACATTTATAAGATGAAAACAGCATCAATTTATCAAGATTTAGAATTTAACGAAAATAAACCCGCTATTAAAGTTCTTTTAGAAACTGATTTTACCAAAGAAATCCGAATTCTACTGAACAAAGGACAGGAAATGAAAGAACATCAAACGCCCTATCCTATTGTGGTAGAGTTAGTTTCGGGGGCAATTATCTTCGGTGTAGAAGGGAAAGAATATGATATAGAAAAAGGTGGCCTTCTGACTTTGGCAGGAGGAATACCGCACCATCTAATCGCCAAGGAAGAAAGTATCATTCGCCTAACGCTAAGTAAATCAGACTCTTCTGCAAGAGTGGAAGATGTAGCTAAAAAATAAGATATGAAAGAGCAACATATGAACCCCCAGCAGGGACACTGGATTTTAGCAAAGATGGGGAAAAAAGTTCTTCGCCCAGGAGGAAAAGAACTCAGCCTTAAAATGATTGAAAATCTGAACATTACTTCAAATGACGATGTCGTTGAATTTGCGCCGGGGCTTGGTTTTACCGCTGAAATTACTTTGGCAAAAAAGCCCAAAAGCTATACTGGTGTAGAGCTGAATGAGGAAGCTGCTGAAATTTTAAAAAATAAACTGAAAGGTGATAATGTGAGGATTATTATTGGCAATGCAGCCCAATCGACATTGGAAGATGAGAGCGTGACAAAAGTCTATGGAGAAGCGATGCTGACAATGCATGCAGACCACAGAAAATCAGAAATCATAAGGGAAGCCCACAGAATACTAAAACCAGGTGGAATATATGCAATCCACGAACTTGGGCTTACTCCAGATAACATAAGCTCTGAGAAAAAAAAACACATTCAGCAGGAACTGGCAAAGGCTATAAAAGTAAATGCAAGACCACTTACCGCAAGTGAATGGACAGAACTGCTGGAACAAGAAGGTTTTTTGGTAAAGAAAATAGAAACCAATCCTATGCACCTTTTAGAGCCTAAAAGAATGATAGATGATGAAGGGTTTTTCCGCACATTGAAAATTGCGTTTAATATCTTAACAAATCCTTCTGCACGAAAGAGAATTTTAGCAATGAGAAAGGTTTTCAGAACCTACCAAAATCATTTAAATGCCGTAGCCATCATTGCTGAAAAGAAATAATAAAAGTGTTTTTCTTTATTTTAATTAAAAAAGGATATTAATTTTAATATCCTTTTTTGTTAGTTTTTATATTTCTCTTGATAATCTTCTTGAGATGCTTTGATAACTTCTTTTGCGTGTTTAGCATCATAGACTTCATCTATTCTGCATGCCACAGGCTCACCAGGAAGATTTTTATAAGTCAAGAAATAGTGCATTAGTCTATCTACTTCAGCCTTAGGAAGTTCTGAAATATCTTTGATATGCCCATAAGACTGGTCGCCTACTAATACAGCTACGATTTTATCATCAGCCTCGCCTTTGTCTATCATCTTAAACCCACCAATTGGCACTGCTTCCAGCAAAATACCACCAACAGGAACATTGTGGCTGCTCAATACGCAGATATCTAGTGGATCATGGTCTCCTTCTGTAATGTCTGAAGCTCCTCTTTTCACTGCAAGTTCCTTTACTCTCTCATCGCAGTAAGTTCTTGGAACAAAGCCATATAGAGCAGGAATTATATTAGAAAACTTCTGCGGTCTGTCTACTTTTAGATGTCCGCTTTCTTTATCGATTTCATATTTAATAGTATCTGATGGAACTATTTCCACAAAAACATTAACTACATCTGGTGCTTTTTCCCCAGCTGAAATTCCATGCCAAGGATGTGCTTTAAAAGTTGGAATCATTATACTATATTTATTTTTAAATTATTCTACTTATTTCATTTCTAAGGTTTTGGATAGTATCTGAGATATAATCCTCGCCATCCAAATACCCCATCAAAAACAGAGTTTTAAACTCCTGCAAAGAAACATTCGGGCTGTTTTCCAAAGTCTTGTGAAGAAGCTGGAGAACATTATTTTTAGAATTTAAAATATTATTCCAAGAATCTTGGCTGATATAAAGCTGTTGTGAAGCATTATACTCAAATTCTTCCATAATATTTTTTTCCACCAAAAACACAAATTCCACAGCAGCCAATTCCTTGTCAAACTTCTGAACCAAGTTAGAAGGCTTCATTCTTTCCAAAAACAAAGTCATTCTTTCATACGCCTGCAATCTTATCTGTGCATTGGATTTCCCTGAAATAATGCTCAATTCTTTGTTTTTCAACTTAATGAACTGAAACACAAACTGTCTCAGCAATATCACAAAAGGAACTGCCACGATTAAAGCAAAACCGTAAGGCAGTAGGTTATCTAAATTGCTCATTTTTTAAAAATCAAAAGTGTGCAAAGGTAAGAAATTTTATGAAACCAATACCTCTCCTGTCATTTTTTCAGGAATTTTTATTCCCATAATGTGGAGAATGGTAGGTGCTACATCGCCCAATTTTCCTCTTTTGAGCTGCCATGTTTTGTCTTTATCCATCACAATCAGAGGAACTAAACTAGTGGTATGGTTGGTATTAGGCGAACCATCTTCGTTTATCATATAGTCGGAATTTCCATGGTCAGCGAGGATAAGCACCGTGTAGCCGTTTTCATAGGCTGTATTGGCTACATCTTTTATGCATTCATCCACCACTTCGCAGGCTTTTACCACTGCATCAAAAACGCCTGT
>ERZ772971.766-NODE-766-length-19570-cov-3.581245_pt1 | contig 19570 bp, 16 predicted proteins | sample MGYA00511943_ERZ772971 | MGnify/ENA primary metagenome ERZ772971 (study PRJEB29015, sample SAMEA2737929) | human oral metagenome | biome: human oral; feature: human-associated habitat; material: dental | place: China | collected 2144 ... | reverse complement strand
GGTACAACCGGCTTAGTAGGTAATGCTTCGGTAACCCTCAGTTGGGGCAACCTGCCTGCAGGTATTCAAACCACGACTACTGCAGGTGAACTAAAAGTGCCCGCAGGTACTCCAGCAGGTACTTACACCATAAGCTATCGCCTTTGCGAAGCGCTGAACAGCGGCAACTGTTCAACAGCAACTGCTACGATAGTAGTAGGACAAGCGAGTCTAACAGCCAATGCAGATACCTTTACGGTTACCAACGGTGCTAATGGAGGTACTACCGGCAATGTATTGACCAATGACGAATATAACGGTACAACCGGCTTAGTAGGTAATGCTTCGGTAACCCTCAGCTGGGACAACCTGCCTGCTGGTATCCAAACCACTACTACTGTAGGTGAACTAAAAGTAGCTGCAGGTACTCCAGCAGGTACTTACACCATAAGCTATCGCCTTTGCGAAGCAATGAACCATAGCAACTGTTCAACAGCAACTGCTACTATAGTGGTAGGACAAGCAAGTCTAACAGCCAATGCAGATACCTTTACGGTTACCAATGGTGCTAACGGTGGTTCTGCCGGCAATGTATTGACCAATGATGCGTATAATGGTACAACTGGGTTAGTAGGTAATGCTTCGGTAACCCTCAGCTGGGATAACTTGCCTGCTGGTATCCAAACCACTACTACTGTAGGTGAACTAAAAGTGCCCGCAAATACTCCTGCAGGTACTTACACCGTAAGCTACCGACTTTGCGAAATGCTGAACGGCAGCAACTGTTCAACTACTAGTGCTACTATAGTGGTAGGTGCTGCTCCTATTAAGACTGAACACGACGACTTTGTAATCGCTAATGGTGCTATAGGAGGAACTACTAGTAACGTACTGACTAATGACGAGTTCAATGGACAAGTTGGTTTAGTAGGTAATACTTCGGTAACCCTCAGATGGGGCAACCTGCCTGCTGGTATCCAAACCGCCACTACTGTGGGTGAACTAAGAGTACCCGCAGGAACCCCTCAAGGTGTGTACACCGTTACCTACACTCTTTGCGAAGTATTGAACAACGACAACTGTTCTACAAACACTGTAACAGTGGCCGTAGGCGTATCGCTTCTGCTTGCTCACGATGATACCTTGACTGTTCCTAATGGAGCCAACGGTGGTACTACCTCTAGCGTGCTAAACAACGACAGCTACAATGGTATTACCCCACCAAGCGCAGGTACTGTAAGTCTCACTTGGATTAGTGTTCCTGCAGGAATGCAAACTAATACCAATGGAGAAATCACTATACCTGCAGGTACTCCAGCTGGTACTTACACCGTAAGCTATCGCCTTTGCGAAGCGCTGAACAGCGGCAACTGTTCAATAGCTACTGCTACCATAGAGGTAGGAGCTGCTACCTTAACTGCTAAAGCAGACACCTTTACAATAACCAGTGGTACTAATGGAACTATTGGCAATGTATTGACCAATGACGAGTTCAATGGACAAACAGGATTAGTAGGCAATACTTCTGTAACCCTCAGTTGGGACAACTTGCCTGCAGGTATCCAAACTACTACTACCGTAGGTGAACTAAAAGTAAGTTCGGGAATCGCAGTGGGTACTTACACTGTAACCTATAGACTTTGCGAAATACTGAACAGCGGCAACTGTTCAACAGTTAGCACTACCATAGTGGTAACTCCAGCAGCAACTGTTACCCCTAGCATTACAGTAGTAGGCGATGAGTTTACAGGAACTATCACCAGCACTACAAGTCCGACCATTATAGGCAATGTTCTTACTAACGACAAAATAGGTACTGACACTCCTACTGTGGGTAGTGTAACAGTACACACGGCATCGCCTACAACACCTAATACACCTTACATTGAACCTTCTACAGGAGAGGTAATTGTTCCTGCTGGTACTCCTACTGGCACTTATACAATGACTTACTACCTGTGCGAGAAGGTTAATAGCAGCAACTGCTCAAGTGCTACAACCGTAACAGCAACCGTTGTAGGAGTAAGCAGCCCAACGAGTCCTATTCATATTGTAGCGAACACCGATAGCGCCACCTTCTATGTTGATACCGGTGGAACCTGCAGTAGCGTGTTAGAGAATGACACCCTAGACGGAGTGCCTGTAACGACAGGAACTGTATCCTTCACTTGGGATACGACAAGTCCTTCGGACTTTACGCTCCACAACAATGGAACCGTAACCGTAGGAACAAATGCTGCTATAGGTCTGTACACAATTTCTTACACTATATGTGCTACTCGTGATGCTGACCGCGCTTGTGCAACCTCATTCATTGTTATAGATGTAATAAGCCCTACAGTTACTCCTACGATAGTAGTGAAAGGTGAGACATTCACTTATACAGGCACCCCTTTAGTAGGCAATGTCTTGACCAATGAAGTATTGAATGGAGTACCTAACCCATCGGTAAATAGTGTTACCATCAGTGTACTGCCTCCAATGCCAGGTGTAAACGAGCCATTCCTCAACCCATCTACAGGTGAAGTAATGGTGCCTCCTACGGCTCCTGCAGGCACTTACACTATCAGCTATAGCGTGTGCGCTAAAGGCACTTCAGAGTGCGGCACAGGTACGGTAACCGTAATTGTTCCACAAACAGCAAGCCCTACAGGGGAAGCTCCTATAGCAATAGACGATGTTGCAAACACCTTGCGCAACACCCCTGTAACAGTGAATGTAATGGCTAACGATACCACTCGCAGTGCTACCACTCCGAATATAGTAGGAACACCGCTAAATGGTACGACTATAGTAAACGCCGATGGCAGCATTACTTACACTCCTAACAATGATTTTGTAGGTACAGACAGCTTTGTGTATGAACTTTGCAATACCGAAGGTTGTGCTACTGCAACGGTACGTGTAGAGGTAGCTAACAAATTGGTTCCTTACAACGGTATGTCAGTAAATGGTGATGGTCAAAACGACTATTTCCACATTGCAGGCATTGAGAACTATCCAGACAATGTTGTACGCATCTACAACCGTTGGGGTGTGGAAGTATTCAACACTAACGGTTATGACAATGCTACAAATGTGTTTAGAGGTTTATCTACTGGACGTGTAACGATAGAAGCCCCTGACCTATTGCCACAAGGAACATATTTCTACATTATAGAATACACCGATGAGAACAACCAAAAACAAAAATTAGTAGGTTGGTTGTACTTGAAGAGGTAAAATTTGAAGCCTTGATAGGCTGTAAAAAATCCCAAGAGAAAGCGATTCTCTCTTGGGATTTTTGTTGTGTTTGACATACAAATTTTCTGTACGCTTGTGGTTTGCTTCTTTTCTTAGTTTTGTGCCTCTGTATTGATTTTTACTTTTTTCCTTGCATCATTCAAAAACTGTTTGTACATTTGTCCGATTTTTATTGTCAAACCTTAAAATATAACTATTATGGCAAAAACAGGAAATGTATTACTAGGATTAGCAGCAGGAGCTGCTATAGGGGTTGGATTAGGCATCCTTTTCGCCCCTGACAAGGGTAAAGTTACCCGCGAAAAAATTAAAGACAGCGTGGCTGATAAAGCTGAAAAACTGAAAGAACAGTTGGACAGACTTACTGAAGACGTGAAAGAAAAATCAGCTGAGCTAAAAGGTAGCTTAGAAGACAAGGTAGAAAACCTTCTCTCTAAATCAAGCTACAAAGCAGAAGATGTTATTACTTTCTTGGAAAAGAAACTGGCTGCACTAAAAGAAGCTAATGCTAAACTGCAAAAGTAAAATATGTCAGTTCAGTCTATCAAAACATCTTTTGAGGAAGTTCCTACAAAAGCTACCGAGGCACTCCAATCGCAAGTAGCCTACTACAAGCTATTCCTTTTTAGGTTCATAGCAAAATCATCGTATGGGCTTATTACATTTTTCTTCATTGCGTTTGCGAGTTTATTGGTGTTGTTTTTTGTATCCTTTGCTCTTGCTTTCTTTATAGGCAAGGCTGTACAAAGCGATGCCTTAGGTTTTACTATTGTAGGAACTTTCTATTTTATTGTTGCCGCGCTAGTACTTGTTTTCCGCAAAAGACTCATTGAACGCCCTTTGCTGGAAAAACTCTCTGAAATTTATTTTAAAGCTGACCCCGATGATGAAACCGAAGATATACCGCTCCTTTGAAGAAATAGACACTGACCTGAAAATATTGCGTTTAGAAAAGGAAATCAACCAAATAACTCTTTCACAACAGCTAACGACCTCAGTGGAAAGTCTATCATTGAAAAACTTGTTCTCGGGTACGTGGTTGTCTTTCCTATTTTCGCAGAAAAGCTGGTTGCATTGGGCTATTGAGTACGCTTTGATTTTTCTTTTCAGACGATTAAAAAAATAACTTCTACGCTTCACGCCAATGAGAAACAGCCTTGTAAAAAAACTTGATTGGGTAGTTATCCTCTTGTATTTGCTATTAGTGAGCTTTGGGTGGGTGGCTATCTTTTCTACTACCTACAGCGACCTAAATAGCACTTCGGTATTCGACCTCAACCAGTTCTACGGGAAACAGATGCTTTTTATAGGGCTTAGTTTCTTGCTGATTCTTTTTATCTTGGCACTCGATGCCAAGGTGTATACAAACTTTGCTGTAACTTTTTACCTCATTGCTATTGTACTACTGGCAGGGCTTTTTGTATTTGGCAAAGAAACCAATGGGGCACGGGCGTGGTATGCTATTGGTTCCATCACAGTTCAGCCCAGCGAGTTTGCTAAAGTAGCTACTGCCTTAGCTTTCTCGCGCTATGTAAGCGACATACACACTGATGTCCGGCGCACCAAAGACCTACTAATAGCCATAGGTATTGTGTGTGTGCCCTCTCTGCTCATTTTATTGCAACCCGATGTTGGGAGTCTATTAGTGTTCTTCTCATTGCTTTTTGTACTCTATCGCGAAGGAATGCCTTCGGCCTTGTTATTCTACTTTTTTTTGGCAGGAGTGGCGTTCGTGGCGGCACTCAAATTTGGAACTACTTTTACTATTGTAGGAAGTATCGTGCTGATAATCTTGTACGGTTTTTGGCACAAGAAAAAAACAAACCGGATTCCTTTTCAAACAATTTTCATTCTTTCTTCTATCTGCTTGATAACTGCGTTGGCTACACATCCGGTGTACGACAATGTGCTAAAACAGCATCACCGAAACCGTTTGAGCCTGTGGTTGCGCCTTGAAAACGACCCCAAGAAGATAGCTGCAATGAAACGAGATTTTGCCTACAACACTAATATGGCCGAATCTGCAATCACTTCTGGAGGAACTTTTGGCAAAGGTTTCTTAGAGGGTACCCGTACTAAGGGAAGCTTCATTCCTGAACAACACACCGACTACATTTTCACCACTATAGGCGAAGAATGGGGGTTTGCAGGCACTACTACCGTAGTAGTACTATTTGCCCTACTTCTTCTTCGCTTGGTCTACATAGCCGAGCGACAGAAAAGCAAATTCAGCCGTGTATATGGCTATTGCGTGGTCTCTATCCTCTTTGTACACTTCTGCATCAATATTGGAATGGTGATTAGCTTGATTCCTACTATTGGTATTCCCTTGCCTTTTTTTAGTTATGGAGGCTCTGGGTTATGGGCTTTTACAATCTTGCTGTTTGTTTTCTTAAGATTAGATAGCGCACAATAACTCCTACGAATATGACAAGATTCTACCAAGAACAACTGCGTACAGCCACAACACAATACGAACAGTTACGCAAGCAATATAACACTTTTGCACTATTGCGGTTGATTGCCATAATAGCTACCATAGACTACGGCTATCAAACCGTACAAGATGGGTCGTGGGTAAAAGCCATCTTGGCAGTGGCAAACCTTGTACTCTTTTTTCTTCTCATAGTTAGGCATAAAAATATATCCTTACAACGCCAGATTGCCAAAGCTAAGATTAACATTAACGAACAAGAAATTGCCTTTTTAGAGCATCGTACCCTATTTGGCGACAATGGCAAGGAATTTGCGATACCTAATCACCCTTTTGCACACGACTTGGATATATTGGGAGAAGGGTCGCTCTACCAATATCTAAACCGTACACATACTTTCTTGGGAAAAAAGCTCTTAGCGAAACGATTGCTCTCCCCTACTCCCTTATCTATTGAAGCTACACAACAAGAAATTAAAGCCCTAACACCTAATCTCGGTTGGCGACAGAACTTTATGGCACACACCTCCCTCATTAACGATAGTGCTGCCTTTTACCAACATCTTGCCCAGTGGGTTGCTACTCCTACTCCTGTTTTGCCTCGCTATGTACGGTTCTTGCTATGGGGATTGCCCGTGCTACTCCTCTCTACACTGTTGTTAGGTTATGGATGGAAAAACGAAATACTGAAAAGCCTTAGCCACCTGCTTATCACAGTTAATTTGGTAGTATTTCTCAGTTTCATAGGAAAAATGACCAAAGAGAAATTAGGGTTTGAACGCGCCTATGCAATGCTATACGCTTTCAAACAGTGCATTGAACAGATAGAAACTCATTTCCCTGAGAAAGACAAAGGAGCTAGCAAACAGATAGCACAACTTTCACGCTTGTTAGACGATTTGGACAGTGTGAGCAATATTTTAGTTTCTGTTCCACTGAATATTTTCAGCTTTTACCATTTGCACCGCTACCAAGCGCTACTACAATGGAAAAAAGCACACGCAAGAGAAATAATAGATTGGTTTGAACAAGTGGCTGAAACAGAAGTGCTTTGCAGCTTTGCGAACTACAGTTACAACCACCCCGATTTTGCATACCCTACACTGAACAAAGAGTATCGCATTCATTTTGAATCGATGGGACACCCCCTAATTCCAGATACACAACGCATTTGCAACGATATTACCTTAGATGAAGAACACTTTGTGATTCTAACAGGCTCTAATATGTCAGGAAAAAGTACCTTTTTGCGCAGCTTGGGAGTGAATATGCTCCTTTGCCAGATGGGTTTGCCTGTATGCGCCCACAAAGCGGACTTACATCCTTTGCCCCTATTGGTTTCTATGCGTCTCTCTGACTCGCTAAATGAAGGACAATCGTATTTCTTTGCTGAAATCAATAGAATACAACAGATCGTTCAGCAACTACAACAGGAACGCTGTATAGTGCTCTTGGACGAAGTGTTGCGCGGTACCAACTCTGAGGATAAACAGTATGGTACTATAAAAATTATTGAGCGATTGCTCTCCTTAAAGGCCTTGGGTATCGTTGCTACACACGACATAACCGTATGCCAGTTGGCCAACCACTACCCCACACAGCTGCAAAACTTGTGTTTTGAATCGATGATAGTAGAGGGAGAACTGCGCTTTGACTATCGGTTAAGGGAAGGCGTATGCCAGAACAAAAATGCCACTTTTCTAATGAAGAAATTGGGGATTATAAAAGACAATGAATAACGATGAAAAAAATATGGATTAGCATTTTGGTAGTAGTATTGCTGCTATTGCTTGGAATAGGTTATAAGGCCTATAGGGTACTTTTGGCTCCTAACACCTCCTTTGCTGAAAAAGAAGCTGTGGTGTACATAGAGACCGGCAGCGATTTTAGTGATGTATTGCACCGATTAAGTCCGCTGCTAGAAGACCGCGAGACTTTTGCAATAGTAGCTGAACGGATGCACTACCCGCAGAATGTGAAAGCAGGCAAATACCTCATCAAGAAAGGGGCTAACAACGTAGATATTATCCGCTGTTTGCGCAACCGCAATACCCCCGTTCGTGTGAAATTCAACAACCAAGAGCGCATTGAGGACTTGGCAGGGCGCATTGCCTCTCAAATAGAACCCGATAGCACTGCTCTACTACGCGCTTTCTTAGATCCTATTTTTTTGAGCGAAAATGGGTTCAGTGATGCTACCGCTTTGGCTATGTACTTACCTAATACTTACGAATTTTTCTGGAACACTTCGGCAGAGAAGTTTCGCGATCGTATGCTTTTGTCTTATAAACATTTTTGGAATCCTGAACGTAAGGCCGCTGCAGAAGCTCAAGGACTTACCCCTGTAGAGGTGAGTATTCTGGCATCAATAGTACAAAAAGAGACAAGCAAAGTAGAAGAACGCCCTCGAATTGCAGGTGTGTATTTGAATAGGTTGCACGACCGTATAATGCTTCAAGCTGACCCAACAGCTATCTTTGCAATGAAACACTACTTGAACGACTATTCATTGGTTATCAAACGGGTAACAGGAGTGCACACTCGTTTGGAAAGCCCTTACAACACCTACCAGAACTACGGATTACCCATAGGCTTGATAGCAATGCCCGACCTATCATCTTTGGAGGCAGTACTACACCCAGAAGTACACGACTACTACTTTTTTGTAGCTGACCCTGAGAACTATGGCTATCACAAGTTTTCGCGTACCTACTTGCAACACACTGAAAGTGCTAAGAAATATTGGAATTGGGCCAATGAAAATGGCGTGAAGTAAGGCCATTAAGAGAAAAAGCTCAAAAACAAAAAGTCAGGAAACGTAAAATACGCTTTCCTGACTTTTTGTTTTTGAGCCGGTGGAGGGAGTCGAACCCACGACCCCGAGATTACAAATCACGTGCTCTAGCCAACTGAGCTACACCGGCGCATTGCTTATTTGCGGATGCAAAGGTAATACCTTTTTTCAAATCTGCAATAACTTAGACATTTTTTTATGCCAAAGTGTTCAACTTTTGAATTAAAGAAGCTGCTCTTTCTTCAAATTCTCTTCTAACTTGTTTTAAATGAGCACCTCTATTTTCAACATCTCTGTCGGATACTTTCTCTACAAGCGTATCGAAAGTATTGAGGATTTCGGTAGCTAAGGCTTTGCCTTCTTCTGTTTGCATTTTGCCTGTAAAATACAAAGCATCGATAATATCACCTAAAACATAGTTGATATCCTTTTTTAAATTGCGGATACTTGCCATAGTTAATTTATTTAGAATTTAGAGTGCAAAGTTAAGCAATCTTTTTTATCTTTGCAAAAAATAAGTGATTATGTACGTATATAACTTAACAACTGTGGTGAGCGCAGAGGTGTTCGGACAATGGGAAGATTGGATTCGAGGAGTTTATCTACCTGCCATAGAGGCGAGCCTGACAGCTGGCAATTTACGTATTTTTAGGATAATGAATGTGCCTGACGACAAACACTTTGCTCTACATCACGAGGTGCCTACCCCACAAGCTATGTGGGAACTGAGCCAAAGGGTAGTTCCTGCACTATTGGCACAAGCAGCAGAGCTATTTGGTGAAAAAGTACTATTCTTTGGAACAGAGTTAAAACTTCAAGAAGAATCACTTCTAGGGAATCTAAAGAATTAGGTCTGCTGAGGTTTCGTTAGGGTTTCGTTAGGGCTTCGATGTGGCTTCGTTCTTCAGTCGTTTTCAAGAACTATCTGTTATACTTTTGACATTTCTCCCTGGGCAGTTGTTGGATTATAGTTGAGTTCTCTGCTATTATTCCTCTGGAACTTTGGCACAAAAATTGATTTACATTAAAAAAATAGATTCTTATGAAATACAATCTCAAACTCAGGAAGGCAATGGCAGGCATCGGGTGGATGTTCTGTGCTTCATTGCTATCGACTTCGTGCGTTGGCTATTACTATGCCGATGGCATTTATAACGACCCTGTGCCTGAAAGACCTAGTTACTTGGAGGTGGTGGAGAATCCTTACACAGAAAACCTCTACACTCCTAATAGGTATAAGGATTATTTTGGAGAAAAAGCACAACAATACAAGCAGTCTCGTGATACTACTTTTTCTCATTTCACTGATGTAAATACTTATCGCTCTAACGCTTACGCAACTGATACGCCATCGTATGGAGGTTGGGGGAGCCAGCCTCAACAAGTGAATGTAAATGTGTACAACAATGGTTGGAATTACGGTTATCCTTATGGGTATTCTCCTTACTATGGTTCCTCTGCTTACTACGACAACGCTTATTACAGAAATGGCGTTCGGTGGAATATGTCGTTTGGGTGGGGTAATGGCTATGACCCTTATTGGGGAGGTAGTTACTACCGAGGCTATTACGGATATCGACCTTATGGTTATCACCCTTATTACGACTATTACGGGTATTATCCTTATTACGGGTATGGGGGATACTACTATCCTTACTACTACGGTGGGTACTATGATTATGGCTATTACAGGCCTAAATATTACTCTAACGACTATTACTATCAGAGATATTCGCCTGCAGTAGGCCGACGCGGAGAAGGCAATGACAGCTATAACAACAGAAGTTATAACAATAGGAGCTATGGCAATGGACACAGTAATAGCGGACGTGCTCCATCTTACTCAGGAAGAACTGAAACGGAAAAAACGTATCATTACAACGAGGGGCGCGGATATGAATCTCGTAGTAATAATGCAGGAAGAAGCAACAACTATTCAGCGCCTTCATACAACTCGGGTAGAAGTAATGATTATTCAGCTCCTTCACAAAATTCGGGCAGAAGTAACGACTATTCGTCTCCTTCGTACAACTCTGGCAGAAGCTATGATTCGCCTTCGTACAATTCTGGCAGAAGCTACAACAGTAGTAGCAGTAGTAGTAGCACCTCTTCTGGAAGGAGAGGGGACTAGGCATTGGTACTACTGACAATTAGCAAAATAAGTTTTAACTTTTAAAAACTTCAGACAATGAAACATATCTTATCGGTGGCACTAGTATTGACAGGAATAGCAGTGCAGGCACAAGACATAACAGACGCGTTGCGCTATTCGGTGGACGATATGAATGGAACGGCACGTTTTAAAGCGATGAGCGGTGCTTTTGGAGCTTTGGGGGGAGACCTCTCGGCCATTAACATAAACCCTGCAGGGAGTGCTGTTTTTTCGGGTTCGGAATTTGGTATTACAATAGGCAATCAAGGGCAGAAAAGCGTTTCTAAATATTTTGGAAGGGAAAAGACAAAGAACGATTCGGATTTCGATGCTACCCAGTTGGGAGTTGTATTAATCTTCCCTACAGGTGATGCTGATTGGAAGAAAGTATCACTGAGTTTTAACTACCAAAAGACACGCAATTTTGACGGAAAAGACATTGCTTTTGGTGGTACATCGGACAAGAATTTAGGCGATTATTTTGCGTATTACGCTAATGGGAAGCTCTTAAGTGATTTGATAGTAGACAAATCTCAGCGAGAGACTATAGAAAGTGTGTATCGTTATTTGGGCAGAGAACGCGGCTACGGCTACCAACAAGCGTTTTTGGGATATCATTCTTATCTGCTCAACCCTGGGGTATCAAGCCCGACGAATACCTCCTACTCCTCGTCGGTAGCAGGGGGAAGTACTGCACAAGAATACGAAAAAGAAACTCAAGGGGGTGTACGCAAGTACAACTTTAACATTGCTACGCAATATGGAGACCAGATTTACTTGGGGCTTAACTTGAACTCTCACAATGTGAACTATTTGCAGAAGACCTATTTGAGAGAGCATTACACTAATGGCAACACCTATTTGCACAATGAGCTAAAGACAACAGGAAGTGGTTTTTCATTTCAGCTAGGTGCTTTGGCTAAAATAACACAAAATGTTCGTTTAGGGGTTACCTACGAATCGCCTACGTGGTACACTCTGCACGATGAGACTTGGGAACGCATAGAAACCACTTTGGGAACTAATACCTATGTTGTGAACCCAAACATCAATAATGTTTATGAGGATTACAAATTCAGAACGCCTAGCAGCTGGACAGCAAGCTTTGCTTACACTTTTGGCAAAATAGGTCTTGTGAGCTTAGATTATATCTACAAAGGCTACCAAGGGGTTAAGTTTCGTTCGGACTTTGTAAAAGAGCTTAACAAGGTGATTGATGAAACTTTGGGAGACACTTCGGCATTGCGCGCGGGAGTAGAGTTTCGCATTCCTTTCAAGGTGGGCGAAAGTACAAACTATGTGAGTTTGCGAGGAGGTTATCGCTACGAACAGAGTCCTTATAGGAGAGGTACTGCTATGATAGGAGACTTAAATGGTTACTCGTTAGGAATGGGATGTACTTTAGGAGGTATCCGCCTGGATGTTTCGTACGATGTAGCACACCAAGACAACCATTATCAAATGTATACAAAGGTATTGAACACACCTGCAAGTATACAACAAAGCCATAAGAACCTATTGTTTACTTTTACGACAAGGTTGTTTTAACACACTGTTAGAACGATGCTCTTAAAACAAGACCTCTGAAAGGGGAATTTATATTAGACTTTGTCAAAGTCATTGGCTTTGACAAAGTTTTTATGGTATTCAAAAGAGACTTTTTAGGAGTCTCCATTTTTTTTGATAGAATGAAATTACACAGAAATTTAGTAGATGCTGTTGCAGAAGGATTGTCCTTTATCTTTAATGAGCAACAATACGCCGATAAGGTGGTAGAAAAACAACTGAAAAAGGATAAGCGATGGGGAGCAAGAGATAGGGCATTCATCGCTGAAACGATTTACGACATAGTGCGCTGGAAGCGGCTCTATGCCGAGATTGGGGAGGTACGTGAACCTTTTTCGGTACACAACTTGCGACGAATGTTTGCTGTATGGGCTACCTTAAAAGGCATTGCTCTGCCCGATTGGGGAAACTATTTTGAAGATACCCCTATACGACGTATCAAAGGTAGATTCGATGAGCTCTCTAAAGTGAGGAAACTGCGGGAATCGGTACCAGACTGGTTGGATACTCTGGGAACTGAAGAATTGGGCGAGGCACTTTGGGAAAAAGAACTACACGCACTGAACGAGTTGGCTCCAGTAGTACTGCGTGTGAATACATTGAAAACAAGCATTGAAAGGGTGCAGCAATTTCTCAAGCAAGAAGGAGTAGACAGTTTTCCTCTTAAAAATTACCCTAATGCCCTACAATTAGTAGAACGAGGGAATGTTTTCAAGAGTCAGGCTTTCAATGATGGACTATTTGAAGTGCAAGACGCCTCCTCGCAAAGGGTAGTTCCTTTTTTGCAAATAGACGAAAGCGTGAAGCGCGTAATAGACACTTGTGCTGGAGCAGGTGGCAAGACATTGCACTTAGCTACCCTGATGCAAAACAAAGGTCAAATCATAGCGATGGATATTTATGAACAGAAGTTGCAAGAGCTCAAACGCAGGGCACGACGCAATGGTATCCACAACATAGAAACCCGACTAATAGACCCTAAACACCTGAAACGAATCCAAGGTACCGCCGACCGTGTGCTGATAGATGCCCCTTGTAGTGGTCTAGGGGTGTTGCGACGCAACCCTGACGCTAAGTGGAAATTGCGCCCTGATTTTTTGGACGAGATACGCCGCACACAACAAGGTGTCTTACAACAGTACAGCAAACTACTGAAAAAAGGAGGTAAGCTGGTGTATGCGACTTGTTCTATTCTTCCTTCTGAAAACCAAAAGCAGGTAGCTGCTTTTTTGGCATCAGAAGCAGGGAAAGATTTTAAATTAGAGGCTGAAGAAATCATCTTGGCACACCGTTCAGGATATGACGGTTTTTATATGGCAAGACTTGCAAAAGAGGAAATGTGTGAGCACTAATTAAATATTGTACATTTCATTATTTTGTTGTAATTTTGCGGCTTGGAACTCATTCACTATAACTTTAATTTTGATGAAGAGAATACTTACATTTATATTGCTGGCAGTAGCTTGGATAGCTAATGCACAGATTCACACTCCTGTAAAATGGACTACTTCAGTAGAGAAAATCAATGACACAGAGTACTACCTAGTAGCGACAGCTTCGATAGAGGCAGGGTGGAAGCTCTACGCTCAAAATATTCCACCCAAAGGGCCTATTCCCACTACTTTTACCTTTGAGAAGCATACTGCCTTTGAACTCATAGGCAAAACAGAAGAAACTCCGCCCATACAGAAACATGACAAGGTTTTTGATATGGAGATCAGCTATTTCCACAACCAAGCAGTATTCAAACAGCACATTAAAGTGCTTGAGCCCCTTAAAACTGTAAAAGGCGAGGTAGAGTTTATGAGCTGTAATGACAGCAACTGCTTGCCACCAGATACGGTAGATTTGACTTTTAACCTTTCAGAAGCTACTCTGGCATCAGCCTCTACTGGACTAACACCTCAGTTCAACTTAAACCTCAATGGTTCTGAAACTCCTACTGAAACTACATCGGTAAAAGCAATACCTGGTTCTCCTGCGGGACATAGTCCTGTTTCGCATCAAGGGCTTTGGACTATTTTTTTTATTTCGTTCCTTTCGGGCTTTGCAGCTTTGCTAACCCCTTGTGTGTTCCCTATGATTCCGATGACTGTAAGCTACTTTACGAAGCAGAGCAAATCAAAAGCTAAAGGGATTAAGAATGCCCTTTACTACGGTATTTCTATCATTGTAATTTATGTACTTTTGGGAGCTGCAATTACTCGTGCTTTTGGAGCTGATGCGCTGAATGCTTTGGCTAGTAATTTTATTTTCAACTTAGTATTCTTTTTCATCTTAGTGATTTTTGCCATCTCTTTCTTAGGAGCTTTTGAAATAACCCTTCCGAGCTCTTGGAGTACGAAAATAGATGCTCAAGCTGACCGGACTGGTTTTGTAGGTATCTTCTTTATGGCATTAGCACTAGCAATCGTGTCCTTTTCGTGTACAGGGCCTATCGTAGGAACTCTGTTGGTTCAAGCGGCTTCGGAAGGAGGAATTGCGCCTATAGTAGGGATGCTTGGTTTCTCTTTGGCTATTGCCCTACCCTTTGCACTATTTGCTGCTTTCCCGGGTTGGTTGCATTCTTTGCCTAAATCGGGAGGATGGATGAACTCTGTAAAAGTAGTGTTAGGTTTTCTTGAGTTGGCCTTAGCTTTCAAATTCCTCTCTAATGCTGATTTGGTGCTACAATACCACTGGATAGAACGCGAGGTATTCATTGCTATTTGGATTGCTATTTTTGGAGCCCTTTCGCTCTATCTTTTTGGAAAGATACGCTTGCCCCACGACGACACCTCTGATCGCATCTCTGTAGGCCGATTAGTTTTGGGATTGGTTACCCTTAGTTTTACAATATATATGATTCCGGGGTTATGGGGAGCCCCGCTGAACCTTATCAACGCTTTTCCTCCCCCACAACACTACAGTGAGTCTCCTTATGGTGTGGGGTACACCGCAGGAGGTAGTGCCGCTGGCATAGACGAAGGAAGCCTCCCTGAAGGGGCACACCTTTTCAAACCTCATAATATAGTTACCTTTGACGATTACGACAAAGGATTGGCATACGCTAAACAAGTGAACAAGCCTGTACTGTTAGACTTCACAGGCTGGTCGTGTGTGAACTGCCGCAAAATGGAACAAAACGTATGGCCTTCGCCACAAGTATTGGAAACACTGAGAAATGAGGTTGTATTAGTTTCGCTGTACGTAGACGACAAACGTCCTCTGCCCGAAAAAGATGTTACCCGTTCGAAAATACGAGAAGGAAAAATGATTAAGACCATTGGGCAAAAATGGAGTGAGTTCCAGACCTTGCGCTACAAAGCTAACACACAACCTTTCTATGTGCTTATAAACCACGAAGAAGAAAACTTAGCAGCCCCTATAGGTTATACTCTTTCTACCGATGAAGCTGATGAGTTCCTACAATGGATCAAAGAAGGAATAGGCCATTTTGGCAAATAGAATATTCTGATGAAAAACAAGTACTACATACTTCCTACTATTATAGGGGCTGCCTTAGCCCTTGGGTTAGTATTAGGGCGTACTCTGGCCAATTTTTACATCCCGAAACCACCTCCTCCCATCCCGATGCCTATCAGTGATGTAGATACTATTCCCGAGAATCCTTACAAAGTAAAATTAGGGAAGCTGATAGACTATATAGAGGAAGACTATGTAGACAAGGTGGACACCGACAGTATTGTAGATTTGACTATCAACAGTATCTTGCGCCGATTAGACCCACATTCTACCTACATTGCTAAGACAGATATTCAAGAAGTAGCTGAGACAATGAGCGGCAAGTTTGTAGGAGTAGGTATTAGCTTTTATGTTTATAAAGATAGTATTGCCGTTATCCGCGCCATCGATGGGAGTGATGCCCGTAAGAAAGGTATCCGCTTTGGAGACAGAATTCTGATGGCAGGCAATGATACTCTCTTCAAAAAACATCTGAGCACAGAGAAAATAAAAAATATTCTGAAAGGCGAAATGGAATCAAAAGTAGAGTTGACCATCTACCGAAAACAGACAGATAGCCTTTTCAAAGTACCCATAGAGCGAAAATTTATCCCCATAAAAAGTGTAGATTGCTTTTACAAAGTGAACGACACCTTAGGGTACATCAGGGTTAACAAGTTTGCTGAAACTACTACTGAAGAGTTTACAGCTGCCCTAAAAGCTCTTGAAAGAGAAAACATCAACAGCCTTATCTTGGATTTGCGCAACAATGCTGGCGGTTTCTTCAATGTAGGAATACAAATGGCCGATGAGTTTCTGCACAAAAACAAGATGATAGTGTTCACAAAGAACAATAGGCGAGAAATAGAGGAAACCTACGCTACCGATGGAGGGCTGTTTGAGGATAAACCCTTGTTTATTTTGGTGAATGAGAACAGTGCATCGGCAAGCGAAATTGTAGCAGGTGCGTTACAGGACAACGACCGCGGAGTAATAGTAGGACGACGCACTTTTGGGAAGGGACTTGTACAAAGCGAGATGCCACTTCCCGATGGGTCGGCAGTACGACTCACTACAGCTAGATACTACACCCCCACAGGGCGTTCTATACAAAAGCCCTACCAACTACGACACCAACGCAGGAGCTTCCAAATAGATGAGGCTACGGTACCCGACTCATTAAAATTTAAAACCCCTAAAGGGAAAATGGTATATGGAGGAGGCGGTATTTACCCCGATGTGTACGTGCCCATAGATATGAAGCCAGAAAGTAGTATGGTGAACGAGATTCTAACCTCTGGACTCACTAATTTCTTTCTATTTGAATACTTGGACAAACACCCTCAACTGAACAACAAACCACACAAAAGCTATTTTATAAGCGAGTACAAGATACCCCAAGAGATGCTAACGGCCTTTGGAAAGTTTTTAAAAGAACGCAGGATACACCTCAACTTCAAAAGAAATGCCTATGACATCAGCAAGCATCTAAAAGCTAGCTTAGGTGAAATATGGTTCAACAATAATGTAGCAGGGCTAATTCGCAACCAAGATGACTATTACATAGAAAAATGTTTGCACTATCAGCCGAAAGAGAGCCCTGCCCCAAAAAACAAAGTAGTGAAGAAACACACTTCTAGACCAATAAAAAGAGTTTAAAAAGAAATATGAGCAAAAATCTAACATCGAGAAGCGAAGACTACTCTAAGTGGTACAATGAATTGGTAGTAAAAGCCGACTTGGCTGAGAGCTCAGGCGTGCGTGGCTGTATGGTAATTAAGCCTTATGGTTATGCTATCTGGGAAAAGATGCAAGCTGAACTAGACAGAATGTTCAAAGAAACAGGACACACGAATGCTTACTTTCCTCTATTTGTGCCCAAAAGCTATTTTGAAGCTGAAGAGAAGAATGCCGAAGGGTTTGCTAAAGAATGTGCTGTAGTAACCCACTACCGTTTAAAAACCGATCCAAATGAAAAGGGGAAACTGATTGTAGACCCCGAAGCTAAATTAGAAGAGGAACTAATTGTACGTCCTACCTCTGAAGCCATCATCTGGAGTACCTATAAGAACTGGATACAATCTTACCGCGACTTGCCAATACTCATCAATCAATGGGCGAATGTTGTGCGCTGGGAAATGCGCACCCGACTATTCTTGCGCACAGCAGAATTTTTATGGCAAGAAGGGCATACCGCTCACGCAACTAAAGCAGAAGCAATAGAAGAAGCAGAAAAGATGATGAATGTATACGCCACTTTTGTAGAAAACTTTATGGCCGTTCCTGTCATACGAGGTGTAAAAAGCGAAAGTGAGCGTTTTGCAGGAGCTGATGAGACTTTCTGTATAGAAGCCCTAATGCAAGACGGGAAAGCCCTACAAGCAGGAACCTCTCACTTCTTGGGTCAGAATTTTGCAAAAGCTTTTGAGGTGAAATACGCTACTAAAGAAGGTAAACAAGAGTATGTATGGGCGAGCTCTTGGGGAGTTTCTACCCGCCTAATGGGAGCCCTCATAATGACCCACAGCGATGACAACGGGCTAGTATTGCCTCCTAATTTAGCTCCTATACAAGTGGTGATTGTGCCTATCTACAAAGGGGAAGAACAGCTAGAAAACGTACGCTGCCATATACAACCTTTGGTAGATGCCCTTAAGAAAGAAGGTATCAGTGTGAAGTTTGATGACAGAGATACCCAGTCGCCAGGGTTCAAATTCCACGAGTATGAACTAAAAGGAGTACCAGTACGCTTGGCAGTAGGACAACGCGATATAGAAAACAATACTTTTGAAGTGGCGCGCCGCGACACTCTTACAAAAGAAACAATTTCTGGTGGCCAAATAGTAGCCCACATACAACAACTGCTTCAAGATATTCAAGCAAATATTTACAACAAAGCCTTGACATATCGGGATGACCATATCACAGAAGTGAACAGTTACGAAGAATTTAAAGAAGTATTAGAAACCAAAGGTGGTTTTCTTTCAGCCCACTGGGATGGCACCCCTGAAACAGAAGCTCTCATCAAAGAAGAAACCAAAGCTACTATCCGCTGTATTCCTTTGGAAGCCAAAGAAGAAGCAGGTATATGCATCTATTCTGGCAAGCCTTCGATCCGAAGAGTACTGTTTGCTAAGGCCTATTAGGACTGAAATTTTGTCTTAAAATATTTGGTAGTTATCTTAAAAAAGCATACTTTTGCCTTATTATAATTAATAAAACATCATACAATGAAAAAAATTATTTTATCATTTGCAGCAGTTTTTGCTTTTGGTGCACTTTCTGCACAAAACTTGGTGTCTTCTAAAGGTGAGCAATACTTGCCTAAACAAGGAGACTGGTCTATTGGCTTCAATGCAGGCAATGCTTTGAACTACATTGGTAATGCTTTCAATGGCAAAACCAACAACAGTTCTAAAGATCTTTTCCAAGAAACTGAAAATATGTTAGATCTTGGCAGTGGTTTGTTTAGCAATACCACTATCAGTTTAGTTGGAAAGAAATTTGACACTGATACACAAGCTACTCGCTACATTGCAAGTTTCAACTTCAACTTTTCAAAACAAAAAGATGTAGATGCTACTACCAAATTTGGTTTAACTGTAGGCTACGGTAAAGAATGGAGAAAAGGTACTACCCGCCTACAAGGATTCTACGGAGTAGATGGATTGCTAGGCTTTGCTTCTCCTGCTAAAAAAGTTATGGGCTTCGGTTTAGGTGCTCAAGGTTTTGCAGGAGTTGAATACTTCATCTTCCCTAAAGTAGCATTGGGAGCACAATACACTTATGGTGTTTCTTTCGTGTACTCAAGCGATGGCAATGCTGATACTAACAGAATAGGCTTCAACATCGGAAGTGAAAAAGGTTTAGGCGTTCTATCAGCAACCTTGAACGCTTATTTTTAGTATCTCGCTAAAAACAATCTTACAAAAGGCTGCCTCTTTTTTAAGGGGCAGTC
>ERZ772971.765-NODE-765-length-19570-cov-5.211325_pt1 | contig 19570 bp, 23 predicted proteins | sample MGYA00511943_ERZ772971 | MGnify/ENA primary metagenome ERZ772971 (study PRJEB29015, sample SAMEA2737929) | human oral metagenome | biome: human oral; feature: human-associated habitat; material: dental | place: China | collected 2144 ... | reverse complement strand
TTTCTGTTCATGCCGATAGTTTACAGCAGAGGCTGAGACAATGAACACGTTCTTAGCGATGTAGGATTTGAGTGGGCGGTCAGTGTTTTTGTCGGGTACGTTGTGGCAGGAGCGGCTTTTGTAGGTGTTCGTAGCGGTGCCCGCTCAGGATACGGCTGCCGACCGGTCGGTAGCCGTGGCGCAGGTAGAGGCGGCGTGCGGCAGGGTTGGCTTCGTCCACGTTCAGGCCGATGCGCTGTTTGCCGGCAGCAAGTGCTTGGGTAGGCAGGGCATCCAGAAGTGCGGCACCAATGCCACGCCCTCGGTAGGTGGGAGCAACGGCGATGGTGTCCAGATACCATTCGTCAGGGTAGCTTTCGGGGTCGGTGAAGAGGCGCTGCGTAGAGTCAAGGTGGCTCTGTCGCAGGGCAGTGGTGAAAGGCAGGTCAACCAGTGGTTCTACTCCGCTGGGGTAGCCGAAAGCGGCTCCTGCGATGCGGCCATCAATGGTTTTGACAATGGCGCGCGCGTAGCCGTAGCGGTATTCCGCCGCCTAGATAGCGGTAGTGAGCAGGCTGCGCGTGGTTTCGATACCGTGGGCGGCGAGGAAGGGCAACTCCATCGCTTCCAGCACGTGCAGGATGAGTGGGGCGAGGGCGGCGGCCTCATCCGCTCGGGCGGGGCGGATCATTGCGGATTTTGTTTGGCGGCTTGGGCGGCGCGCAGTTTCTGCGGGGTGACGTCGTTGCCTTCGCTATCAACGATGCGGGTGACGAGCAGGTTGTTATCTATCTGGCCGCGAATGGCAGCGAGGTATTCGCGCCGTAGCACGTCGCGTTCGGCAAGTTCGTCGGCAGTCAGGGGGCGGCTTTTGGCGATGGCGGCGAGTTCGTTGATGCGTGTCAGGGAGGGGATGGTCATGGTTGTCTCTTTGGGTTAAGTGGGGTCGCTGTGGTTATGGTGGCGGGGGCGGCTTTTGCAAGGTGCGTCTTCCCGCTTTCAGTTGTCCCCTTAACGGATGAGTTTTTTCTTCGCCCAGTAGTGTAGGCCGTAGAGTGTGGCTATCCAGAGGATGAGTATCAGGGGTCTGCTGATGTTGGTGAGGGCGGCAAGCAGCCAGAAGGCGTTTAGCAGGGGAAAGGCGGCGAGGGCGTAGTGACGGCGTTCGCGCGGACTGCGAAACGGCAGGATGTAAAGGCAGTGGCAGATAAGCACCTGGATGGTGATGAAGCTGAGGGTAAGGACAGTGATGAGCAGGTAGTTCATGCGGAGTATTTTGGTGAGTTTCAGTTTTCCTGCCGCAGGTAGCGCACCCAGTAGAGGGTGGCGGCGATGACGCCGACGGGCATGGCGATGAGGTTGAGCAGGGGAACGGTGGTCATGAGGCTGACTCCGCTACCGTAGGCAAGGCTGTTGCCGCGTTGTTGTCGCAGGCGGCGGCGCTGTTCGCGGAAGGGGATGCCGTTGTTCGCCATCGGGTAGTCAAGGTATTGCAGTGCGGCGCACCAGGCGGCGTAGGCAAACCAGAGCACGGGTGCCAGCGGGGGCAGGATGAGGGCGAGGATGAGGGTGGGGACGGCGAGGGCGAGGAAGTACAGCGCTTTGTGGATTTCTTGTATGAGGCTCGCGAGGATGTCGCGCCACAGCGGTTGTGCCGGCGGTTCCGGTTCGCCGCGCTCGGTTTTTTCGACGGCGGCAGCGAGCAGGCTGTTGAATGGGGCGGCAATGAGGTTTGCCATCAGCGCAAAGGTGGCGTAGGTGAGGATGAGCAGGGTGAGGCCGATAAGCGGATAGAGCAGCCAGTCCAGCCACGCCAGCCAGTCGGGCAGGAGGCGGTCGATGAGGGTGGTGCTGTAATGCCAGGCGGCGTAGCTGCCGGCGGTGAAGAGGATGATGTTGACTGCAAGCGGCAGCAGGATGTAGCGGCGGATGCCCGGGCGGAAGAGCCAGGTGAAGGCTTCCGCCAGGCAGTGCAGTGCCTTCATGCGGCAGGAATGGAGGCGCGTATGTTGTTTAGCGCATCGCGGAAGAGACCCATTAGGGCTTCGAGTTCGACGGTGCGCGGATAGTTCGGGCGGGTGACGAGGGCAAGGCGGCGGTGCGGCGCGGGTACGTCCAGCGGTATGGTGCGGATGTCCGGCAAGGGGCGCAGTGAAGGTAGCGCCATTTCCGGGACGAGGGTTAGCCCCATGTCGTTCACTACCATTTGCACAAGGGTATTCAGGCTGGCTTCACGGAAGCTGTGCGGGCTGATTTCGTTGCGGAATTTGCAGATTTCCACGATGTGGTCTTTGAGACAGTGGCCGTCGCCGAGAAGGAGCAGGGTATTGTCGTTGCGCAGTTGTTTGGCGGTGATTTTTGCCTGTTCGCTGAGTGGGTGGTTGCGGTGCAGGACGACGTAGAAGCGCTCACTGCCGATTTCAAAGGTATTAAGGCCGGGGGTGTCGTAGGGCAGGGCGATGAGGGCGGCATCCAGCATGCCGTTGTGTACGGCGCTGACCAGGCGTTCGCTTACGTCTTCGCGGATGTTTAGCTCGAATTTGGGATAGGCTTTATGGATGACGGGCAAGGCCTGTGGCAGAAGGAAGGGGGCGATGGTAGGGATGAAACCGATGGCCATCGGGAAGTAGAGGGTTTCGTGGCTGGCGTGCGCTTGTTCGACCAGCTGTTGCGCGTCCAGATAGATTTTTTGGGCGCGGCGCAGCAGTTCTTCGCCGATGGGGGTGATGACCACTTGTTTGTTGTTGCGCTCAAAGGCGATAACGCCAAGGTTTTTTTCCATTTCGGCAATGCCGAGCGAAAGGGCCGATTGGGAGATGTTGCATTCTTCGGCAGCACGTTTGAAATGTTTGTGCCGGGCGACGGCGAGGGCGAACTGGATTTGGCGGAGAGTTATCATTTGATGTTTACCTAAACAAATTGTTCAGCGATTATACATAAAGAAAATAAAAGTTAAAGATTACAGTCTGCACGTCTTTTCAAATGCTTGGCGGATTTTATAATGGCGCGCGTTGCCGTAATTGACGGTTTCAATCATTCCACAATACGAGGTTTTCCATGCCCATTATCAACCGCAGCATCCCCGATTTTTCCGTACAGGCTTTCCACAACGGTGAATTCAAAACCGTGACCAGTGACAGCGTCAAAGGCAAATGGTCCATCTTCCTCTTCTACCCGGCGGACTTCACCTTCGTCTGCCCGACCGAGCTCGAAGACATGGCCAAACACTACGACGAACTGCAAGCGCTCGGCGTAGAAGTCTATGCCGTGTCCTGCGACACCCACTTCACCCACAAAGCCTGGCACGATCACAGCCCGGCCATCAGCGGCATCAAATACCCGATGCTTGGCGACCCGACCGGCGTCCTCGCGCGCGGCTTCGACGTGATGATTGAAGAAGAAGGCCTTGCCTACCGTGGCACTTTCCTCGTTAACCCGGAAGGCAAAATCAAAGTCGCCGAAATTCACGACAACGGCATTGGTCGCAGCGCCAAAGACATGGTGCGCAAAGTCAAAGCCGCCCAATACGTCGCCCAGCACGACGGCGAAGTTTGTCCGGCCGCTTGGGAAGCAGGGCAAGAAACCCTGAAACCTAGCCTTGATTTAGTAGGCAAAATTTAACGACTACCGCTCGATCACGACAGCGCCTGCGGGCGCTGTTTCCATATCTGGGGAGCCGCCAAGCGCGATATAGTTGAATAGATAAAAAAGCGTAACAAGGCGCGTCGCCGTAGACAGTACAGGTAGTACGGCAAGGCGACGCAACGCCGTTACGATTTTTTAGATGTTTAACTATAACCACGCGGTTTTCCCCAAACCACAAACAAAAGGAACCCCATGCAACTTGACCAAGCCATGCTGGACGCTGTCCGCCAGCACATGAACATCCTCAGCCGCGACATCACTCTTGTCCTCGCGCCCGGCGCACACGAAAAACGCGACGAACTCAAAGCCTTCCTCACGCAAATCGCCTCTACCTCACCACGCCTGCACCTTGAAGAAGCGGCTGATCCCGCACTCACCACCCCCATCAGCTTCACCCTGCGCGCCGATGGTACGGATACCGGCATCATCTTTACCGGCATCCCCGGTGGCCACGAATTTACCTCGCTCATCCTTGCCATCCTGCAAGCGGGCGGCAGCGCGCTCAAACTCGATGACAGCATCCAGGCGCTCATCCGCAGCATCCAGCAGCCGCTGCACTTCACCACCTACATCTCCCTTTCCTGCCACAACTGCCCGGACGTCGTACAGACCCTCAACCAGTTCGCCCTGCTCAACCCGCAAATCCGCAGTGAAATGGTTGACGGCGGCCTCTTCCAGGAACAAATCGAAGCGCACAACATCCAGGGCGTGCCCGCCGTGTACCTGAACGGTGAGAGCTTTGCCAACGGCAAAATCGACACGGCCCGCCTTGTCGAAAAACTGCTCGAACAACACCCCGGACTCGCGCAAAACGCCGCGCCCGTGCAAGCCTTGCCGTTGCAAGACGTGGTCGTCATCGGTGGTGGTCCGGCAGGCTCATCCGCCGCCATCTACGCCGCGCGCAAAGGCCTCAGCGTCACCGTCGTTGCCGACCGCATCGGTGGTCAGGTCAAAGACACCATGGACATCGAAAACCTCATCTCGGTGCCGAAAACCACGGGCCCCGAACTCGCGGGCAAACTGCACAGCCACCTCGCTGCCTACCCCATCACCATCCGCGAAAACCTCAGCGTGAAAAGCGTCGCGACTGGTGACAAAACCCATAAAGTTACCCTCAACACCGGCGAGACCATCGAAACCCGCACCCTTATCGTGGCAAGCGGCGCGAAATGGCGCGAACTCGGCATCCCCGGCGAAAAAGAAAATATCGGCAACGGCGTCGCCTTCTGCCCGCACTGTGACGGCCCCTTCTTCAAAGACAAAGACATCGCCGTCATCGGTGGTGGCAATTCCGGTGTTGAGGCCGCGCTGGACCTGGCCGGCATCGTCAAAAGCGTGACCCTGATGGAATTTATGCCCGAACTCAAAGCGGACAAAGTGCTGGTCGAACAACTCGGCAAACGCGACAACATCCGCGTCATCACCAACGCCGCCGCGCAGGAAATCACGACCGAAGGCGGCAAAGTAAACCGCATCCGCTACACCGACCGTACCGATGGCGCTGTGCACGACCTGCCACTGCAAGGCGTCTTCGTGCAAATTGGATTGGTGCCGAACAGCGACTTCCTCGGCGACGCTGTTGAGCGCACCCGCTTCGGCGAAATCGTCATCAACGCCAAAGGCGAAACCAACGTGCCGGGTATCTTTGCGGCAGGCGACGTGACCACCGTGCCGTACAAGCAAATCATTGTGGCAATGGGCGAAGGAGCAAAAGCAGCGCTCTCGGCATTTGACTACCTCATCCGCCAATAACATCGCAGCCGCGACAATCAAAAAAGGCAGACCGTGCGTCTGCCTTTTTTGTCTCAATTCGTCCCAACAAAAATCACAACTTAAGGAAGCATCGCCTCGCCGCCTTATTACTATTTGAAACGACTATGCCTCTTGCAGCAAGCGGAAAGGGCAGGCGCAGATCACTTATCAATGATTGGAATTATCATTTAAAAATAGAAAAATCCTAAAAATTTTCTATTAACCCTGACCTTTATCAAGGGACGCCGCATTACCCCTTTGTGAAAATGCCTTCATTACGGCATCCGCCGTATGCACCATTCAACAAGAGGTAAAAATATGAAAGAATTCAAACGAATGTGGATTGTGCTCGGTCTGATTACGATCGGCTCATTCATCCTGCTCGGCTACTTCGGCAAAGAAGTCTATAACGAGCGCCCGCCCATCCCGGCGGAGTTTGTTGATGAAAACGGTAAAGTGCTGTTTACCGAAGCCGACATCATGGCCGGTCAATCTGCCTGGCAATCCATCGGTGGTATGTCCGTCGGTACTGTCTGGGGACACGGTGCCTATCAGGCCCCGGACTGGACGGCCGACTGGATTCACCGCGAAGTGCTCGGTTGGCTTGACCAGCAGGCGCAGCGTGAATACGGCAAGCCATACGCCGAACTCTCTGAACGCGATCAGGCCACCCTGCACTATGACGCACAGCAGGCCTTCCGCAAAAATACCTACGATAAAACAACCGGCAAAGTCACGCTTTCTGCCGACCGTGTGCGTTCCGTTGAAGCAGTCTCCGCCTACTACGACAAGCTGTTCAGCGACGATCCGTCCCTGCACAAACTGCGTGAAGCCTACGCGATGAAAGAAAATACTCTGCCGAAAGCGGAAAGTCGCGCCAAGCTTAACGCCTTCTTCTTCTGGTCAGCCTGGGCTGCTTCCACCAACCGCCCCGACCAGAACGTGACCTACACCAATAACTGGCCGCATGAACCGCTGATTGGCAACCAGCCGACCGCCGAGAACGTTATCTGGTCCATCATCTCCGTTGTCACCCTCATCTTCGGTATCGGCTGCGTCATCTGGATCTGGGCCTTCTTCACCCACCACGAACACGAAGAAGTGGCTATCCCCAGCCGCGATCCGCTGACCCTCGTCAACCTCACCCCGTCGCAAAAAGCGCTGGGTAAATATCTGCTCATCGTTGCCGCCCTATTCTTCGTGCAAGTCATGCTCGGCGGTTTCACTGCGCACTACACCGTCGAAGGGCAAGACTTCTACGGTATCCCGGTTGCTGACTGGTTGCCATACAGCCTGACCCGCACCTGGCACATCCAGTCCGCCATCTTCTGGATCGCGACGGGTTTCCTTGCAGGCGGTCTCTTCCTCGTACCCATAATCAACGGTGGCAAAGATCCGAAATTCCAGAAACTCGGCGTTGATCTCCTGTTCTGGGCGCTCATCGTTGTCGTCGCCGGTTCCTTCCTTGGCCAGTTTGTGGCGCTGAAAGGCTGGATGAACGAAAAACTGAACTTCTGGTTCGGCCACCAGGGCTACGAATTTGTGGAAATTGGCCGTATCTGGCAAATCGCCCTTTTTGCCGGCCTCGTCTTCTGGCTCGTCCTCATGCTGCGCGGCATCTGGGCAGCGTTCAAAGTGCCTGGCGACAAGAGTCTGCTCATCCTCTTTACTCTCGCCGCCGCCGCTATTGGCCTTTTCTATGCTCCGGCGCTGTTCTACGGCGAACATACCCACATCTCCGTCATGGAATACTGGCGCTGGTGGGTGGTGCACCTCTGGGTAGAAGGCTTCTTTGAAGTCTTTGCAACCAGTGCCGTCGGCTTCATCTTCTACAACCTCGGCATGGTCAGCAAACGTGCTGCCACTGCTGCCGCGCTGCTTGCCGCGATGATGTTCCTCATCGGTGGTATCCCCGGTACCTTCCACCATATCTACTTCGCCGGTACCACCACGCCGATCATGGCGGTGGGCGCGCTCTTCTCGGCACTGGAAGTCGTACCGCTTGTCCTCTTGGGCTACGAAGCCTTTGATAACTGGACGGCGCAGCACAAAGCTGACTGGATGAAACCGATGCGCTGGCCGCTGACCTTCTTCATCGCTGTCTCCTTCTGGAATATGCTCGGCGCGGGCGTCTTCGGCTTCCTCATTAACCCGCCGATCTCGCTCTACTACCTGCAAGGCCTGAATACCACGCCGAACCACGGCCACGCCGCCCTCTTCGGTGTCTATGGTTTCCTCGCCCTCGGCTTCACCCTGATGGTACTGCGCTACATTCGCCCGACCATGAAGTGGAACGAAAAACTGATGTTCACCGCCTTCTGGGCTATGAACCTCGGCCTCGTGCTGATGCTCTTTACCAGCCTGCTGCCGATTGGCATCATCCAGGCGAACGCCACCATCAACGAAGGCCTGTGGTGGGCGCGCAGTGCGGAATTCGTCGAACAGAATCCAATTATCCACACGCTGCGTTGGTTCCGCACCGTCGGCGACGTGATTTTCATCCTCGGCGCAGTTGCCTTCGGCGTACAAATCGTCAAAGGCCTGCTGCACCGCGAAGGCGGCGGCAGCCCGGCTGGCAAAACCGAAACGCCAGCTGCCGCAGCCAGCACCACCAGCCAGTCATAAACCAACAGACTACGGCAATAAAAACCCGGCCTTGTGCCGGGTTTTTTTGTGTCCGCTCAGGCGATGATGAAGGCACTGTTCAGCTGTGCCACTCAGTGCCAAGCGATCGCTATGACGTAGCTGCCCGGTATGCTGAGTGAAGTAACGTTCGGTGGATATCGCTTGCTCTCGGCGGGAAAGAACGGACACGACCAATCGCTCAAACCGCCGTAGCCGCGTAAAGCGTATGATGAGCGCGTTTTGATGCTTTTGGCGATCGTTTTTCTATACAGGAGGAGCCATGAAGGTGGTGGAAAGCAAGATCCGCATTATCGGCGGCAAGCATCGCGGGCGGCGGATTGCTGTACCGGAGCGTGAGGGACTGCGGCCGACGCCGGATCGCGTGCGTGAGACAGTCTTTAACTGGTTACAGTGGGAAATCGGCGGTGCATATGTACTTGATGCCTTCGCCGGTAGCGGGGCGTTGGGGCTGGAAGCGTTATCACGCGGTGCGGCGAGCGTGTTGTTCGTCGAACGTGAGGCGGATGCGGTAGCCCGCCTGCGTGCGTTGCGGACTGAATGGCAGGAGCCGCATGCTCGCGTACAGCAGGGTGATGCGCTGCGTCTTGCCCCGAGTACGCGTTATGACGTGATTTTCCTTGATCCGCCGTTTGCCGACGGCGTGCACGAACAGGCGCTCTCCCATTTTTTGCATGATGGCTGGCTGAAGCCGCATGGCAAGGTGTATGTGGAAATACCGTTTAAGCATGGGGAACTGCCGTTGCCTGCCGGTTGGGGCTGGCACAAACAGGGTAGGGCAGGACGTGTCTATTTCGGCCTGCTACAGCGTGAGGCGGCAGAATGATGCGGATCGGAATTTATCCAGGGACATTCGATCCTGTGACGCGCGGACATGAAGACATCATCCGCCGTGCGGGGGCGTTGTGTGACCGGCTCTATGTTGCTGTCGCTCGTGGACACCACAAGCAGTCGCTGTTTTCGCTGGAGGAGCGGCTGGATTTGATGCGCACTGTCTGCGCCGATTTGCACGGGAATGGTGAGGTGATTCCGGTTGCATTTGACGGATTGTTGGTGGATGCCTGTCGGCAATACAGGGCTTCTCTCATTATTCGCGGTATTCGCAGCGTCGCCGATTATGAATACGAACATCAATTGTCAGGCATGAATCGCCATCTCTTGCCTGGCGTCGAGACAGTTTTTTTGATTACCGCCGACCGCTATAGTTTTGTATCCTCCAGCCTGATTCGTGAAACGGCACGCCTTGGCGGTGATATCGGTGAATTGGTACACCCGTATGTTAAAAATTTTTTAACGGTTAAGGTTTGTAAGGATTGTTAAAGATTGTGTATATTAACGCCGTCATTTTTGACGTTAACAACTTTTAGGAGTTCATATATGAAATCTTTGAAAATCGCTTCTATGGCCGCCATTGTCATGATCGCTGCTGGTTGCGCCAGCCAACCGAAAGAAGATGCTCACGCATCTGAAATCGCTGCTCTGCGTGCTGACATCGCCGAAGTTAAATCTATCGCTATGCAAGCTAACGAAAATGCGATGATTGCACGTCAACAAGCCCAAGAAAACAGCGAAAAAATCAACCGCACTTTCCGTGGCAAACAATACAAGTAAGCAGCTGCTGAACGTATAGTTCTTATAGAAAAAGGCACCGTAAGGTGCCTTTTTCTTGCCTGTGACTTTCTCAGCGGGGTTTTTTCACTTCCTTTTTGCAGGTAAATCCGTAAAATATGCTCTCTTTTTATAGCCCCTTAACAAGAGGAAAAACATGTTAGCAATTCGACTCGCCCGTGGCGGTTCAAAAAAACGTCCTTTCTATCACATCGTTGCCACTAACAGCCGTAACGCACGTGACGGGCGCTTTATCGAACGTCTCGGTTTCTTCAACCCGATCGCCAAAGGTCAGGAAGTACCGCTCAATATCAATATGGAACGTTACGAGCACTGGGTTGGCGTTGGTGGTCAAGCCAGCGACCGGGTGAAATCTTTGGTCAAGCAATTCAAACAACAGGCCTGATTTGTGTCGCACGACACCGCAGACATCATCGTCGGGCGGATAGTCGGTGTGCATGGTATTCGCGGGCAGGTGAAAGTCTATTCGGACTGTCGCCCCCGCGAATCGCTTTTTCAGTACCGTCAATTCATTGCCCGTAGTGAAGGGCGACCCGAACTGCAACTGCAACTATTGCGCGGGCAGGCGGCAGGGAAAGGATTGATCGCTGCCTTCCGCGGCATCAATGACCGCGATCAGGCCATGACACTTAGTGGCTATACCCTGAGCATCCGACGCGAGCAACTGCCGCCCACACGTAACGGTGAATACTACTGGGCAGACCTTATCGGACTGCGGGTGGAAAACCGCCAGGGCATCACCCTTGGTCGGGTCGCTGAGCTCTTCGAAACCGGCTCGAATGACGTACTGGTTGTTCGTGCTGATGATACAAACGAGGAAATTTTGATTCCCTTCATCCGTCCGCACTATATCGAGAATATCGATCTGACAGGCAGCGTGATGCAAGTGGATTGGGAACCACAATGGTCGCAAGTGACCGAAGACGACCGTTAAAACCGTGCATATTGATATTAATATTGATATTATCAGTATCTTCCCTGAGCTGGTTCGCCACTGGTTCAACCAAGGCGTTGTCGGGCGTGCCTTGCAGAAAACAGAGAATCCTCCGGCTGCCCTGCATTACTGGAACCCGCGTGAATACAGTGATGACCGCCATCAGCGCGTTGATGACCGTCCTTTCGGTGGCGGCCCCGGCATGGTCATGCAATACGAACCGCTGGCGCGTGTCGCTCAAGCCATCAATGCGGGCGGCGATAAGCCACTGCATATCTATCTCAGCCCGCAGGGCAGTACCTTCAACCATACGTTTGCCGCAGAACTTGCGCGCAAGCCGCGTCTCGCCCTGTGGTGCGGACGTTACGAAGGAATTGATCAGCGCTTCATTGATGAATACATAGATGCGGAGATCTCTATCGGTGACTTTGTCCTCTCCGGCGGGGAAATTGCAGCTGCTATCGTCATTGATGCCGTTCTGCGTCTTGTCCCCGGTGTTTTGGGTGACGAACAATCCGCACTGGAAGACTCTTTTCAGCAAAAACTGCTTGACCATCCGCACTATACGCGCCCGGAAAATACTGCTACAATTCGCGTCCCTGAAATTCTGCTCAGCGGCAATCATGCGCTTATCGAACGGTGGCGCTTGAAACAGGCGTTGGGCAGAACTTTTTTGCACCGTCCCGACATCTTTTGTCAACTTGATCTCAGCGACGCGCAGCAAAAATTACTCAACGAATTTTTAACCGAACAGCAATTTGGAGAGCCGTCATGAGCAACATCATTGACATCTTGGAACAAGCACAATTCAAGCAGGACCTGCCACAATTCAACCCGGGCGATACTCTGGTCGTGCAAGTTAAAGTTATCGAAGGTAACCGCGAACGTCTGCAGGCCTTTGAAGGCGTCTGCATCGCCAAACGTAACCGTGGTCTGGGTTCATCCTTCACGGTACGCAAAATCTCACACGGCGAAGGCGTAGAGCGCGTTTTCCAAACGCACAGCCCGCTGGTTGCTTCCATTACCGTCAAGCGCCGTGGTGATGTCCGTCGCGCCAAACTTTACTACCTGCGTGGCCTTGAAGGTAAAGCTGCACGTATCGCTGAAAAACTCGATACCAAAAAATAACGCTTGATGGCACATGCTGAACGCTGACGAACAGCGCCTCATTGCCGATATCGCCGCCCTCGCCGCACAGACGGGGGCGGCGATTTTGTCATATTACGATCATCCGGATAGCTACCATGTCCGGGTCAAGGATAATCACACCCCGCTGACCGAGGCGGATCTCGCTGCGCATGATATGCTCGTGCGCGGATTGCCGCACTTGATGGATCTGCCTTGTCTTAGCGAAGAATCTGATGCCCGTGTGCATCAGCATCCGCCTGACGATTACTGGTTGATAGACCCCATTGACGGCACGCGCGAATTCATTGAACGCAGCGGCCAATTCTGCATTGCTATTGCTCGGATACAGCATGGCAAGCCATCCCTTGGTTTTATTTATGCGCCAATTAGCGGCGCTTACTGGTATGCCCTGCATGATAAAGGGGCCTACAAGTACGATGGCGCGGAACATACCCGTCTGCACTGCCGTCATGCGCCGTCGCTGCCGACTATCATTACCGCGCGAGCACGTCTCAGCCGCATCATGCGCAACTATCTCGATACCAATTTTGGTCATTATCACCACATCTGTTGCGGCAGCGCCCTCAAGTTCTGCGCCATCGCCGAAGGTCGTGCCGACATCTACCCCAAACTTTCTCCCACCACCAGTCAATGGGATACCGCCGCAGGCGACATCCTGCTGCGCGAAGCAGGCGGCGGTCTGCGCTATTACGGTAATCTTCCCGGTAGTTATGGTGCCCGTTCTACCATCAATCCTCCTTTCCTCGCCTATGGTGCGGGCTTCGATGAAGAAGCGCTGCAAGCCTATTTTGTGGCGATGCAGCGTGCGCTTGAACCTGAGCAGCGGTAAGACTGCTAGCAACCGCCGCCAGAGAGAGCAGCGGCTACCACCGCATGCCTTGTGCCATGAATATATGGCAAAGCCGCTATAATCTCCACCGTTTTTACCGTTTCTTCATGGGGAAATTCCATGCGTTTGCGATCGCGTCGTGAGGGTGGCTTGCTCGCCCTGTTGGTGGACAAATTATTGTCTTGGTTGGTGATTTTATTGACGGGGGCGCGCTCACAGCCTTTGCCGCATTTGCGCGAGCGTTCGCCGGGCGGGCGGGTGTATTACGCCAATCACAACAGTCACGGTGATTTCATGCTGATATGGGTATCGCTGCCGCTCATCCTGCGGCGGCAGGTGCGCCCCGTTGCTGCCGCCGATTATTGGCAGTCCTCGCCGCTGCGTCGTTTCATCGCCCATCAGGTGTTCAACATGGTACTGATTACGCGCAAGAGCGGCGAACCGCAGGCAGCGGTCAATCAGATGGTAGCGGCGCTGGATAGCGGCGCGGATTTGCTGGTTTTCCCCGAAGGTACGCGCAATGGTAACGACAATGTGCTGTTGCAGCCGTTCAAAAGCGGGATTTTTCATTTGACGGAAGCGCGGCCGGATTGTCAGCTGGTGCCGGTGTGGATTCACAACATCCAGCGCGTGCTGCCGAAGGGCAAGCTGCTGCCGGTGCCGATGTTGTGCAGTGTGCGTTTCGGTCAGGCCTTCCGGGGCGGTGATTTTCCGGAGAAGGAAGATTTTCTCGCCTTCGCGCAGGCATCGTTACTTGCCTTGCAGCCGGTGCTGCGCCAAGAGGAGCGTGGATTATGAATGAGCATACGGTACTGTGGCTGTTTGTCACGATGCTGGCGATTTTGTGCACGGCGAGTGTAACGACGCGTCTTTTGTTTGCCCGCTATGGGGCGACCTCAACCCTGCTCAACCTGCGCGCGCGCGTGCATGCGTGGTGGGTGATGTCGGCGGTACTGGCGGCGGCGTTCGCCTTGGGGCGTGGCGGCACGATTGTGCTGTTCTGGCTGGTCTCGTTTTTTGCGCTGCGCGAGTTCCTGTCGCTGTTGTACAGTCGTCGCAGCGATTATCGCGTACTGGTGCTGTGTTATTACTTCGTGCTGCCGCTGCAATATCTGCTGGTGTTCTGGGGCAGTTCGAGTCTGTTCCTCACCTTTATTCCGGTCTATGCGTTTTTGTTCATGCCGATTGCGGCGTCGCTGTCCGGCGACAGTCGCTATTTCCTGAGCCGCGCGGCGACGGCGCAGTGGGCGGTGATGATTGCGGTGTACTGCATTTCGCATATTCCGGCGCTGCTGAATCTGCACATCCCCGGTTATTCGCACAATATTCTGCTGCTGCTGTTTCTGGTAGCGGTCGTGCAGGCAAGCGACGTGCTGCAATATGTGTGGGGCAAGCTGTTTGGCAAACGCAAGATTTTGCCGATGTTGTCGCCGTCAAAAACCGTCATCGGCACGGTTGGCGGGGTGTGCAGCGCAGCGCTGCTCGGCGGCGCGCTTTATGCGATCACGCCGTTCCGCCCGGCGGAAGCCATCGCTATCGCCTTTTTGACTTGCGTGATGGGTTTCCTCGGCGGGCTGGTGATGTCGGCCATCAAGCGCGATCGCGGCGTGAAAGACTGGGGGCATTTGATCGAAGGACACGGCGGTATGCTCGACCGCATGGATTCGCTGTGCTTCGCCGCTCCGGTGTTCTTCCACTGCGTGCAGTATTTCTGGGCAGGCGGCGCCTGAGCGGGAAGCGGCTTCAGCGTCAGAGGAGGATGTAGTATTCGCGGTTGTAGTCGCGCAGCTCGCTGCCGTCGTAGGCTTTGCTGTAGCCGCGTTGGTTGCTGGCGAAGCGGGTGCCGTCGATGTAGGTGTTGATGTTGTCGTGGCTGTGCCCGTAAATCCAGAGGTCGGCGCGCTCAGTCAGCTCCGGCAGTTCGTTCGCCCAATAGGCCGAGCGGGTTAGTCCTTCTTTTTTGTGATAGTGCCGCTTGGCGATGAGGTTACTGCGCGGCAGGAAATGGCTGATGACGACGTGTTTTTCCGCCGGCTGTTGCAGGGTTTCTTTGAGGAAGGCGCAGCTTTGTTTGTGCAGGGCGACCATTTTTTGCGGGGTCAGCGGCTCGCCGTTGTCATCATAGATTTCGCGGAAATCCGGCAGGACTTCGTCCGCCCAACGCATGGCGTCTGCCGGTTTATCCGCCAGGGAGAAGTCGCTCCATAGGGTTGTGCCGCTGAACTGGATGCCGTTGAGGGTGATGCTCTCGTCATCGAGCAGGGTGATGTCGTATTCCTGGCTGATGCTGCGGTAGATGTCTTTCGCCTCGCTGATGGCAAAACCGTAGTATTCGTGGTTGCCGAGGACGTAGAGCACCGGCAGCTTTGTCGTCTTGCGGCGCAGGTAGTCAAAGAAAAGGCGGACGGTGGCCGGGTCGCCGATGTCGCCGGCGAGGATGAGGACGTCGAGTTCGGAAAGATTGCTGATGGTGCAGAGGCTGCATTCGGTGTGCAGGTCGCTGTGGATGCCGATATTCATGTGTGCTCTCTGGTGTGGTTATCAGGACAGGCGGGTTTTGAAGTCGTCGTAGCCGAAGCTGCGCACGGTGGTCAGGCTGTTGTCGCGGCTATCCCAAGCGACGATGGCGGGCAATTTGACGCCGTTGAAGGTGTTGGTTTTGACCATGGTGTAGTGGCTCATATCCATGAACATGAGACGTTCGCCGACGGCAAGCGGGTGGTCGAAGCTGTAATCGCCGATGACGTCGCCGGCAAGGCAGGTCAGGCCGCCGATGCGGTAGGTGTGCGCCTTGTCGTGTGGCGCGGCACCGCCGAGCACGTCCGGGCGGTAGGGCATTTCCAGCACGTCTGGCAGGTGCGCGCTGCATGAGCCGTCGATGATGGCGATGTCGATACCATTCTTGGTCACATCCAGCACTTCGGTGACATACACGCCGGTGTTGATGGCGATCGCTTCGCCCGGCTCCAGGATGACTTCCACCCCCCAGCGCTGGCGGAAGGTGCGGATGAGGGTGATGAGTTCGTCCACCTGATAGTCTTCGCGGGTGATGTGGTGCCCGCCGCCAAAATTGACCCACTGCATTTGCGGCAGGAACTCGCCGAATTGCCGCTCAACGGCGGCGAGGGTACGTTGCAGCGGCGGCACGTCCTGCTCGCAGAGGTTGTGGAAATGCAGACCGCTGATACCGTCAAGCAGCTCCGGACGGAAGGCTTCGCGTACAATGCCGAGGCGTGAGCCGGGGGCGCTGGGGTCGTAGATTTCCACCGCGCCTTCCGATTGCTGCGGATTGATGCGCAGGCCGAAGTGCAGCGGCTTCTGTTTGGCGGCGGCGAGCGCCTGCTCGCGGTAGCGCTGCCACTGGCTGAAGGAGTTGAAGATGACGTGATCGGAGAGCGCCAGCACTTCCGCCATGTCCGCCGGCGGGTAAGCAGCGGAGAACGTGTGCACTTCGCCGCCGAAATAGTCGCGGCCGAGTTTCGCTTCATGCAGGCCGCTTGCACATACACCGGACAGGTAGCGGGCAATCAGCGGCGCGTAGTGGTACATGGCGAAGCCTTTCAGCGCCAGCAGGACTTTTGCGCCGCTCTCCTCTTGCACACGGTGCAGGCGTTGCAGATTGCGTTCGAGCAGGGCGGCATCGACGACGAAACAGGGGGTCGGCAGGCGGGCGGTATCAAGATGGCGGAACGTGTCGTGCAAAAGGGTCATGAGGGTAGTCCTGAAGGGTAGGGTGGTAACGGCGCGCATTATAAGGTGTCTGCCGTCGGGCGGCGGGGTTTGCCGCAGGTCATGGACGGCGGCGGTGCGGAGGCGGATGATAGCGCTCCCTTTCGTATCCGGAGTTTTTTTATGAGCGCTATCTTGAATCTTGATGATGAACTGGCCTATGTCGCTTCTGCCGATTTTGTTCTCGGCCAATATATTTATCTCGGACAGGTAAAGACGGACGACGGCAAAACCGTAGTGCTATCCGTTGCCTATAAACCCGACTACGCCGCGCGCAAACTCAAAGAAAATCTCGCTGCCCTGCAAGCGACGGCAGCTATCCGCACTTGTTATCTGCGCAAAATCCGCGTGGGCGAGACGGATGACTGCGGCAAAATTCTGCTGCCGGAGGATTTCGCGCGCTGAGTGCCGTAACGGGAAACGCCGCTTGGCGACATCTGGAGACGCCAAGCGGCATCAATACTGGGCCCACCAAGCGGCGTTGTTGCTGGGTTTTGTCGCTTCGTGGATTCGTCTAACCCCCATCCCAACCCTTCCCCCCACGGGGAGAAGGGCTTTTTTCGTGCAAGATTTGAGTTCGGCACGCGCCAAGCGGCATCAATACTGAGCCCACCAAGCGGCGTTGTTACTGGGTTTTGTCGCTTCGCGGATTTGTCTAACCCTATCCCAACCCTTCCTCCACGGGGAGAAGGGCTTTTTTTCGTGCAAGTTTTGAGTTCGGCACGCGCCAAGCGCCGTCAATACTGGGCTGGCAGCTTATTCGAAGTCGAGTTTGTAGGGGCTTTCCGCTTGCCACAGCGCTTGGTCTTCTTGCAAGTCGGCACGGGTCAGCGGGTGGGCGGCGAGGTAGCCGTCCGGGAAACGCAGGCGGTAGGTGTCGTCGAAGCGGCGGATGTCCGGGTAGTCGATGGCGGCGATCGGGTTGCGGCTGCGCTGGATGAGCACGGCGAGGCGCAGTGCCAGTGCGTTTTGCCATACCCAGGCATGGTGCGCCTCTGGTAGTGCGGCGATGTCTTTGTCGGGGATTTTGCGTTTTTGTGCTTTGACGAGGATGGCGGTGATGTCCTGCATCAGGCGCGAGTAACCCGGCATGTCGGCGTTTTTCAGGATGTAGGCGCCGTGTTTGTCGAGGTCGTGCCGGGCGATGGCCCAGCCGATTTCGTGCAGGGCGGCGGCGTAGTGCAGGAGCGGGACGAAGCGCGACGGGGTTTTTTCCGGCAGCTGGCGGTTGAGGTGGGTGGCGAGGGCGGCAACGCGTTCGGCTTGTGCGGTATCGACGCCAAAGCGTTGTTGCAGGGCGCGGGTGGTGGCGTCGCGTTCGTCGTAGCTGCTGTCGCCGCGTCCCATGAGGTCAAGCAGCACGCCTTCGCGCAGGGCTTCCTGGCTGACGATGGCGTCTGCGATGCAGAGGTGCTGGTAGAGGGCGGCGAGGATGCAGACGCCGCCGGTGAAGCCGAAGGCGCGCGCGTCATCCACGCCGAGTTTTTTCGGCAGTTTGTCGGCGCTGCCGATGTCGGCGAGTTTGTCGAGCAGGGTTTCAAGGTCGGCGCGGCTGATGTGGTCGCTTTTGAGGACGCGGGCGATGGCTTTGGCGGTGCCGCTGCTGAGGACGACGCGTTGCCACGGTTCGCCGTCAAGGTAGGTGCGGATGTGTGGCTCGATGATGGTACCGGCGTAGTCGCAGGCTTTTTTGATGGCGGTTTTTGTGATTTTGCCTTTGGGGAAGTGGCGCTTGGCCATGTTGGCGCAGCCGATGGTGAGCGAGCGCAGGGTTTGCGGGGTATTGCCTTCGCCGAGGATGATTTCGGTGGAGCCGCCGCCGATGTCGATGACGAGGCTGCGTTCGGTGAAGTGGTTGTGGGCGCTGATGCCGAGGTAGATGAGCGCTGCTTCTTCGCTGCCGCTGATGATTTCGATGGGTTTGCCGAGCGCGGCTTCGCCGGCGGCGAGGAAGGCGTCGCCGTTTGCGGCAACGCGCAGGGTGTTGGTGCCGACGGCGCGGCAATGGTCTTCGGGTATATCGGCGAGGCGCTGCCCCATTTGGGTTAATGCGGCGATGCCGCGCGCCCAGGCGGCTTCGTCGATGCGGTTGTCGTCGTCCAGTCCTTCGCCGAGGCGCACCATGTGCTTGATTTTGTCGACAACGCGGATGCCGTCGCTGTCGGCGCGGGCGATGAGGAGGTGGAAGCTGTTGGAGCCGAGGTCGAGTGCGGCGTAGGTATTTTCGCTCATGGTGGGGTGTCGGTGATGGCAATGATGCCCACGAGGTGGGTCCAGTGGAAGGTGCTGCTGACGGTCGGGATGTACCAGGTGGAGAGGGTGCCGTCGAGGTAGAGCGCCTGGGTGCAGCCGATGTGTTGCAGCGCGGCGGCGAAGCGGTAAAGGCTGGGCCATTCGCCGTCGAAGCCGTAGTTTTCGCTGAGGATGAAGTAGAGGCCGCCGTCGTCGGTGGTGCAGACGGCGTTGCGTTTGTGCGGGCTGCTGTGGGTTTGGTTGAAGCGGCGGTTTATCTGGCCGTCAAGGATGAGGATGGGGCCGGACTGGAACGCCCATTGCGGGTGGTGCGGGACCATCTGGTAGGTGGCGGTGGTTTTGATGTGGGCGCGGCCGTTTTCGATATAGAAGACGCCGTTCGGCTGGACGTGGAAGTTGCCCTTGCCGTTTCTGGTGTTGAGCGGGACGAGGGTTTGCCCGTTTTCGACCCACAGACCCGCCGGGGTGTCGTTCGCGCTGTAAATGCCGGCGTTGGTCAGGAAAATGACGCGTTTGCCCTCTGCTTCGAGGCTGCGGCGCAGGGTGCCGAGGCCGGCGTAGGGCGTGCCTTTTGCGTTTTTCCAGTGCAGGGTGAGTTTCGCCGGATCAGCGCGATAGACGCCGTAGCGGACGTTATGGAAGGTGAATTTGGCGTAGGCACCGCCCGCCGCCAGCGGTTGGAGTTCGGGCATGGCGGCGTGGATAGTGCCCGTGAAGAAGGCGAGGATAAGGAGGAGGTGGTGTTTCATAGGGGCAGGGCGGTAAAGCGCGCAAACGGTGATGGGGTAGGGCGGCTTCAACCCGGTGGGTCAAGGCCCACCCTTGTATAAGCAAATACAGGTAAAAAGAAACCCCGTCAAAGGGTTACCACGACGGGGCCGGATAAGGCGGAGTTGAGCCCACCCTGGTCGCCTACAAGCACGAGACGTAGATGTAGCCCGCCTTGTCCGTCCATAACAAACCCCGAATGGTATCTAAGGCGCATTTCGCAGCCCGTATTTGCAAGGTTTTGGAGGTCATCATGGACA
>ERZ772971.763-NODE-763-length-19578-cov-5.302105_pt1 | contig 19578 bp, 9 predicted proteins | sample MGYA00511943_ERZ772971 | MGnify/ENA primary metagenome ERZ772971 (study PRJEB29015, sample SAMEA2737929) | human oral metagenome | biome: human oral; feature: human-associated habitat; material: dental | place: China | collected 2144 ... | reverse complement strand
ACTGAAACTGTATGCGTGCCTGCTGGCACCCAACCTGCATTGGTAGTTCCCCAACTAAGGCCATTATCGAAACTGTACTCGTAGGTTCCTGAACCACCTTCTACATTGGCAATAGTTACCTCGGCTTTACCTGCCTCAGCTGCTGTGCCGCAGCCTATCAGTTTGGTAACTCCTGCAAAGGCTTTTTGCACTTGGTTTGCGACGGTGGCGGTAAGGGTTGTTTGGCAAGCTATGGTTTGCTTCACGATGATATCGTCTACTGCTAGGTCGTGGCCGCCAGGTACGGCATTAAGCATTCGCACTACTATATAGAGTGAGGTCAAGTTGCCTACTTGGGCAGCTGTAACAGGCAAACTCTGTATGTGCCAACTATTAGCATTCGTTGAATGAGGCACCTTAAACGAAGTAGTTTGTGTAATAAGAGAACCTAACATCTTGTCGTAAACAGCCAATTGTACATAAGGTTCATCGTTTGGATTCTTCAGTAAGTTATAAAATGCAGCCGAAAGGGTCAGTGGCTGGTTAGGCAATACATCTACCTTGCGCACATATATATCTTGCACTGGTATAGTAGTAGGGTTCGCAAAGAACATCCTACCATTAGCCCTACCGGTATGATCGTTAGGTACATTCCAATTGCCGTTATTGTCTATTAACTGATGAGCTATTGTATATTCGTATTCTTGTAAGCCTCCATTGTTATTATGGGCACGTCCTTGTCCATTGGCATTATAAGCTGTATAAGCTCCTGGTTTGTTTGTATTAAAATGAAAGTTCTTAGCTGTATAAACACTCTTTACAGCCTCAGTTCCTGCTCCAAAGTCTTCGTTAAGTAGTACTATCGTATTAGAAACAGGTGCATAGTTTATCGTAAAGGTATAGGTACCTGTAGCCAAACCGTTAAATACATTCGAGCTGGTAGCTGTACCTCCTTGAATAGTATAGGTATAGGTATAGCCAGTAGTAGGCGACGCTACCCAAGTGATCGTGCTATTGGTGTTGCTACAGTTGCTTATACTTGCATTGAAAGTAGGAACTCCTACAGGGTTTGTGGTTACATTTGTAGTGGCAGAAACTATTTGACCACAAGCCTTAGGCTCTACAAATACAGTGATGTCGTCTATACAAAAATCGTTACCCCAACCGTGAGTTACACTCTGATTGGCTCTAAATTCTATGGTAAATTCAGAATTATTGCCTGAATTAAGAGTGCCTTGCATTTTTTTCCAGTTATCTAAGCCTGCGCCACAAGTAGAGTTAGGTACTGCACCAGTATCAAAATGCGTAATTTCATTGCCTAACTTATCTTTAAGAAGTACCCTAATATTAGGTTCCACAGCATCTCCAATACCTGGACCAGGATAAGCTTTAGCATCTTCACGAAATAAGTTCAGTATAAAAAATTCTATGTTGATGTTAGAGTTAAGTGGGATATTCTTTACAGTCTTTTTATAGAAGAGATCTCCTGCTGCACTCGTTGGCTTAGCATCTACCATAAAGAAACGACCGTTAGGGTCTGCTCCCATAGTGGTATGGTCTTTTACTGGCACCCAAACATCAGCTCCATAAGGAGCTGACATTATCGTACAAGGTGCTATTCCTCTATTTAGTAGCCCTGAATGACCATTGATAATACCATATCCTCCCTGTATTGGAACTGTTGATTTTCCTGCCTCACATAAGTAGGTAGTCATACTTGGGTCAGCTAAGCAACCATCATTGGCTTGACTACCAAAAGTCTCTTTTAATAACATCACCGGTGAAGGTGCACTTGCGTACTCATACTGTACGCTTACTTGGTGAGTACCTGTAGCAATATTGTTGAAAATGTAAGTAGTTGTAAAGGCTCCTCCATCTAATTTATAAAGATAGTTGAGTGCTGGGTCGGGGTTTTCTACTCCTACTTTTAGGATAGGACGACCATCACAGCCGTAGAATACCTCTGTCTTGATAGTAGGTTGTGCTAAAGCGGCTGGCACCGTTACGCTCATATCAAACGGACAACCATGAGTAGCAGCATCGCGTACCGAAACCGTATGCGTACCAGCTGACAACCAACCGGTATTAGAGGCCGTCCAAGTTATACCGTCAAAACTGTATTCGTAATTACCACTACCACCTTCCACATTAGCTATGGTTACCTCTGCTTTGTTTGCATTAGCACTTGCACCACAACCTATCAACTTAGTAACCCCTGCAAAGGCATTGGTTACTGAAGTATTAATAGTAGTAGTAAAATCTTTAGTACATTCCGCTAACTGTTGGGTTACAACAATGTCATCAACAGCTATATCATTACAGCCTCCTAAGGCAAACAAGTCTAATACAAAATACAGAGAAGTATTAGCTCCTACTTCTGCTGCTGACAAACTTACTGTAAGGCGTTTCCAATCATTAGGAGTTGTCGAAAGGGGCAATGCTAATGTTTGAGATTTTATAGGGGTTTGATTAGCTTCAAAAGCAGCTTGCGAAGAATAAAAGCGTACTCGTATCTGAGTACCCGTTCCATTACAAGGAGGAGAAACTGTTGTTTTTAGCAAATTAAAAATAGCTGCTGAAAAGTCTACTCGCTTGTTAGGCAATACGCTTATAGGGCGCATATAAAATGCTGGATTAGCTGTACTTAAGTCTATAATCAACTTCCTACCATTAGTAGTGCCTGAAGCATCAGTAGGGTTATGCCAAATAGAGGCAAGACTTGGAGGAATATTAACACTAATAGCATACTCTCCATCAGCTGTTTGATTTATATAGGCTTTAATTTTAGGTACTCCATTTCCATTATAGATAATATTAGCCCCATTCATTGATTCAAAGAAGTATTTACGGTTTACATAGCTATTGGCTACAGCATTAGCTCCTACCCCAAAATCTTCGTGAACTATAGTAACTACCGAAGCTACCGGTTTGTAATGTACTTTAAAGGTATGGGTACTACCCATTGCTAAACCTGTAAACACATTGCTGTTTTGTAGCGCTCCTCCATCCATTTGGTATTTATAAGTAAACAGCGAAGAGGTAGGCGTTACCACTAAGTTAAGGGTATTATTAGACGGACTACAATTGCTCAAGTTTGCCGAAATAGTAGGCATCTGTAGGGTAGTAGCTGTTACGGTATCTGAAACTTCTACACCGCAATTATCAGGAAGTTGAAATACTTCAAGATCATCCATAGCGAGATCGTTACCATGTACACCCGCTACATCAGAGTAAATTACAAAATCTAAATTTGTATATCCACCTGAAGGCACCGTAAAAGCATAATCTATCCAACGCACCCCTTCTGGAACTGTAAATTGAGGAATAGAATGAACAGTTGTAGCTCCATTAAGAAATTTTATACGTAAAGTAGGAAGTACTTTATTAGCTCCTGCAGGAATAGGATTAAACATTTTAACCCTTACTTCAATATTTTTTGAAGGATTAATATCTTTAATAGATTTTCTAAATATCTCTCCTGTAGTGTTTAAGTCAATAAAAAAATATCGCCCGTTAGGTACTGAAGGATCTCGAGGTACACGACCTGGATAAAGAGAAGTTAGCCCATCTAATGGGGTATTGTAATAAGGAGGATTGGGATAATTCCCCCAACATAATGATTCAATTACTTTCTCTCCATTAGTAATATAGTAAATATCTACAGTTGCAGGAGGTGTTTTTCCACAACGCCCTGGCGGATTAGGTGCTTTTTGATAGGTAGTAGAAGCTCCTGGTGATACTTGAGACAAACTCATATTTTCAGGCCCAACACCAAAATCTTCTCTCAACAGCATTGAAGGAGAAGGCACTGTAGTATCTTCGTATTTTACAGTAATAGTATGAGTACCCGTACTTACATTCTGAAAAATATAATTAGAAGAAAAAGCAGCCGCATTATCTAACTTAAAATAGTAGCGATAAGACGGTTGCGGGTTTTGTACCCCCACTTTTAGGGTAGGTTTCCCATCGCAATCGTAAAGTACCTCTTTGGTTATCACCGGTACTACCGAAGGGGCAGCTGGTACTGTTATGGGCATAGCGTGCGTTAAAGAATGATTGTTGCGATCGCGCACCCAGATAGTATGAGCACTAGGAGACAACCAAGATTTATTGGTAGTTACCCAAGTAGTGGTATTGTCAAAACTATACTCATAGTTTCCCGAACCACCTGTTGCATTGGTAACACTCACCTCTGCTTTACCTGCATTGGCACCGCTACCACAGCCTACCAATTTAGTAACACCTGCAAAGGCCCTCACTTGTGCTTGCATCTCTGCCAAGCCTAAAAAACTGAAAAAACAAATACATAGCAAGCGCAACACCACCGTCCTGCTTGCAAAGGGATGCTTCATCCTATTCATCGCGTGTAAAACTTAGTTTATTTTGGCGACAAATGTAAAGATAATTTTTTTATCAACTCAATTTTTAACAAACCTTAACAATCGAGGCTTTTAATAACGAATATGTTTCAAAGCCGCCAACAGTGGTTGATTTTTCTGTGATGAGCGCTTTTGGCAGAAAGAGGATGTTTGAAGAAAATACGCTTGCGCTTCGCTTCGTCTTCGCTATGTCTCCACTATAGCTCCAGTATGCCCCTTACAGAAAATTTTTCTTTTTTGAAGATTTTGTTTAGATTGGGCTGTGATTTGGTCATTAGCTGATTTGCTAATTTACAAATTATCACTACCTTTGCAGCCTATTCTATAATACCCAAATGAAAAAAAACATCCTCCTTGCGCTCCTCTCAGGGGCTCTCTTGGCTGCTGCTTGGCCTACCTATGGCTTCGCTGCTCTTCTTTTTGTAGCCTTTGTTCCCCTACTGTGGGCAGAAGCACGCGTCAGGCAGCAAGGCCTCCATACCAAACGAAAAACCTTCGCCTTAGCCTATCTCACTTTCTTCTGTTGGAACTTCCCTACTACTTGGTGGATATGGAATTCTACCCACATAGGTGCTGCTATGGCACTACTGACCAACTCCCTCCTAATGACCCTTACCTTCCTGCTCTACCACCTCGTAGCCAAACGTATGCCCCGCAAGGTAGCGCTCCTCTTCTTGGCAGCTGTATGGCTCTCTTTTGAAAAATTCCACCTCAGCTGGGAAGTCTCTTGGCCTTGGCTGAATTTAGGCAATGGCTTTTCCGAACTCCCCACTTGGATACAGTGGTACGAATACACAGGTACCTTCGGCGGTAGCCTATGGGTATGGCTGCTGAACATCACCCTTTTTGTAGCGTTCACCGACTATCTGCAACACCGAAACAGACCACAGCTCGCCCAGCGGGTAGGAATAGCTGTACTGCTATGGGCTGTCCCCGTACTAATTTCGCTATTTCTCTACAGTCGCTACACCGAAGAAGGACAACAGAGAATCAGCGCAGTAGTATTGCAACCCAACATTGACCCTTATGCCGAAAAATACGACCGCTCTAACAGCCAAATAGCCGAGCTTCTACTCCAGCTCGCTACCCCTCAGTTAGACAAAAACACCCAATTCGTCCTCACTCCCGAAACTGTCTTTGCCCAAAACATACGCTTGCACGAACTGCCCTTTACGCAGGAGGTTGCCCAGCTGCGCACCTCTACCGAGGCCTTTCCACAACTCAACTGGATAGTAGGCGTGGCAATGATTGATTTCATCAAGGACAAAGCCCTCACTACCTCGCAGAGCAACTACCTCCCCACCTATGGTTTGTGGTACAACGACTACAACTCTGCTTTAATGCTCAACCGCCAACCCTCTCTACCTCTCTACCACAAAAGCAAGCTGGTAGTAGCCGTAGAAAACTTTCCCTACCAGCAACTGCTCAAGCCCCTCATTGGCGAAACGCTCATCAACTTAGGCGGAACGGTAGCCTTAAAAACTACCCAAGCACAGCGCACTGCCTTTGCCGGAGTAGACACCCAAGGGAAGGCAGCTCCCATCATCTGCTACGAGAGTATCTATGGCGAATTTGTAACCGACTACATCAAACAAGGTGCTAACTTTCTGGCGGTACTGACCAACGATGCTTGGTGGGGCGACACCCAAGGCCACCAACAGCTGCTCAGCTACACCCGCTTGCGCGCCATTGAAACACGTCGCAGCATAGCGCGCAGTGCCAATACCGGTATCTCGGCTTTCATCAATGCCCGCGGCGATTTGGTTAGCACGCTGCCTTACGGTAGGCAAGGAAGTCTAAAACACAGCCTCGCTCTGAACAGCGAAATCACTTTCTATGTCCGTATGGGCGACTACATTGCCCGCATCGCCTATTTCTTGGCGTTCTTTGTGTTTCTTTACGCAATGCTGAAGAAAAGAGAAGAAGTCAGATGTTAAAAATACGAACATTGCACTTGCTCATTACAGAACAATATTGTATATTTGCCACTGACCTCACCCCTTTTAATTTGTTATGTTTCACTACATTTCTAATGAAGTCCTCCTTTTAGAACAGCTCAATGCTATCATAGAGGACGATACGCAACTAAAACTGTCGGAAGAAGCCCTGCTGAACATCGAAAAGTGTGAAGCTTTCTGGCGCGAAAAAGCTGCCGACTCTTCCAAGGAGTCCCCTGAGAGCGAAAACGCTGATCAGCTACTCAGGCAGTACGCTTGTGGTATAGGCCAACCTATCCCTCGCACCATCGTTAGGCTAATGCTATTCCTCAAGATACAATCCTTTTCCTATGGCTTCAGCGGGGTGCGCTTAGAGGTAGTCCAGCGCCTCATACAGTTCTACAATGCAGGGGCTCTGCCCATCGTCTATTCGCAAGATATCCCCGACGAACGTATCGCATTGGCACACCTTGCCCTCCCCTTAATTGGCGAAGGAGAACTTCATTACCAACGAAAAACCTATGCTACCCAAGAAATAGACGACAAAAACGGTTGGCAGCCCCTAACGCTAAACACGCGCGAGGTAGAAGCGTTGCTCAATGGCACCCAGCTAACTACCGCCTACAGTGTGTACAACTTGCTCAAAGCCCTCCGATTGGTGCAGTGGGCTGATTTTGTAGCGGCTGTCTCTACCAGCGTTTTTGGAGGCAACCTCTCCCCTTTCTCCGAGCTGATGCAAATAGTACGCCCGCACAAAGGACTCATAGAAACAGCCGAACATCTGCGTACACTCCTCAAAGATACTCCACTGACCGAACTGCCCAACAGCGGACAGCGTATGCCTGAAGCCTTCTGCTCCATTCCTCAAATCCACGGGGCTGTTCGAGAGGCCATTGCCGCCATTCGCAAAGTTGTAAAAACTGAAATCAACTCGGTTACTGATAATCCTATCCTCTTCCCAGAGCAAAATCAGATTATCTTCGGAGGCAACTCTCATACGCTGCCCCTCACTTTGGCGATGGACTTCTTGGCAATCACCCTTACCTCTTTGGGTAACATCAGCGAACGGCGCTTGTTTTTCCTTTTGGCCAATAGTATCCAAACAAAGGACGACAACCCCCAATATGCCCTCTTGCAGCGCATCGTAGAAGGACTTCTAAACGAAAACCGACGCCTCTCTACCCCCGCTAGTATCGAGAGCCCTATCCTATTTGAAAAAGCTATGGACATCAAAGGAATGGGGGGCAGCGGAGCTATCAAATGCTTGCAAGTGCTGAAGAATGTAGAAAAGATTATCGCCATAGAACTCCTCTTGGCAACTTCGCTGTGCAAAAAAGAAGATTTGTCTACTCATTCACCCCTCTTTAAAGACTATCTTGCTTTCCTTGGCAACGAAACCACTACCTTAAAAATAAATATCGAACAAACCCTTCAATTTTTTAATGACTATGAGTTTCCCAACAGACCTTGAAATCGCTCAAAAGGCATCTATGCGCCCCATTAGGGAGATCGCTCAGAAACTGAACATCGCCGAAGACGACTTAGACCCTTATGGCAAGTACAAGGCAAAACTGCCTTTGTACCTCATCAACTCCGAAAAGATGAAAACCAGCAAACTCGTGCTGGTAACAGCCATCACCCCTACTCCTGCGGGCGAAGGAAAAACTACTGTTAGCATAGGCCTCACCGAAGGGCTCAATGCCATCGGCAAACAGACCATAGCAGTGCTGCGCGAACCTTCCTTAGGCCCTGTATTTGGCATCAAAGGAGGGGCGGCAGGCGGAGGCTACTCGCAAGTGGTGCCTATGGAAGACATCAACCTGCACTTTACTGGCGACTTCTCGGCTGTCGAAAAAGCTAACAACCTCCTCTCGGCTGTCATCGACAACAATATCCAAAGCAAAACCCATTCTATCGGCATCGACCCCCGCACTGTAGTTTGGAAGCGCGTAATGGATATGAACGACCGCGCGCTGCGTCATATCGTAGTAGGTTTAGGAGGCACTACTCACGGTGTCCCTCGCGAAGAAGGGTTTAACATCACCCCTGCCTCCGAGATTATGGCCATCTTGTGCTTGGCCGAAAGCTTCTCCGACCTTAAAAGACGCATTGGCAATATTTATGTAGGCAAAAAGTTCGACGGCACCCCCGTTTTTGCCCGCGACCTGAACGTGGTAGGGGCTATGGCGCTCTTGCTGAAAGAGGCTATCAAACCCAACCTCGTACAAACTCTTGAAAACAACCCTGCTATCCTCCACGGTGGCCCCTTTGCGAGTATCGCTCAGGGTACCAATACCGTACTAGCTACCAAGATGGGACTCTCCTTAGCCGATTATGTAGTTACCGAAGCAGGATTTGGGGCTGACCTAGGGGCTGAGAAGTTCTTAAATATCAAATGTACCGCTGCCGGATTAGCCCCCGATGCGGTAGTGCTTGTTGCTACCATTCGAGCCTTGAGACATCACGGAGGAGCTAAAAAAGACGCCTACAATACCCCCGACTTAGATAAAGTAAAACGCGGCATCGCCAACTTAGAAAAACACATAGAGAATGTCCAACAATTCGGACTCAAAACGGTAGTAGCCCTCAACTACTTCCCTAACGACAGCGAAGAGGAAATTGCCTACGTGAAAGAAGTATGTGCCAAAAAAGGCGTACAAGCCGTTGTAAGCAAAGGTTTTAGCGACGGAAGTCGCGGAACCCAAGAGCTCGCTCACGCAGTAGTAGCGATTGCCGAAAGTGGCGAAAGCCATTTCGCCCCTCTATACGACCACGCCGATAGCATAGAGAACAAAATAGCTACCGTAGCAACCAAAATCTATGGTGCTACCAAGGTGAACTACAGCTCCAAAGCCCTTAGCCAACTCAAGCAAATAGCCCTTTTAGGCTTTGACAAGCTGCCTATCTGTATGGTGAAAACTCCTAAATCCCTAAGCGACGACGAGAAAAAACTCGCTCGCCCTACCGATTTCGAAGTAACTGTACGCGAATTCGAGTTCGCTTCAGGAGCAGGCTTCGTGATTCCTATCTTAGGAGACACTGTCCGAATGCCAGGCCTCCCTAGCGTTCCTGCTGCCGAAGGAATGGACATCGACGACAATGGAATTATCACTGGGCTCTCTTAAAAAACCATAAGCAAAAAAAGAAACTCCAAGAAAGGGTAGCATCCCTTCCTTGGAGCTTTTTTATGCCTGAACTTACTGGCTGCTGCTCACGCTCTTATTTTCCTCACTCTGTGTATAAGGCTGCTTTTCTTCCCAAACTAAGAATATTGTTTAAAAAGGATAGTTAATGCCAAAGTTAAACACCATCTCTTTAAGTTTAAGCTTTTTAATCCACCTTTCTCCCATAGCTTCAGCAGGGTTATAGGTAGGGATACCCATATCAAACCGAATGACAAAAAAGTTAAAGTCATAGCGCATCCCCAGACCTGTGCTAAGCCCTATGTCTTGAAAAGAAGCTAAATTCTTAAACTTATTTTCTTCTAGCGGAGTGCTATCAGCTACATTCCAAATATTCCCTACATCGGTAAACAATGCCCCTTTCAGTGCCCCCAGTACGGGAAAACGATACTCCAAATTCAGCGTGAGCTTCATATTGGCCTCGTTGTAGTCCAAAATAGATTGGCTAGCCCCTGGGCCCAAGTGGTAAGCCTTCCAGCCGCGGTTGTCAGTGGTTCCTCCTGCAAAATAACTCTGCGAAAACGGAATGTTGTCTGAGTTCCCATAAGGAACAGCTATCCCAAAGAAAGAGCGAAAAGCCAAGGAACTCTCTTGCCCCAAGGGCCAGTGCTTAATGAAGTCCAGCTCTGCTTTGGCGTACTGAGAGTATTCCACCCCAAAGATTTTGTTCTTGTTGTTGTTCGTCTTCACCACGTTGTAGGTAGTCGCAAGCGTGTTCAGAAGGCCTCCTGCCGTCTCTGCCTTAATGCGAAACTGAGAGAAATTGCGCTCAAAAAACTGAGACTTGCTGTTGATGATGTATGTAAAGCTTGTCGAGACAATAAAGTCATTGTTCGTAATCCTATTATAGCGTTCCAAAATGCCAAAAATAGGCCACACATCGTCTGTCTGAAGGGTAATTCTCTGATTCAAAAGGTCGCTTATAAACTTAAATGTCCCTGTAGCAGGAGTCAAGTTGCCGTGCGAATCTACATAGTCAGTACTTAGCGAATATTTTTTAGCAATGTCATTCAGGCGTTCGTAGGTGCTCTGGTAGATGTTAAAAAAGTTGTAAGGGTTGATGTTGTTCACATACTGAACGTTCACGAAGTCAAAAATCACCTTGTTCTTCTGTGCCCTTGGGTTCCAAATGTAGCGCAACACCCCCGAAGTAGTGCGCTTATCTAAGCCTATGTTCGTCTGGTAGCTCATCCCTCCTTGCAAGATTGTTTGCGGAGTCATATAGTACGGAATGAGCCTACGTGTATTGAGCGGAAAAAGAATCGATGGGAAAATAAGCCGAATATCACCACTCACTTCCGAAGTGTTGAAAAAGCGCGTGTCGTTCAGTGTTGGTTGCGAGGCAAAAGTACCTTGCAGGTTCAGTTCTAATGTCTCTGCCCCCTGAAACACGTTGCGCGCCGCAAACGAAGTCCCTAAACCAAAACCTATCGCCTCTATTTCGCTGCGCTTCAACTCATTGGTTACCCGAAGCGAAAACTTATCCAACGACGACAGATAGATATTCGCGTCCAACTTGTTCTGCAACGTGTCGCCCGCAGGATATTTGAACTCCATATTGGGATACCTAAAAACCCTCAAATTGTTAAACTGCCTGTAAGTATTCCCCCGCTCTCTGTCTGAGTAAAGCTGACCTTTCTTTAGTCCTGTAGCGTGTGCCAACACCCGAGGGCGGTAGCGCAACTTGTCCTTGTAGTAAATCACCATATCGCGGTAGACCAAAGAATCCAGCGCCCGCTTATCAGTCTTCGAATCAAAGTCGGTGTACAGACGTATCTTGTTCAAAAAATGCTGCTTGTACTTCTTTGTTGTAATCACATCACCATCGCGTTCTATTAGGTCGCCTATATGGGTAGTAACTTGCAGCCTAGGGTCTTTCTGTGCGGCCAGCGTGTCCCGCTCTATCTCAAAATTGATAGAGCTCTGCTGGAAAGTGTAAAATCCTTGGTTGCGAAAAAGCTCGTAAAGTCGGCTTCGTTCATTGCTGAAATCAGCTAATTGGTAGGGCGCGCCTGCTTTTAAAAAAGTTTTAGCTTTGTGCTGTTGGTAAATAGAATCAACCTGTGGCGAGGTAATATGCGTCTTGAGGCTGTCTAAAAAATATTGCGTCCCCGTATTGATGAAGTAGCGCACCTCTGTGCGCTTTTTGTGTTCACGAGGCAAAAAAACTACTGTATCGGCCACTTTCACATTAAAATAACCTATACTTCTGAAATAGGCAGCCAACTGTTTAGCCGATTTGAGCACCTTCAGGCTGTCCAAAATAGCAGGTGCCTCGCCAATGCGCTGCAACTGGTGGTCTATCCCCGAAACTAAAAACGATTTTTGAAGCCTCCCTACCTGCTTTTCAGAGAGTGCTTTAGTCAAAAAACGATGCCAGCGAGGGTGGGTTTGGAGCCAATAGGCAAAATCCTTTTCCGCTCTCGGGTTGGCCAAATTGTAAATGTACAAACTCAACGGCATTCCCAAAATATACGAATTAGGCTTTTGTAATAGAAAATTGTTTATCTTTGCATCGTCAGTCCGCACCCCATTTACAAAAGTCTTATTCTCTTTAAGCAAATACTGCTGTGCTCCCACACGCTTGGTAGCATCGCAGGCCGCTACTGATAGTAGTAAAAGAATAACTATTTGAACTATGAGGAATCTAAGAAGTATGGTTCTCATCAATACAACTGTTTTTTAGGGCTCAAAATTACATAATATATTTATGCTTAGCAAAAACCAAGTAAAATTAATTCAGAAATTAGCGCAAAAGAAACAACGCAACCTCCTGAAAATGTTCGTAGTAGAAGGACGAAAAAGCCTTTTAGAATTTGTACAAGCAGGCTATCGCCCACACCTGATAGTCGCTACCGAAATATTTGATGCTCGCCTTGAAAACCTCCCCTTAGTACTCACCTCCCCCGAAGAATTACAGAAAGTCAGTTTCCTCAAAAACCCCGACGAAGGATTGGGCGTATTCCACTTCCCCGAACTCCCTCCTTTCACACACCAAGGACTCATCTTAGCCTTAGACAACCTCCAAGACCCTGGTAATCTGGGCACCCTCATCAGGCTGTGCGACTGGTTCGGGGTCGAACAGCTCTTGTGCAACACCCAAACAGTAGACTGCTACAACCCCAAAGTAGTACAAGCCACTATGGGCTCTCTCACGCGGGTGGCAGTGCACTATCTCCCCTTAGCCGACTTTTTAGCCCATACGCCCCTGCCCATCTACGCTATGGACTTGGCTGGAGAGAACCTATACCATACTTCCCTCCCCGAAAATGCTATCCTCCTATTGGGCAACGAAGCCAACGGGCTCAGCCCCGAAGTAAAAGCCCTTGCGCAACACACCGTCAGCATCCCCCGATTTGGCGCATACCAGCAGGCCGAAAGCCTGAATGTAGCAATGGCAGGAGCCATTGGTCTAAGCCAAGCAAGAGCCCCCAAAAAGTAACTCCCTTATTTTGCCAACGAACACAAAAGCGAGACCGTGAAAGGCAAACTCCTTGATTCACTAACTGATAAATTTGCTAATTGATAAATAATCTTTATCTTTGCGCCAAGTTTAATCCTAAAAGAAGAAAATACCTATGAGAAAACTAACTGTTTTAGCTGCAGTAGCCATAGGAATCGCCGCGTGCAACAATAGCACCAGCACACCCCAAAACACTGAAACAGAAATCACTACCCTTACAGAGGAAATGCCTTCTGTAGGCGGCGACAGAGACGAACACGGTTGTATAGGCAGTGCTGGACAATCGTGGAGCCAACTCCTACAAGACTGCGTACAAGTATTCGAGCTAGGCACTCGCCTCGACCCTGTAAACACTACTGAGGGCGAAACTGTTATCAGTGCTTTCGTTCTTTTCAATGCCAACAAAACAGGGGCAGAACTCTTCTTGGCCAATGAAGGCAAAAGTCTCCTCCTTAACGAAGACAATACCTCCCTTAAAAACACCAGCGTTTTCAAAAACGGAAAATACCTTTACAATCCTAAAACACAAGAGCTTTCCATTGATGGCAAAGTAACTTACAGAGGAGAAAAACCTAAAATATAAACACATCACTCCTTCTTATTCTCTATCTTTGAATAAGAAGGAGTTTTATTAATTGTTAATTATTAATTGAAAAAGATGCTTCTTTTCTTTAAAAACCCCAAAAACACGCTTTACGCAGTAGCTACCAGCGCTCCACTTAGCGAGGAAAACCTCAACAAACTGAAATGGCTCTTTGGCAATGCCGAACAGCTCAACCAGCCTGCCCTCAGCGGCACCTTCATCGGGCCTCGCGCCGCTATGATTACTCCTTGGAGTACCAATGCTGTCGAGATTACCCAGAATATGGACATCCAAGGCATCTCTCGAATCGAGGAATTCTACGAAGTAACCGACCCCGAGACAACTTTTGACCCTATGCTCTTTGAGCGCTACAATGGGCTCACTCAAGACAGCTTTACTATCGACATCAAGCCTCAATCTACCCTAGCTATTGACGACATTCAGGCCTACAACCAGCAGGAAGGTCTTGCTCTTAGCCCCGACGAGGTAGCCTATTTAGAGAAACTCTCCAAACAACTAAATCGTAAACTTACAGACTCGGAAGTATTTGGTTTCTCTCAAATCAACTCCGAACACTGCCGTCATAAAATCTTCAATGGTACTTTCATCATCGATGGCGAAGAAAAACCCTCTACCCTTTTTAAACTTATCAAAAAAACCTCCGAGGAAAACCCTAACAGCATCGTTTCTGCCTACAAAGACAACGTAGCTTTTATCAAAGGAGCTACCGTCGACCAATTTGCACCAAAAAGTGCCGACAAACCCGACTTCTACGAAGTAAAACCTTTTGAAGCAGTACTCTCGCTCAAAGCCGAAACGCACAATTTCCCTACTACTGTCGAGCCTTTTAACGGCGCTGCCACAGGCTCTGGAGGCGAAATACGCGACCGTCTAGCTGGCGGACAAGGTTCCCTGCCCTTAGCAGGAACCGCTGTGTATATGACAGCCTATCCCCGATTAGAAGAAAATCGCCCTTGGGAACAAAGTATGACCGAACGAAAATGGCTCTACCAAACGCCTATGGACATCCTCATCAAAGCCTCCAACGGCGCAACCGACTTTGGCAACAAGTTCGGGCAACCGCTCATCGCTGGCTCGCTCTTTACTTTCGAGCACGAAGAAAACGGACGCAAATTGGGCTTCGACAAGGTCATTATGCAAGCAGGCGGTGTAGGCTATGCAAAACAATCGCAAGCCTTAAAACACACCCCAAAAGAAGGCGACAAGATAGTAATCATCGGGGGCGAAAACTACCGCATCGGAATGGGTGGTGCTGCTGTGTCGTCAGCCAATACGGGTGCTTTTGGCACAGGCATAGAGCTGAATGCTGTACAACGCTCTAACCCCGAAATGCAAAAACGCGCTGCCAATGCCATTCGCGCAATGGTAGAGTCTGATGAAAATCCTATCGTCTCTATACACGACCACGGGGCAGGCGGACACCTAAACTGCCTCTCCGAACTCATCGAAGAGACAGGTGGAAAAATAAACTTAGACAAACTCCCCCTAGGAGACCCTACCCTATCAGACAAAGAGATTATAGGCAACGAATCGCAAGAGCGTATGGGCTTAGTACTCCCCGACCACGCCATCGCACAACTCAAAGCCGTAGCCGACCGCGAACGCGCCCCTATGTACGAGGTAGGTGTCGTAACCAACGACCACCATTTCTGCATCGCTTCCGAAAAGAAAGGCTCTCGGCCTATGGACTTAGACCTAAAAGCCCTCTTTGGAAGCTCTCCAAAAACGGTAATGGAAGACGCCTCTTGCCCTATTGCCTACGAAGGTCTTACCTACTACGAAAGCAACCTACGCCGCTATTTAACACAAGTACTCCAATTGGAATCCGTAGCCTGCAAGGACTGGCTCACCAACAAAGTAGACCGCTGTGTAGGCGGAAAAGTAGCCAAACAGCAATGCACTGGAGCGCTACAACTCCCCTTGAACGATGTAGGTGTAATGGCCTTAGACTACAACGGAAAAGAAGGAATCGCTACCAGCATAGGCCATTCCCCACTCACTGCCCTTATCAACCCTACAGCAGGTAGCCGCAACGCTATCGCCGAAGCGCTCACCAACATTGTTTGGGCTCCGCTAAAAGATGGGTTGCAGAGTGTATCGCTTTCAGCCAACTGGATGTGGCCCTGCCGCAACAAAGGAGAAGATGCACGCCTATACGAAGCCGTAGAAGCAGCCTCTTCCTTTGCCATACAGCTGGGAATCAACATTCCTACAGGAAAAGATTCCCTCTCTATGAAACAAAAATACCCCGAAGGAGGCGATGTCATTGCCCCTGGTACCGTTATCATCTCTGCTGCAGCCCATTGTACCGATGTAAAAAAGGTGGTAGAACCTGTTTTCCAACGCAATGGTGGAAATATCTATTACATAAACCTTTCTTCCGATGAATACCTATTGGGTGGGTCAGCCTTTGCTCAAATTCTAAACAGAGTAGGTACCGAAGCGCCTACCGTGAAAGACGCCAAAGCGTTCAAAAAAGCATTCAATGCGCTGCAAACCCTCATTGCTCAAGGCAAAATACAAGCCGGACACGACATTAGCAGCGGTGGACTCATCACTACGCTTTTAGAAATGTGCTTCGCCGACAACGAACTCGGAGCTACCCTTGATTTGACTCCCCTCTCAGCCGATGAAGACATCATCAGACTTCTTTTTGCCGAAAATGTAGGGGTAGTTTTCCAAGCCGATAGCAGTGTTGAGGCATTCCTAAACGCCGAAGGAGTTAAATTTGCTAAAATAGGAACTGTTAATTCATCCGAAGAGCTTATCATCCAGCATTGGGGCAGTACCCACTACTTTAATATCCCCGAACTGCGCGATGTGTGGTTCCTTACCTCATACTTGTTAGACAAACAGCAAACCCAAAACGACAAGGCTACTGAACGTTACCAGAATTATTCCGAACAGCCTTTGATATACACATTCCCAAGACATTTCACTGGCGAGAAACCCGTGCGTCCCGAAGGCAAACGCCCTATAGCCGCTGTGATACGCGAAAAAGGAAGCAACTCCGAACGCGAAATGGCAAACGCCCTTTACTTAGCCGGATTCGATGTGAAAGACGTACACACCACCGACCTTATCACGGGTCGCGAAACACTCGACGACGTGCAGTTCATCGGGGCTGTAGGTGGTTTCTCAAACTCCGATGTTTTAGGCAGTGCAAAAGGATGGGCTGGAGCGCTCCTCTACAACGAAAAAGCAAAAAAAGCATTAGACAACTTCTTTGCGCGTCCCGATACACTTTCTGTAGGTATCTGCAACGGCTGTCAGCTGTTTATGGAGCTCGAAGTTATCAACCCTGAACACGCAGAACACGGCAAAATGCAGCATAACGACAGTGGCAAACACGAAAGCAACTTCGTATCCGTAGTTATACCTATGAACAACTCCGTGATGCTCTCTACCCTAGCCGGCAGCACCTTAGGCGTATGGGTATCGCACGGAGAAGGCAAATTCCACTTGCCTTTGCCTGAAACAGAGTACAACATTGTAGGAAAATACGCCTACGAGGAGTACCCTGCCAACCCCAACGGTTCTGACTATGGCACAGCGATGCTCGCCGACAAATCTGGCCGACATTTGGTTACGATGCCGCATATCGAACGCTCTGTCTTCCCTTGGCAATGGGCTTACTATCCAGAGGAGAAAACAGCTGTAAGTCCTTGGTTAGAAGCCTTTGTTAATGCGCGCAAATGGATTGAAAAGCGCAATGCTGAACAAAAACAGCAAACAAACTCTTAAAAAAGAACCGTTCTCTACTATTAAAATTACGCTAAAAGGGGCTCTCAGAGCCCCTTTTGTATTAAACTTTTGTTAAAGTACAAAAATCGCTTGACAAATAGCCTTTTATTCGTACCTTTGCAGCGCAATGAGGGTGGTAGCTCATTGTAAACTTCAAATAATAGTTTTCATAATTTAAAGTTTTGGTTGGTTAATGAAGAAGTCCGGTAAACTCGTTTATCGGACTTTTTTGTTTTCAGTAGCAAGAGGCAGATTCAAGCCATAAAGGTAACTTTTTCCATATCATATATAGGAGTAATAACTATTTGATTAGTTTCAAACATGGTTTTAAAATGCTCTATAAGTTGTTTCTCTACATCTGTTCGTTCTAAAGCATTAGGAGTTGTTAACCAATACACAATGAATAGACCATATCTCACAAGTATAAAAACTCCTACATAGGAAAAAGTTTAAACAGCTTCATCCAATACTAAGAAAATATTTAAATAATATACTGGTAAAAATTTTCGCAATCCTTTCCATTTAATGCAGATATATATTTTTCTTTAAATTCATAAAATGAATTAGCAATTATAGCTACATCTTCGTACTCAGGTTCTGTACCATAAAATATTTTTCCATTATTAAATTCACCTATACCTATTGCGACATAGCTATATCCATTTTTTACAGACATTAAAATTGGCAAATGTTTATCCCAAAAGGATTTAATATCAGATAACATTTCTTCGTCTAAGGCAGAATCAATACTCTGACATTCAAATTCATTCCAAGAAAAAGAGTTTTCATCATTTTTAGAAAAATCTTGATAAGATAAGAACCAAATATTGTCTTCCCTATTAGAGCATAAAGAAAATATTTTAAGAAATTCTTTATATTCTTCTATTGTTTTTGCAACTCTTCCTTTAGCTGAAGAGTTAATTACAAGATTTGAAATATCTACTGTTTTGACATTCCATCCTTTATTACATAATTGTTCAATAAATATTCTATTTTCCATTTAAAATTTGTTTTTTATTACATTTATGACTCTTTTTTGCAATCCTGTCACTTTAGAATGAGTAGGATTTTTATTTGTCCTCGTTTCGTTTGTTATAGTAAGATCTTGTCAGATTGGACCTCCTAAGGCAAGTCCCCAACCCCAGCAAATCCACCCAAGCATTGGTATCACTTACATAAGCAAACACATTAAACCCACCTAAGAGTTTAATCGGGTCTTCACTTATATACCTCCCCGTCTCAGGGTGATAATACCTAAACCTATTATAACACAACTCAACCTCGCTATCATAGTACTGTCCTTGGCTTTTAAAAGGACACCTGAAATTCTCTTTAGCAAAGCCTTGTCGGGAGTTGCCATAGAGGTCTCGTTCGCGCTCCCATATCAGTTCGCCTTCTTGGTTATAGGCTTCTATGAGGGGGCCTAAGCATAGTATAACTGTCTACTTAATAAGCTATTATTTCATTTCGGATTGATGTTTTATTCCATTATTGTTAATATGGCAACACCATTTGACTCCTTGTTCGTTTAAGTGTTGGCAATTTACAATGTAACCACTAGCAAAAATATCATCTCTATTATTTTCATCATCATAATCAATTTCAAAAATATCAATTTCTAAACCTTCTTTTAATAAAATTAAATTACCATCTACATCCATTTTTTTATCTTCTTTAGATAGTAAAATATTATCATTTGAGATAAATTCATTAAAATCAACACTAAATTTAGGCCTCATAATTATTTATTATTATATCGTTTTTCCTTTGAAATAGGATTTTTCTCTTTATTAGCAAATAATTCTTCTGCTTTATCTTCTGGAATATCATTAATTAATGCGTGATACGGATTTTTTTCGCTTGGAGCAGGTTTAATTGTAGCTCCTGTAGCTTCAATTTCACCTCTTGTTGTTGCAATCTGGTTATGAATTATTTTTTCTGATAATTCTTCCTTGGTTTTTCCTTCAGAAACATTAACTGAAATACCAGATAGTTTACCCTCTTTTTTTGTTACTCCTGAACCTTCTGCTAATGGTTTAGTACCTCCTCTTACAACAATATCATCACTACTTAAGCCAAAAATATCTAACATCCAGTTAGTATTTTTAACATAAGCAAACACATTAAACCCACCCAAGAGTTTAATAGGGTCTTGACTTATATACCTCCCCGTCTCAGGGAGATAATACCTAAAACGGTTGTAGCATAACTCAACCTCGCTATCATAGTACTGTCCTTGGTACTTGAACGGACACCTGAAGTTTTCTTTAGCAAAGCCTTGTCGGGAGTT
>ERZ772971.760-NODE-760-length-19614-cov-4.207270_pt1 | contig 19614 bp, 20 predicted proteins | sample MGYA00511943_ERZ772971 | MGnify/ENA primary metagenome ERZ772971 (study PRJEB29015, sample SAMEA2737929) | human oral metagenome | biome: human oral; feature: human-associated habitat; material: dental | place: China | collected 2144 ... | reverse complement strand
AGTAATATTGCCAAGTGAAAAATTTAGCGAACACGTTCGTTTTATAGAAGGGAATCTGGATATTATTTATGAAGACGAGTATTTTCTTGTAGTCAATAAACCGGTGAATTTACCTTCTATTCCTTCAAGAAATGAAGAAGATGCGTCGCTTTTAGAAATAGTTAATACTTATTTTCGTGATAATAACTACGCTACTATTCCACATATAGTCACTCGCCTTGACAAAAATACTACAGGATTAGTTTTAATCGCCAAACATCGTCATATTCATGCGCTATTTGGCAAAACAGACATAAATAAATTTTATCTTGCACTCGCAAAAGGAAAAGTTGCTGACCAAGTTATAGAAGCCAATATAAAAAGAGAAGCGGATAGTATTATAACCAGATGTGTTGCAGAAGATGGAGATTATGCCAAAACACAAGTTTGGTTAGAAAAATATGACGAAAAGAAAGATGTCAGTTTGGCAAAATTAAAATTATTTACAGGGCGTACTCATCAAATACGAGTGCATATGAGTCATTTAGGGCACCCACTTTTGGGAGATGAACTGTATGGAGGGAACAAAGACCTTATAGCAAGACAAGCATTACATTGTCATAACTTGCAATTTAAACATCCGATAACACAAAAAGAACTTTCTTTGGAAGCTCCTTTAGCAGGGGATATTATGATGATAACCGATATTAAACCTAGATAAACTTAGAAATAAAATTTTCTAAGTTTTCTTTTTCTGAAAATCGAGTTAAATAATTTTCTATAAATATAATTTGTGATATAATCGAAGGTAAACAATTTTTATTTAGCGAAATGAAAAAGGAGAGAGACTATGGTAGTATCATCATTAAAATTTGTAGGAAATACACCTATATATCAGTTAGATAACACAAATATCTTCGTGAAACTTGAAAAATATAACTTAGGGGGAAGCGTTAAAGATCGTGCTGTTCTTGGTATGCTGGAAGAAGCAAAACGTCAAGGAAAAGTAAATAGCGATACTATTATCGTAGAACCAACTAGTGGAAACACTGGGATTGCTGTGGCTATTTTAGCATCAGTATTAGGATTAAAGGCTGTTATTATTATGCCTGAAAGTATGAGTATAGAGCGTCGTACGTTAATTAAAGCATACGGAGCACAATTAATTTTGACACCAAAAGAATTAGGAATTAAAGGATCAATCGATAAAGCAGCAGAAATTCGTGAAAAATATGATAATGCTATTTCTTTAAGCCAATTTGATAATCCTGCAAATCCAGCATATCACTATGCAACTACAGCGAAAGAAATTTTAGAGCAAGTTCCAGATTTAGATATCTTTGTAGCAGGAGTAGGAACTGGCGGAACATTTTCTGGTATTGCTAAATATTTAAAAGAAAATAAACCTGAAGTTTTAGCAATTGCACTCGAACCTGAAGAATCACCAGCTATTAGTAAAGGACATGGAGGAGTTCACAAAATCCAAGGTATTGGAACAGGATTTATACCAGAGAACTTTAATAAAGAACTTATGGATGAAATCTATACAGTATCAAGCGATGAAGCAATAAGCGAAACTAAAAACTTTGTGAGAACAACGGGTATTGGAGTTGGAATTTCCTCAGGAGCGGCTATTGCTGGTGCGAAAAAAGTAGCGGCTAAGTACCCTGATAAAAAAATTGTAACAATCTTACCTGACGGAGTAGATAAATATTTATCTATGTTAGAGTTTGATGAAGTTACATATGTAGAAGTGTAATGAAGTTTTTCGATAATTTACGCTATAACATTAACCGAGTGCTTAGGGAAGATCCTGCTGCTGAGTCTAAACTTATGATATATTTAACATATCCACATATAAAGGCATTGAACTATCATTATTTTGCACATAAGCTATATAAGAAAAACCATCATACCTTGGCAAGAATGCTTGCCAAACATGCTAGGAGAATAACTGGTATAGAAATACATCCAGGAGCCCAAATAGGTAAAGGTCTATTTATAGATCATGGTATGGGAGTTGTAATTGGTGAAACTGCAATTGTGGGGGATAATGTTACTATGTACCATGGAACAACTTTAGGAGGGACGACATTAAATCCGATAAAAAGACATCCAACTATAGGAAATAATGTTATTATTGGTGCAGGTGCCAAAATTTTAGGTAATGTCACAGTAGGGGATAATTCTAAAATAGGAGCAAATGCGGTTTTGAAAAAGAGTGTTCCACCTGGTACGCTAGTTTATGAAGCTCGTCCTACAATAAAATATGAAGAATAAGATTAACTGAAATCTAAGTTATTTTGCTTGGATTTTAGTTTTTTTAATTATAAAATAATGGTAAATAGAGGTAATAATTAACTTTTGACGGAAGGGGTGAAGTGATGAAAAAAATAAAAAATTTAATTTTCGATTTAGATAATACATTGTATGACTTTAGTACGGTATGGAAAAAATCTAATAAATTAGTTTTTGTGTATATGGGCTATGATAAAATAACTTCTTATGATGAATTCTTTACAGCTTATAAAAGAATAAATAACGAATTGATGAAAGAAATTCATAGAGGAAATCTTAAGTTGATAAATCTTCGCAATGAAAGATTAATTAAGACTATGGAAATATACGGATTGCATTTAACGTTGGAAGATTGCGGTATTTATTATAAAAAGCAGTTTGATTTTATAATAGATTGTATAGAACCGAATGAAGAATTAAATGAGAAGTTAAAAAAATTAAGCAAAAAGTATAAATTAATCCTTTTGACCAATGGAAAGAGCTATGAACAAAGATTGAAGCTAAAAAAACTTGGATTAGATGAATTATTTAGCCTGTATATTTCTGAAGAGACGAAAGTAAGTAAACCTAAACCGCTGGCGTTAACGAATATTTTGGATAATGAGAATTTAATTGCAGATGAAACAATGATGATAGGCGATTCAATTTTCTACGATATAAAACCAGCTCAGAAATTAGGATTAAAAACTTGTTTAATAGAGAAAAAATGGCATTTCGATGACAAAATACCCCATTATGAAGGATATAAAGTAAAAAATATTAATGAATTTCTTGAACAATTAGAGATGTTATAACATACAAAAATAAAAATTATTTTTCTGATTATAAAGAAAATATTAAAATATTTATGTTGGTAAAAAACTAAACTTACCGTGTTAATAAGTTTAGAGTTAATTATTTAATTATATTCCTTGAAAATAAAATTAAAATAATTGTTAAGTATTTTAAAAAGCTCTATTGAATGAAACTGTATAATCTGTTATAATGGCCATGGAAACAATAACAATATATAAAGGAGACAATTTTATGAAACAAAGTAAATTGTTAGCTGTAACTATGGCAGCTGTTTTATCATTAACATTAGCGGGGTGCTCATCATCTAAACCTGCAGAAAACAATAATAGCAATACTCCAGCAGTAAAAGCTATGTCAGGAGAAGATTTAAACAAAATCGAAAAAGATGATAAAGAAAAAGAAAAACACCTTGTAATTGATGTTCGTGCAGAAAATGAATATAAAGAAGGACACGTTAAACACGCTATCAACATTCCATTAGCTGATATCGAAAAAAATATCGATAGAATCAGTGCTTGGAAAGAAAAATCAGTAATCGTATACTGTAATACTGGTAAGAAAAGTAAAGAAGCTGCTGAAAAATTAGTAAAAGCAGGATTCAAAGATGTAAGTGACGCTAAAGGAGTTAAAGAATACAAAGACTACGAATTAGTTAAATTTACTACATTACTTGCAGACCAATTCCAAGCAGCTATTGATAAAAAAGAAGGTACATTTATCGATGTTCGTGAAGCAAAAGACTTCGAAAAAGGACATGTAGCAGGAGCTAAAAATATTGATGTTAAGAATATAGATAAAGATCTTGCAGCATTATTACCAGCTGATAAAAATGCACCAGTTTATACTTATTGCTACAGTGGTAACCGTTCAGCTAAAGCTGCTCAAAAAGCTGTAGAATTAGGATATACAAATGTTTATAACGCTTGGGATGGAGCAAAAGAACACGAATATAAATTCTAATAAAAAAATTAATAAGTTAGTATCAATTATTAGTAATTAATAGGCCTTTAGGGTATACTAAAAGGACAAGGTGTTAATAAAAGTTTACGTTTCACCTTGTCTTTTATTAAGTAAAGAGGTATGAAGGGAAATAGGTTTAATGAAAAAAAATAAAATTTTAACTGCTAGTATAGCAGCGGTATTATCACTAACATTAGCGGGGTGTTCAGGATCAGCTTATTCAGTAAAAGGCGATGACTTAATGAATATCCAAAAAAATGAACAGGAAAAAGAAAATTATCTTGTTATAGACGTTCGAGATGAAGCAGCTTATAAAGAAGGACATTTAAAATATGCTATTAATATTCCGGTTGCAAATATTGATAAAAGTATTGAAGGGATAAGCTCATGGCGTGAGAAAAAAGTTGTTGTTTATAGCGATGACAATAACAAATCAAAAGAAGCGTTAGACAAATTAACCAAACAAGGATTTAAAAATGTAAAAATCGCCCAAAATACAAAAGAGTATAAGTATGAATTTGTAAAATATACAGTATTAAATGGAGCTAAGTTCCAAGATGCACTATTAGATCATAATGCTAATAACTTTTTCTTAGATGCACGTGATAAAAAAGATTTCGAAGAACGTCATGCAATGGGTGCTAAAAACGTAGATTCAAAAAATCTAGATAATCTTCATTCTGTTTTACCAGAAGATAAAAACACACCAATATATGTTTATTGTTATGCTGGTAATCGTTCATCGGTAATTGCACAAAAACTTATTGATTTAGGGTATAAAAATGTTTTTAATGCATTAGATGGAAAAAAAGAACACAATTATAAATTTGAAATAGCAGATTGTTGTAAACAACCTAGTGATGCAACAAAAGGTTAAGAAAAATCTCATGAAGGGCATGCTAATCATGATTCTGCCAAAAAAGATGACCATTCAGGACATAATCATCATTAATTAATGAAAGGAAGGGGGAGCATAGTCTTCCCCTTTTGTAATATTTTATGAAAGAGAAAATTATATTATTTACGCGAGTTCCTAAAGAGGGGACTACGAAAACGCGTCTTTATGACTTTATGTCACCAACAGAAGCTGTTAACATCCAAAAGAAATTGTTGAAGAAAAATTATGACTTATTAGCGGAAACTAATAGAGAACTACTTGTTTGCCATGATGGAAATAGTTCAGATGACAAAGAAATGGCAGAGCTTATTTCATGTGAGAAATTTTATTATCAAAAGGGTGATAACCTAGGCGATAAAATGTATAACGCATTAGAGGAGGTTATCTCGGATAGTAAAGTTATTTTGCTTGGTTCTGATATTTTTAATTTAGACAAAGATATAATAGAAGAAGCTTTTGAAAGACTTGAAATACACGATGTTGTTATTAACCCAAGTGAAGATGGCGGGTATTTTTTAATTGGTATGAAGAAAGCTATAAAAGAAGTTTTTGATTTACCAAGTTATGGGGACAGTTCTGTTTTAGAAAATTTAATTAAAGTTTTAGAAAAAAATAATCTCACTTATTATTTAGGTAGGGCTGCTCTTGATATTGATATTAAAGAGGATTTGCTTTATGCAGAAACAGGTTATAAAAATATCAAACTATTAGGGGCTGGTGAGTACAATATTAACTTTACATTCGATGAAGATAATATAAAGAAGGTTCTTCGTTTAAATATGAAGAGCCAGATGAACTTGGATAATCAAATAGAATACGAATTTGAGACTTTGGAACTATTAAAAGATAGTGGAGTTACACCTAAACCATATAAACTTGTGACAACTACCGAGTATTTGCCATATAATTATTTGACGATGGAATTTTTAAAAGGTGTTGCATTAGATTATACGAAGGACATGAAGATTGCGAGTTACTTGCTTAGTAAAGTTCACAATACAACATTTGGTGAAAACAATCTTATTAAAGCAGAAAATCCATTCCAACTTATGTATGACGAGTGCGAGAGCATGGCAAGTAAATATTTAACTTGGGAGAATGCAGATGATAAAGTTTCACAATATATTAAAGAGTTTTTAAAAACCTGTAAAGAGCTTATCCCAACGGAGTACAAAATAAAGAATCCATGTATTATTAATACAGAGCTTAACTCTGGAAACTTTTTAATTGGAAATGGTAAGGAAGATAGTTATATTATCGATTGGGAAAAAGCTTTAATAGGAGAGTGTGAACAGGACCTTGCACACTTTTTAGCACCAACAACTACGTTTTGGAAAACGGATATAGTCTTAACACCAAAAGAGATTGATGATTTCTTAGAAGATTATAGCCAATATCGTGATTATGATCGTGCTAGATTCGATAGATATCTTATTTTCAATTGTTTAAGAGGTGTAACTTGGTGTTCGATGGCGTATCGAGAATATAGTGAAAGTACAAAGTTATTGACAGATGAGTTTACTTTCAAGAAAATTTCATCTTATATTAGCTATGAGTTTTTAGAAAAGATTTCAAAGTATTTTAATTAGAAAGTATAAAAGGAGAATATTATGACGGAGTTTATACAAAGTTTTGGTGTTGTTGCACCAATTGTCTATATATTGATGTTTGCAATACTACCGGTGTTTTTCTTTCCAGTCCCAATTTTGGCTGTAGCTGGAGGACTTGCATTTGGATTTGTAGAAGGAAGCTTATTAACATTCTTAGGAGCATCTATAAATTGTTATGTAATGTTTGTTATCTCAAGACGTTTTGGGCGTGATTGGGTTCGTAATTACTTAGCGAGAAAGATGAAACCGGAACAGCATGCACGTATTTTTGGAGTTAGTGATGAAAAGCTAATGATGAGCTTAGTAATATTACGTCTTATCCCTTTAGTTCCGTACAATATGATAAACTATGGATATGGACTTACTAATATAAGTTTAACAAAATATATGATAGCGAGTGTACTAGGTATCGTACCAGGAACAATTGTTTTCTTAAACTTTGGAGCAACTAGTTCAAATGTTTTTAGTAAAGAATTTTTAATCGCTTCATTATTGGTAATTCTACTTACTGTAGGATCAATCTACTTATCAAAATTGGTGGAAAAAAGAGAACAACAGAAAAAATCTCAAGAAAAAGAATAGAAAAATCTCTTTAAGACTTTTAATTTTTGTCTTAAAGAGATTTTTCATGTTTAGTTGTTAATTTATTATATGTAAATTATACTTACTTCAGCAAAAGTAGCATTTCCAGTTAAAATTACTTTAACGTCATTAGTATTTGGTGTAGAAAATGGAGTATTAACTTCTCCAAGAATCGAAGAGATTCTATTCTCGACAGACCATTCTTTAGGAATGAATATTTTTACATCTCCAAATGTTGCTGTAATGCTTATATGAACATCCTTGATAGAATAAGTATCTAATTTTTCAAAATAAATATTCGTACTACCAAATGTTGTAGTTGATCTGAAATAATCTAGTTCGTTAATATTGATATAGCGAACATTTTCACCGAAAGTAACGTTAGAATAATCTTGAGTTTCTGTTTTTTTAGTATATCCACGGAATCTATCTCTTTTACGTTGGAAGCTATATTTTAACTTTTTAGGGAATAGCATTGATATACCTATGCTAAGAAGAATAGCAATCCAAATCACTTTTCCAGAAGATATAGCTGCAAAATGGAAGTGTTTGTTATAGATAATAAATAGTAATGCAGCTGGTAACATAGTTCCAAAAACATCAAAATCAGTTAACCCTCTTACAATAAAATACCCTAAAATAATAGTTCCTAAAGTTAGAAATATAGTTCCTGATGGAAAGAAGTTTAATTCACCAAATGCGATTGATATTGCAAAAATAATAAATAGTAAACCTATTAGACTTTTTTTTCTCATAAGTTTTTACCTCATTTCTTTTAATTTTTCTTTGACAATTTTGTAATAGTGTCTTGATATGTGAACAGTTTTTTTGCTTTTTGAAAAAGATGCTGTACTCGCTCCTGAAAAAGATTTTTCAAGCGAGTAAATTGTTCGAAGATTTATTATTGCAGATTTAGAAACTCGACAATAATAAAATGGAATTATACTTTCTAATTCATAAAGTTTGTATTTCACTTCGTAAAAATTATCATAAGAGTGTGCATAAACTTTATTATCATCGGTTTCGAAAAATAAAATATCACTAAGAGGAATAAAATATTCTGTGTCATCTTTATAAAAAATAATTTTTTGGGTGCTTGCAAGAGCTTTTTCCACTAAATCTTTTATTGCAATAACATCATTACTTAACTCTGGTGATTTTATAACAACTTCTATATCCGTAATATTTGAATCAAGTTTAATATTAATTTTCATATTGTCTCCTTTCTTTATTCTTATATGTATATCATACTACATATTTGAAAGAAAATTAATAGTTTTTCAGTAAGTGGTAAAGAAGATGAAGTAAGTGGAGAAAAAGTAGTGTTAAGATGGTTTGCTTTCTATGGTAAGCTATTGCTTTTTTAGTTTTTTTGTTGTATAATAAGTCTTGTTCATGGGAGTGGATGAGTTCTGGTGTGCTCTCTAGTCTTCAAAACTAGTATGAGGGGTTAAGAGCCTCTTGGGTGGGTTCGATTCCCACACATTCCCGCCAGTCTTTATAATTATAGATGGAGTCGGTGCAACGCATCGATTTTTTTTATTATATAGTGATATTATTTAAAATTAGATAATTGTTAATAGAAAATAATCGTTTGTAAGAGAGTGAAGTAGAGTGTATAGTGGAATCTTAGGAGGATTATTATGGCGAAATTTTATGCAGTGAAAAATGGAAGAAAAGTAGGAATGTTCTCAACGTGGGAAGAATGTCAAAAACAAGTAGTAGGTTTTAAAGGAGCTATATACAAAAGTTTTAAAACAAAAGAAGAAGTAGAAGCATATTTGAATGAACGTGAAATTATCAGCGAAAAACTAGAGAAAGTCGAAGGAGTTTATGCATATATAGATGGCAGTTATGATAGGATAAATGGCATTTATGGTTCTGGTGTTGTTATTGTTGATGGAGATCAACACTATGAATATAAGCATGCTGGCAATAAAGGAGAATATGCTGAATTACACAACGTAGCTGGTGAACTAGAAGCAGCAAAATTTGTTATGTGGTATGCAGTTGATAAAAAAATTCCAGAAATAACATTATTCTATGATTACCAAGGTATAGAATCATGGGCCACGGGTAAATGGAAAACAAATCTTGATTATACCAAAAATTATAAGGAATTTGCTGATAAAGTATCAACTAAGGTAAAAGTTAATTTTGTAAAAGTCAAGGCTCACACGGGTGTGGAATTAAATGAACGCGTTGATAAATTGGCAAAAGAGGCTATCGCTGAATTTAAGAAGAACAAGATGTAAAGTTAGTTTGAAATAATAAAAGGAGAAACTTCAAAGGTAAATATAAACCTTTGAAGTTTTTTAAAAAATATAGAGTTGATGTACAATAATTAAGTTTCAATTTTTTTAGCAAAAAGTACTACATAAGGATATGGAGAGCTTTTTGTTACTTCTTTATACTCTTCATATTTTATAATTTCCCAACCATCATAATATTCAAGTAATTCATTTTCCATAAATGTAAATGGAAATGGTATTGTTGGAACGCCTATAGTATGAAGCGCACTAACAATAAGATTATAACCACCAATACTAGTCTGTTTTTGCATATTGCGTATAACACTAGAAATGCGTGTGGGATTAAGATACATAAAAACATCTGTGGCTACAATAAAGTCATAAGTATCTTTAATATTTGCTTCATTAATTTCATGTTTGAATATGTTTAAGTTAAGTTTTTCTTTTACAGAAATATCCACCAAATCTTGCAAGAATTTTGCATTAGTATCAACGGCAGAAATTTGATAACCAAGAGATGCAAGATACAATGAATTTCTTCCTTGCCCAGCCCCTAAGTCTAAAACTTTGCATGGAGATAGGTAATCCATTGCATTGACAACTTCGGAATGAGCAGTACCTAAGTCATATTTATTGAAAAAGTAATCCTGTGCTTCGCAATAAAATTCAATATGAAATTGTAAATCTGTTGATATTGGACTTATACGAAAAATACTATTCGGTTCTATAAAACCAGTATCAATTTTTTTGTTATAATTAAATTCTTTTATACTTTGCAGTTGCTCGTCAAGAAAAACAAATTTCATTTTTCCTTTTATAATTATTATCTTAGTCCAAACTCCGCTTTTAGTATAAAATCCTTCCCGATACTCTCTTGGTAATGAAAGAGCAGTAAGGGTAGATGTACGTTTAAAACAAAGTAGATTATATTCCATATACTGCTCCTTACTAAATGATACTTTTTAATATATTATATCATGTGGAGGAATTAAATAAAAATGATATCCGAAAGAAACTAAAGAAATTAGAGCTGTTTGTAAAAATAATTAAAATATAAATATAATCAATACTTTTTAGTATATTATAGTACGCTATAAAGTTTCTTAAAGAGCTGTTTTATAAAGAATATTTTTTAGTTTTAAAATAGATATGTTATAATTATATGAGTATAAGAGGAAGAGGTAAAATTATGGTAAAAGTGTTATTTGTTTGCTTAGGAAATATTTGTCGCTCTCCTATGGCTGAAGCGGTATTTCGTGATATGGTAGAAAAAGAAAATTTAAGCGAGAAAATAAAAATAGATTCAGCAGCGACATCATCGTGGGAACATGGGAATCCTGTTCATCATGGAACTCGCGAAAAATTAGCGGAAGTTGGTATAAGTGTTGAGGGGATGTATTCACGTCCTTTAAACGATAATGACCTTATGGCTGACTATATCGTTGGAATGGATGATAGTAATATTGATAATATTAAAAGATTTATTCGTGGTAGACAAGCAGGGGAGGTAAGAAAACTTTTAGAGTATGCTGGACGCAATCATATTATAGATGATCCTTGGTATACAGGTGATTTTGAAGCGACATATCGCGATGTGGTTCAGGGGTGTGAGGCTTTACTTGAAAAGATAAAAGAAGAAAATTTATAGTAGGAGGTTGTTATGCTAATAAGAGATGTAAACTTAGAAGATGCTGGGAGAATAGTTGAAATATACCGACCTTATGTAGAGAACACAGCAATAACCTTTGATTACGAAGTTCCAAGTGTAGATTTTTTTGAAGAGAAGATTAGTAATACACTTCAAAAATATCCATTTTTAGTAGCGGAAAAAGATGGAGAAGTTTTGGGGTATGCATACGCTGGAGAGTTCTATCCTAAAGCAGCCTATGCATGGACAACAGAGATTACAATCTATTTGGATAAACAAGTGCGAGGAGAAGGTATAGGAGATAAATTATATAATGAACTTGAAAAAAGATTATATGATAAAGGGATTTGCCGAATAACTTCTTGCATTTCGTATCCAGATGAGGGAAGTGTGTCGTTTCATGAAAAACATGGTTTTAGAAAAGTAGCACATTTTCAAAATGTAGGCTATAAATTTAATCATTGGTATGATGTTGTCTGGTATCAAAAAGATATAAGAGACAGTGATATAGAGCCAGAGTACATGATATAAAAATAATTAAAATAAACTAATGTGATAAAAGGGATATATTTTATTATAAGGAATATACGAGAGAGTGTTTATAAAGTAGGTGAGTTTGTGAGGAAAATTATTATTTCAGACATTCATGGTAGTTATTATACTATGAAAAAACTGTTAGATGAAGTGAAATTCAATCCTGAAGAGGATAAACTTATTTGTCTTGGGGATATGTGTGATAGAGGGAAAAATACAAAATTAGTGTGGGAATATTTTTACAATTTACAGAAAGACTATTTTCACCATGTTGTTTTATTGGGTAATCATGAAGATATGTTTAATCTCGCACTAAAAGAAGCGAGATATAACGTACTTGATAATCGGCGCCAAGATCATTATTTTAGAAATAATGGATTAACAACATTACAGTCGTTTTATCCAGAAGCGACAATAGAAAATAGAAGATATTATTTTAAAAAATTTGCTAGAGAATATAAAAAATTAAGACTATGGTTAAAAAAACTTCAGACACGCTATGAGTCTTGGGATTACTATTTTGTTCATGCGGGAGTAGATTTTAATAAAAATTTTTGGAATCAAGAACATAGAGATATAGTCTGGATAAGAGAGCCGTATTTAAGTAGTGATAAAAAGTACGATAAAAAGATTTTTCATGGGCACAGTCCGGTAAGAGAAGAACCTTATTATGATATTCGAGAAAATCGTATAAATATAGACGGGGGCTGTGTTTATGGAGGAAAATTAAATATTGTTATTATAAATGAAGATGGTAGCATTCTGTTTCAGCAAAGTAAACAATTAGAAGAAGATATTTATAAATAATCAAGAAAAATTTTATATAGAGCGTAGATTAACGAAAAATTAAAGGAGATAATTTTATGATTGTGGAACTTACTAGATTTAGAGTAAAACCAGGAATGAGTCACAAAGTAGATGAGTGGTTAAAATTTCTGAATGATAATATGGAAGGTGTTCTTTTAACTTTAGAACGTGAAAAAATGTATGTTGAAACTATTTTTCGAGAAGAATTAAATGGAGAAGAATATTTATATTGGTATTCTGTTCAAGGTGAGCAAGGTGAAGATATAGAAACATCTGATTATGAAATAGATAAAAAACATCTTGAATATTGGCAAGAGTGCATTGATCCAAGTTTTGGCTCGAAAGATTTGACTACTGAAGTAGTCATGATTCCTAAAAACATTCAAAAGATGATGAAATAAAATTAAAGAGAATATTTCCATAAATTTATGGTTAATTCTCTTTTTTTTATTTGAAAAATTTATAAAAAAAGAGCCGAGCACATCTGTCTCGGCCTTTTATAGAAAAGGAAAGTTTATGAAGTTTATAACTATTTACTAGTTATATACACATTATAAAAACTGAACCTTAAATGTAATTAAAATTATACTTAAAATTTAGTCCTTAAAACTAATTATCTTAATTTTTTACTAATAAGTAAACAAAATGTAATTTTTAAAAAGAAATATTTCAACAATATTACAACATTGAATTTGCATTACAAATTCGAAAATCTATTGAAGTTTATAACTCGTGGGGAGTATAATATAGGAGACTATTAAAAGTTTAAAATTAATAAATTGATGAAGGAGAACATTTTGATGAGAAAACAAGGATTAAAGATAACAAGTAAAGTTTTAGCCGGTTTAGTATTGTTAACAGGTGTAACAGCGTTGCCTACAAATGCGCTAGAAGTTAACAATGCAGCGGTAGATGTAAATGTTAAAGAAGTAAAAGTGAGTGTATATGAAAAAAATGGTAATTACTATGCACGTTTAACAGCTGAAAAAGAAGTAGCAAATGTAGTTGCGCGTATCGTTGTAGAAGAAAGCAAAGCTGAGTTTGTTATTAAAAGAGATATAATTAAGGTTGGAGAAGTTGTAGAAGTAGAACTTGATCTAAAATCAAAAACACCTACTAAAAAATTACCACATACAGCAGTAGAAAGAAAGACTGTTAATACTACAGCAGAAGCTGGTGGATACAAATTTAAAATTTCTGTTCGTTACGAAATAGCGACACCAGAAGTTAAAGCACAACAAGAAGAAAACAAAAAAGGCACTGATGCAGACAATTCGGCTAGTGGAAAAGAAGAACAACCAAAAGCAGAACCAAAAGAAGCAGAAAAACCTGCTGAAACTCCAAAGCCTGCAACGCCAGCAGCACCAAAAGAAAATACAGTGCTAAAACCAGAAACAGGTAACGCACAACCTTCTAATAAACCAGCAGGAGCAGCAACATTCTTAAATGCACCAGCGGCAGTTGCGCCAAAAGCTCCAACAGTTATGAACAATGCAACACCAGCAGCACCAAAAGTAACGAATACTGCAAAAGCTCAAGAAGCGCCAAAACAAGCAGCACAGCCATCAGTCGCACCAAAAGCTGCGACACCAGCGCCAAAACAAGCGGCACAACCAGCAGCTACACCAAAGGCTGCAGCACCAGCGCCACAAGCAACAACTCGTGAAGAGCAAATTAGACAAGCATATATCAGTAAAGTAAATGCCTTACGTGCAATGAATGGCTTAAGCGTATTAAAAGAAAATGCAGCTTTAAATGCAGGGACAAAAGCACGTTCTGTTACAGTATTACAAGGTGCGTTCAATGCAGCAATTCACGGACCAGCAGGTTCATATGAAAAAGCAGCAGCAGCACAAGCTGGATATCCAGGAGCGCAACATATTCTTTATAATGTTGCTATTAACACAAATAATGGAACTCCAGATCAAGTAGCACAAAGATTATTAGATACTTTATACCATGAAATAGGAAATGTAACAACAGCATTCCCTTATGGTCATAGAAATACGCTATTAGCAAAATCAGCTACTGAAATTGGTGTAGGAGTAACTATTTCTGGAGGAAGAGTAGCATTAGTACACCACCAAAATAATAGCGGAGCATTCCAAGGAACAACTCCTATTCCATCAGTTTACTTGGATGGAAAAAGATACTAAAATATAAGATATTAATTAAGAAGAAAACTTAGGTGAATTCTCACTTAAGTTTTCTTTTTCTTTTATATTAAAAAACTAAATAATACTTTTAAAAATCAATATAAGGTAGTATAATTATATTATATAATAGTACAGGAGGTAAGCATGACAGAAAAGAAAATGAATATGATTGTTTGTGGAGGTTGAAACTCAAAAATAGGGCCGGGGGCTCTATCAGATATATTAAAAGATCTTCCAAAGAAATATGATGAAAATTTAATAGTAGGATACGAATCATCAGATGATGCAGCGGTATACAAAATCTCTGATGATAAGGCTATAATCCAGACGTTGGATTTCTTCACAACAATGATAAATGATCCTTACCTTTATGGTCAAATAGCGGCCACGAATGCACTGAGCGATGTTTGGGCTATGGGTGGCGATGTAATTTCGGCATTAAATATTGTAGCCTTCCCAGAAAATATGGATTTAGAGATTTTACACCAAATATTAAAAGGTGGAGCAGAAAAAGTTCATGAAGCTGGAGGAGTTCTTGCTGGTGGGCATTCTATCCATGATGCGACACCAAAATACGGATTATCTGTAACGGGAGTAGTGCATCCTGATAAAATTTTACAAAATAATAATTGTAAGCCAGGAGATATGCTTATCGTTACTAAACCACTAGGAATTAGTATTATTAATACAGCTCATATGGTAAAAGAATGTTCAGAAGAAGCATTCGCGCAAAGTGTCAAACAAATGACTACTTTGAATAAATATGCTGCTGATATGATGAAAGGATTTAATGTTAATAGCTGTACAGATATTACAGGCTTCGGTTTTTTAGGACATCTTGTAGAAATGTTAGATGGTAAGTATTCTGCAGAGATTAATATTAAAGATATTCCTTATATAGAAGAAGCTTATAAATGTGCAAATGAATTTGTTATTACAGCGGGAGGCCAATTAAATAGAACATATGTAGAGCCTAATGTTGATTATCAGGTAAAAGACTTTGCATTGGAAGAGATAATGTATGATCCACAAACTTCAGGAGGTCTATTAATATCTATTCCTGAAGAAGAAGCTCAACAACTTTTAGAAAAACTAAACACTTTAGAAATAAAGAGTGCAATAGTTGGGCGAGTTATTGAAAAACAAGAAAAAGCAGTAATAGTAAAATAAATTTAAAAAATACAAAAGTAGAAAATACTACAATAAAAGGAGATATTCAAATATGAAAAAAGAAAAATTAAATGCTCAAGGGTTAGCATGTCCACTACCAGTTATCCAAACTAAAAAATTATTATTGGAAAATGATGTAGTTGAAACTACAGTTGATAATTTTATAGCGACTCAAAACTTAGAAAAAATGGCGAATCAATTAGGGTACAACTTTGAAATGGTAGAAGAAGCGAAGGATAAATATATCGTTACTATATCAAAAGGGGAAGTAACAGAAGGTGTCGTAATAGATACTCTTTGTGATAAATGTGTTGTTCCAGTAACTCAAGCGAAAAGAACTTTAGAAGAAGAGCCAAAAGTAACTTTATTGGTAAGACTTCAAGAACATGTGGATAGCTTAGAAAAATTTGCAGAAAAAAATAATCACAAAATTAAAGTATCACCTATAGAAGAAGGATTTAAAGTAGAGATTACGCGTGGAGAAGTAGTAACGCAAGAAGTACTACCAGTAGTTAAAGATGAGAGCTATATAGTTGTTATTAATAAAAGCCAAATGGGACATGGTAGTGAAGAATTAGGGAAGCGTTTAATTAAAGGGTATTTATATGCACTTACAGAACAAGAGGTACTACCTAAAAAAATTATTTTCTACAACGGTGGAGGTCTATTAGTAGATAAAGAGAGAAGTCATGTTCTTGATGAATTAAGAGAGCTAGAAAATAATGGTGTAGAAATTGTTTGCTGTGGTGCGTGTATAGATTATAACAAGATAGACCTAGCTGTAGGTAATCCAACAAACATGTACTTTATTGTAGAAGACATGAGAAAAGCAAATAGAGTAATTCAGCCATAGGAGGAAGTATGATAGAAGAGGGATTAGTGGTTTTTAATAGCACACATGATGCGATAAAAGCGGATGATATTTGCGCTACAAAGGATTTAGGGGCATCATTAATTCCGACACATCCATCTATAAGTGCTGGATGCGGATTTATGCTAAAGGTAGCATGGGAAAAATTTGATGTAGTTGTGAAAGTATTAATAGCTGAGAAAATTGAATATAAAGGCTTGTACTATTCAAAAAAAGCAGGAATAAAAAGGGTAGTAACAGAATTAGAAGACTATCAAATAAAATAAATTTTTAAGAGTAGAGATAAAAGTAAATATAGTCTCTACTTTTAATATAAAAGGTGGAATTAGATGAATAATAACGTAATTATTGGAACTGCAGGTCATATTGATCACGGGAAAACAACGTTAATAAAAGCATTGAGTGGTATTGAAACAGATACAACACAAGAAGAAAAAGAACGTGGGATGTCTATAAACCTTGGGTTCGCATATTTTGACCTACCAAGCGGAAAAAGATGCGGAGTAGTAGATGTTCCAGGACATGAAAGATTTATAAAAAACATGTTGGCAGGAGTTAGTGGAATTAACTTAGTATTACTTTTAGTCGATTCACGCGAAGGCATAATGCCGCAAACAAAAGAACATTTCGATATTCTAACACTTCTTGGTATAGAAAATTATATTATCGTTATGACAAAAATAGATTTAGTTGAAGAAGAATATCGCGAACTGGTAAAAGAAGATATTCGTGTGTTTACAGCAGGTACTCCTCTTGAGGACGCACCGATTATAGAGGTGGATTCAATTAGTAAAAAAGGGTTGGATACTTTATTAGAAACTATTGATAAAAAAACAGAAGATATTCAAGCAAGAAATATTGAGAAAAATGCACGCCTTAACGTCGACCGTGCGTTTCAAGTAAAAGGTTTTGGGACAGTAGTAACAGGGACTTTAACAGAAGGTGTAATAAATGTTGGAGATGAATTAGTCATTTATCCAAAAGAGATAAAAACTAAAGTAAGAAATATCCAAGTTCATGCTCAAGATGTAACACAAGCAACAGCAGGCCAAAGAACAGCTATAAACCTTGCTAATATCAAGTTTGATGATATTAAACGTGGGGATACTTTAGCAACAGCAGGAAGTCTAACTAAAACATATATGATTGATACGGAAATTAAACTTATCAATGATGAAAGAGCTAATTTGGAGCTTTGGGATAGAGTGCGCGTTTATATAGGAACTGAAGAAATTATGGCTCGTGTAGTGCCTCTTGGAGCAGAAGAGTTGGCTGCAGGTGGTAATGGGTTTGCTCAACTTCGTTTAGAAGAAGAAATAGCTGTGAAGAATTATGATAAATTTATTATTAGAACGTACTCGCCGATGATTACTATTGGTGGAGGGGTTATCTTAGATGCTAATCCTAAAAAACATAGTCGATTTAACGAAGAAATTTTAGAAAAATTAAAAGTTCAGTTAGAAGGAAATTCTAGTGATTTAATAGCTAATTATCTATTATCTCACCAAGATTATTTAGTGGCTAAAGACAACATAGTAAAAGAATTACAACTTCCAGTAAATAAGATTGAAGCTGATATAGCTCAGTTATTAGAAGAAGGACTAATTTATCAAACAAAAATAGGCTATATTCACAAGAAAAAATATGAAGAAGTCTTAGAAAAACTGAAAAAACTTTTAATCGACTATCATAAACGTTATAAATTAAAAGTAGGAATACCGAAAATTGAAGTTATTTCTAAATTTAAATTATCTCAAAAAGAAGTACTAGAGATGATAGATCTATTTATAAAAAATAATGAAGTACGTCTAGAAGGAAATCTAGTTGCAGAAAAAGATTTTGTAGTAAATTATGATAAAAAACAACTGGCAGAAAAAGCACGCATTGAACGTGAATTACTTCAAGGAGGATTCACGCCGCCAACTATAAAAGATTTAACAAATGGAGTAAAAGCAAGTGTTGAGTTATTAGATTCATTAGTAGATAATACAATAATTCGATTAGACGCTGATTTAGTACTACATAAAGATATTTTAGATGAAGCAATCAAAAAAGTAGAAGAGCACTTTTCAACTAATGATAAGATGGCTCTTGCAGAGTTCCGTGATATGACGGGTTCAAGTAGAAAATATTCAATGGCAATTTTAGAATATATCGACAAATTAGGAGTAACACGTCGAGTAGAAAATTATAGAGTTTTAGCAAAAAAATAAAGAAGGGAGCAGGTTGGAATAATAAATAAAATTATTTTAACTAAAGTACGATAAAAGTATGAGTTATTATTTTGATTATGGTGCAACATCATTAAAAAAACCAAAAGAAGTTGCTGATAAAGTTTATGAAGTACTAGCTTCTGCAAAATATGCCAATGCTTCAAGAGGAAGTTACTATGAAGCGAACAATGCCTTTCGTGAAGTTTATGAAGCACGTAAAGCAGTAGCGGACTTTTTTGGATTAAAAGAAGATAGAGTAGTTTTTACCTCTAACTCAACAGAAAGTTTAAATATTGCAATCTTCGGCTTATTGAATAAAGAAGATCATGTTGTGACAACATCTATGGAGCATAATTCAGTATTGAGACCAATTTATTTAGCTCATGAAACTATTGGATGTGATTATACAATAGTACGCGGAGATAAAACAGGAATGATAAGCTACGAAGACTTAGAAGAGGCTATTAAACCTAATACTAAGATACTTGCTATTACGCATAGTTCTAACGTAACAGGAAATGTTATCGACTTGGAAAAAGTAGCGACGATTTGCAAAAAACATAATATTATTTCAGTTGTAGATGCTTCGCAAACAGCGGGAGTAATACCGATAAATATGGAAGAGTTGGGCATTGATGTATTGTGTTTTACAGGACATAAAAGTCTTTACGGTCCGCAAGGTATTGGTGGACTTTGCATAAGGTTGAAAGAACCAGAAATTCGTCGTTATAAGGTTGGAGGTAGTGGTGTCCGTACTTTTGATAAAGCTCATCCTGGAGAATATCCATTACGTTTAGAAGCAGGAACTTTAAACACAGCGGGAATTCTAGGATTACATGAG
>ERZ772971.756-NODE-756-length-19632-cov-6.161312_pt1 | contig 19632 bp, 21 predicted proteins | sample MGYA00511943_ERZ772971 | MGnify/ENA primary metagenome ERZ772971 (study PRJEB29015, sample SAMEA2737929) | human oral metagenome | biome: human oral; feature: human-associated habitat; material: dental | place: China | collected 2144 ... | reverse complement strand
GCCGCCACTCCCTTCAATACTGTGCGTATGCCATTTCGGTTCGTTGCTACGGCGTTGAGGACAACGCCAACAACCCACTGCTCACCGTCCCACTGTGCCGATGTCTGCTCCGCCTTGACCTGCGTGCCTGTGTTGTTTATTACATTGACTGTGACGTTGCCGCCACGCCCTTTGCCTCCTATCGCGGACAGGTTATCACGGTTGAGAGGAATAACCGCCTCGCGCTCACCGCCTTCGCCTATCATGGCAAGCGTCGGCGCGGTGACAATACCGCCCTTGGCAAATCCGGGAATGCGCAGCATAGACGCCCCCGCATCTGCGCCGCCGATCATGTTTCCAAGGAAGCCGCCCATGATGTTTGCCGCAAGTCGCTGCGCTGCAATCTGTGCCATCATGGAGAGGACACTCTTCCCAAAGTCACGGAATACGTCTTTTGCAGATTTTGCGCCTTGGATGAACTCAGACAGTGAGTTCGACAGCGTCCCATATATATTTTCAGCCGCATCAGCGAGGTAGGAAGAAACGCTTCTGTGCGCATCGTTCCAGATTTTCACGTACGTTTGAGCAAGAGAGCGCTGTCCCTCAAGTTCAAGATCACCGCGCTGCAGCGCTCCCTTATCGGCGAGGTAATTCTTGAGCGCCTGCAAATCCCCTCGATCTTGCAGAATTTCAATCTGCTTCTTATTAACCTCGCGTAGAGCATCGAGCCTCTGCTGATCGAGGCGTGCCATCTCTGCCGCCGCCCACTGTTCCACTGCGACACGAGCCTCAGCGGAGTCCTTCGTCATGGCGACTTCTTTCAGGCGGTTCTCCTTCTCACGGGCGAGCTTTGTCACGCCGATCTGATATGTCGCCTCTGCCTCCGCGCGTACGTCCTTATTCACCTGCGCCCACGTGAGCGCCGTCTCGCTGCGTAAGTCTTCGTTCGCCTCGCGCCATGCCTTTGTGACCTTCTCCTTGACAATATTCGCATATTCATCGAGTTTTGCGCGCAGGGCACTTGTGTCAATGCCGAGGTCGGATGCCTCCTTGATCCCAGCCTCCATTTGTTCCATCTTCTGATGGAGCGCATCCATGCCCTTCTCGTAGGTCGTGCCGATCTCATTCACGATGTCATGTCCGAGGGCGGTGACGCTCTGCCGCACCTTCTCCGTAATGCTCGCGATCTTTTCGGCGAGACGCTGTGCCTCACGTTCGGCGGCATCAATGCCGGAACGAGAGGAACGGGAGGGGGCGGCTGCGCCACCTGCAGGTGGTGTCCTTGTAAATGACGGTGCTTTTCTTGGACTCCGGTAGTTCGGATCAAAGTCGCCATCCGTATCACCGGCATATACGCGCGGCGCATCAGAAGAGTCATCCCTACCAAGATAGGCGCGCCCACGTGCACGTACATCATCCACAGACTCAGAGGCAGAATCAATGAGATTAGAGGCTGCCTTGACAATGGCAAGCTCTTTAACGGCGGCAATGGCTTCCTCAACCCACGCGATAAAATCCTGCACATATCCCGATGCGGTTTTCATCGACTCATAGACCCAGTCTGCAGCCGCTTGGAAGGCATTCTTGAAGATATCAATGATGGGCGTGACCGTTTCATCAACCTCTGCCACAATGCCCGCGATAAACTCAATCACCGCCGTACAGAAGTCTCCGACAATCTCCTTTGCGGCGTTCCATACATACGCTATGATGTCATAGATCGTATCGAAAGCGTCCGCGACATTCGTCTCCACGGTCAGAACGACCTCGAGAACCGTATCCAGAACGCTTGCTATCGCACCAATGACGCCAAAAACGGCCTTACCGATCAAACTCACGATTGGTGCAATCGGTCGGAGCACCGTAAGCGCGATGCTCCCCACATCCAGCAGGACATCCACAACCTTGGAGAGTCCCCACAAAAACGGCTCAAGCATGGGCGCAAGCCCCGAAAGAACCTTCTTCACGGCATCTCCAAACGTGGACACCTTCTCGAGCAGGTCATCCGGCAGGAGTCCCGCGAAGAGGCTTTTCCCGCCCTGTGCGTTCGCAAGCATCGTGTCCGTGATGTTCTTGATCTCAAGGAGCATATTCTTTGCGTCCTCAAAGAGAGGTAGCCCGGAGAGTCCAAACGCCTGCCCGATGTTGTCCTTGATGTTCGACAGCACGCCCTCGAACGTCTCCGACTGCTTTTTCATCATCTCTGGAAAACGTTCGTTCATGCCGTCAATGAGTGCTTGGATCGCGACATCTGCGTCAATTCCCACCTCTCCAATATTGGCGAGTTCATCCTTTGTCAGTCCGAGATTCTTGGCGAGGATATCCTTCACCGGTACACCGAGCTGAGCAAGCTGCATAACATCCTGCCCCATGAGTTTGCCCGTTGTCCGAATCTGCCCGAACACAAATGCCAGATGATTAAATCCATCCTGCCCACGTCCAAGGCCAGAGGCGGCATTACCGAGCGCCGTGAGTGTTGGGATGATTTCATTGGCATCGTATCCAAACGCAAGGAGCTGCTGCGCGGCATCGCGTACCCCCGGCATTTCAAACGGCGTTTCCGCTGCAAATTTCTGCAGGTTGCCAATCATTGCGTTTGCCTGCGTGGCAGCGCCGAGCATCGATGTGAATGCGACGCGCGTCTGCTCAAGCTCCGCATTATATTCGATGAAGGCGGACTTCCCCGCAGAGAGCGCCGACTGCAGGGTGGTGACTGCAAGTGCTGCAAGACCTGCTTTGGCTGCGAATGCTGCAAGGGAATTGCTCACACCTGTGACGTTCGCCTCTGCGCCGCTCGTATCCACCTTGACGCTAACGACCTTGTCACGGATGCCCGCCAGCTTATCCCTGACGCTCTGCACGGCCGCCTGTGCTGTGCCTGTATTCGCCCGCACATTGATCGTCTGATCTTTGATCGATGCGACTGTCTGACGCACACGCTCAAATGCGGCCGTTGCATAGTCCCGCGCACGTATCGCAATGGAGATCTCTTTATTTGCCATTTCTCTTGCTCACCTCCTGCAACATTACGCGCTCAAACGTCTGCACCTTATGCAGCATGGCAAGGTCTAAGTCAATCCCTAAGACCTCTGCCACCTGCCGCGCGGCTACATAATCGACGCCAACAACACCCGCAAATGACGTGCGCACCTGCGTCTGTATGTGCCGCCACAGCGCCCACGCCTCTTGATTCTCGTCCATCAGTGCCGGACGTTCGAATTCACATCCACTGCAAGGCGGATGCTTCCCTTCCTGCGCGTATGCCTCACGGCACGTTGCGCAGTATTCGGGGCTTTCCGACATCTCCCACCGATAGACGGCCTCTAGTTTTTTGCCTCAGCCTCCCGACCATAGGTCATCGCGTAAGTATCTGTCGCGATCCGGAACGCCTCACTGTAGGGCATATCATCCGTGATCTGGTCTCCGTAGATGTGATCGAGGATCCAGTCCACCATGCCCGTCGTAGCGGCGGCACTGTCGTCCTTATCTGCAAAGGCGGGGTCATACCCCGCCTTGCGCAGCTCCCGCATTTCCTTCACGGTGAGGGAGCGGATTGGGATAATGTGATTTTTTTCGTCTGCCATATGTCTTTACCTCCTGCTTAGTACGCTTCCTGCTGATTCTTGAGCGTCGTCGTGACAATGCTCGTGCCGTCTGCTGAGAATGCCCGCCACTTTACATCGACGACCACGCCTGCGGGGCCACTGATCTGCGCGTCGAACGGCTCGAACTGTACGGTCGGCATCGCAAAAACGAGTGATGTATTCTCGTCGAGTTTGAAGCCGATCTCCATAGCGACGGCAGCGCCCGTATCTGCCTTGTCCATCCACTCAGTAGATGTAAAAAGCGCCTTGAGACTGCCAGAGACCTTCATGAGACCTTCGGGAATATCCCCGCGCACTCCGCCTCCTCCGACAACATACTGATCGCCGTCGAGGTTCGCACTCACTTCAAGCGAGCCTTCCTTGACAATGCGGCTCTCCGTGCCGTCGATCTTGATGTATGCGTGGTTCTGTGCAATGCGCAGGAGCTTTGCCGCCTTTGCCGCGCTGTCATACGCCGCAGAATCCTGCTCGCGCGACGCGCCCATGACACCATACTTAAATGTCATTTCGCTGTCCTGCCCGTAGTCGACGGAGAACGTATTGATCTTGACGCCCTTGTAGCGGATGTATTTGCCAAGGTCAGGGAACGCTTTCTCGACGATGATGGACGGCTGATTATCCTTGACCGTAAAGACGTGCGTCTTGTTCGCTGTTGTGCCCGTGGTCTTGGGGTCGCCAAAAAGCGCCTTGAGCATGTAGCCCGCGGACACATAGTCTGCGGGCATCTCGATGTCCCCATCCACGCTGACGCGCCCAAGGGCGGGCTGCGTATCGTTGCGCGTGTTCGTGATCGTGTCCGACTCGATGAGCGTCTGCGCCTTCGAGAGGTCGTTGCTGTTCATCGGCAGGGCGACGCCCTTTTTCGTTCCGGGTGCGACTCCAAACGAGGCTTCAAAGTCAATCACCATCGCGGACTTATACCCGCGTGCCTGCTTAGCCATATCGTTCCTCCTTATGTTTCCTCATAGACGATAATCTCGATGCTTGTGCGGCTGCCGACAAGCGGGCGCACGCTGTCCCCATCGCCGCCGGTCTCGATAATGCGCACCCGCATAAGCTGCACACCGTCCGCGATGTATGTGGTCTCCTGCTCATAGCGCCGCAGCGCCTCCATGAGTGCCCCTTCAAGTCGTGCAAGCGCCCTGTAGCCTTTTTCCAGATACGAAACGCTCGATTTCACCCACGTATCAACGCTGACCTGCACACGCATATCCTGCACAAGATCATCGCTCGCAGGACGCTCGCGATCACGCTGAATGAAAATCAGCCCTTTGCCGTTCTCGTCGGGGCGCACATCGCTCGGCTTATACCCGCCGAGGATGACCTGATCAGCGATGTCTGCCGCGCACAGATAGTCGCGCAGGCTCTCAAGTACCTTGAACCACAGCATACAATCACCCCCGATACAGTTCTATCTTGCTGTAGCGGTAGGCATCGATCTCCGGTGCAACCTGCAGCCGCTGGAACTCGCCCATGACGTTCCCCGCCGACGCAATAAAGTTGCTCTCATCCACGTCCATGGAGTCAAGGTGGAACGTACGCCCGCGATCCTGCGTGAGCGTGTAGTCCTTGTAGGCAAGCGTTACCGCGCCCTGGTTGAATCCGTTGTCGCGGTCATACTTTGCAAGTCCCGTCGTGGAGATGCTCGGCATACGCACCGTGTCGCCGCCGCTGTACTTCACGTTCGAGGCGTTCGCCTCCATCCAGCCGGACGTACCCGCCGTAAGCATCTGCTTATCAAGTTCCTGCTGGAAAATCTTTGCCATCTCAAGCGTATTGATTGCCATGTGTCTTTACTCCTTTTCGTTATCCCCCAAGCGCAGCGGCAAACTGCTCTGCCATCGTGCCGCCCACGCCGCCCGTCTGCGACCTGCCGTCACCACTGCCGGGCTTCTGCGTATCCTTAATTGCCCACGCCTTACCCGCGAGCCACTCCGCAGCGCCATCGGCGATGCTGCCCTGCGTGCCATCCGCTTTGGTGTAGCTGTACGTGCCATCCTCAGCGACCTTGATGGAGGGCGCAATGAGTTTCGCAAACTCCTGCGGGTCGACTGCATTGCTCTTGGTGAGAGCGTCAACCGTCTGTGCCATAATGTCCGCCTGTACGCGCTTTTCCTCAGCGGTCTTGCGCGCGGCTTCGGCGGCCTCATACTTCTTGGCAAAATCGGCGATCTGCTTTTGAAGCGCCTGCATCTCCGTCTGCGCGCCCGCACCCTTTTTCTGCGCGTCGCCGAGCTGCGTCTCCAGCTCCTTGTGCTTCTCTGCAAGCGCTCCATGCTCCGTCTTGAGCGCAGTTAGCGCCTCCTCTGCCTTGTTCTTGGCGATGCGTGCATCTGCCGCCTCCTTCCGTACGCCCGCCAACTCGCTTTTGATGGTCTCCACCATCGCCGCGCCATTCTCTGCAGCCTCCAGTGCCGCGTATACGTCTTTGAGTTCCATGTTCTTGCCTCCTGTGCAAATAGCCTTGCGGGTCTCCATCCCGCGCATCAAAAATGCCCTGCCGTCAAGCACGGAGGGCATGAAAAAACCGCCTACGTTTTCGTAAGCGGTTTATGGCGAAAGGTACTTATCCAAAAGCGTGAGTATCTGATAGATCAGTTTGAAGTTTGCCATGACTCGGCTCAGTAAACAAGATCAGCAGATGGCTCTGGAAGAATCCCCATTGCGTACACATCCTTGTCTTCAGTGAGGCACTCATTGATCATCTTGATCACGTCCTCCTCAGAGCGTCCCCAGCATAAGGGGATTGTCGGAAACGGTTCCTCAAAATGATCGTCATACTTTTTCAGTACCCTTTCAAATTCGGTCTGCGGCTCGTCATCGCCAAAAAAAATGCGATCGTCCTCATCGTACTCCTCATGTTTTTTCATGGTGTCACCTTCTCCAAAATCTCCATAAACGCTTGATAACTATGTGGTAGATACTGTTTAACGTATTCCAAATCCTCGCCGCCACAAGTTACCGCGCTCGTAATATTAGCCCAGGCCTCACTTGCCGCTTGGTAGATTCTACACTGTGCCTTAACTTTGGCTTGACTGCTTACATCAAATCCCAGTGAGTCATAGACTTGCTTCAAAAGTTTTTCGTACTTCCACTTTTTTATGTGGTTGTAGTAATAGTTATAGTAACTCTCTCCATGCCCCCAATAAATTCGGCTGTTTACAAAGAGGCCATCAATCGCATCCTGAACCCCAGCACTCGCAGCGTTTGCCCGAAACTCTTCCTTTACCGCAGACGTTACAACCTTCCGCAAGTGCACTTTATCGGCGCGCATCGCCGCCAGGAATTCATCACAGAAACTAACACGATAATCAGAAATCTTAAGAACGCCCGCATTGACAGCATCCAATTCCTTGAACGTCAGCTTCGATGTTGACAAACACCTGTCAAAAAAATGCCCGTATTCATGCGCCAAGGTGTGATACTTGTGCATCCCAGCTGCGATATTTCTAGCCTCTGGATAACCCCACACAAGAGTGCTCGTTTGATGTTCGTAATGCCCGCCTTTAGTCGCCATTCTAACCGTCGCGATACTGTCCGCGTAGTGTTTGTAGAGCGGTGCGATTTTATCGTTATCTTTCAGCAGGTTAATGTATTCGTCATAATCTGTACTCGACATGGTTGCTTGTAGCTTCGTCGCATTCGCCCGAAGTTCCTGCTCTATATCAATTTTACCACTTTTCGCGCCCTCTTGCGAGAGTCTGCTGTCAACTTTTTTCCCGCCGTATCCGCGTGCTTTCTGCGTCCAGCTGATTTTCCCGTCCATCACATCCTTTGCACCATGAATCCCGAGGAGCATCTGCCGGTGGTGCAGATCGACGCTGTCAAGATACTCTCTGCCGCCCTCTTCAATGCGGGCAATCGGCATTTCGTTGTCGATCATCCCGCGGATAACGGGCTTTAGAAAGCACATGCAATGCGGATGGGCGGGAAGACGCGGCACCTTGTCCTTGGGGAATACCCCCGCCCCCATCCCGTAGAGATTCGCCTTTGCGTACAGATCGCATATATCATAACGCGGATGCCGTCCCGAGAGCTTCCACTGATAAGCAACGCAGTCGTCGTTATTGTCCCATCGGAGCAGAAAACCGTCCTGATACGCCCGTGCCATCTCCGTCCGTGCAATACGGTCGGCAAAGTAGCGCGTCCGTTCTTGTGTTGCCACGTATATTGCCTTATTCAGCGCCTTCTCATTCTGTGCCTCAAGTGCGTCTACGAGCTGCGAATATGCCGCCCTCATGCCCGCCGTTGTCCCCTTCTCAATCTGCCGGCGGATGGGTCTCAGCATCTTCATCATCTCATCGCGCGGAACGCCCGCGTGACGTGCCACCACTATTGTCTGTGCCAGGTACTTGGGTACGTCCTGCACGGGGATAACGCCGCCCATTTTGTACCCGTCAAAGATCGCAAGGCTCGCCTGTCGGTACGAGGCACTCTTTTTGATCTGCTCCGAGATCGTCCGGGCGACCAGTTCCCGCACAAGGATTGCCCCCTGTGTCGTGCGTGCGGAGAGCGTCAGCCCGTCGGGTGCCCATGAATGCGTAAACAGACGATCGGTAATCCCCTGCGGCAGAGGCGCGCCATAGCCGCGCTCCGCCTCCGCCCGTATCTGTGCGGCTACCTCCCTTTGCAGGGTTTGCATCACAGGGTGCTCTTTGTATGCCTGATACACGGCAAACCGGACGCTGTAACCCTCTGCCATGAGTTCACGGATACGCCGCTCAAACGCCGCTATCTCTGTCTGTGTCGCCGTCCGTTTCATCGTCATCTCCGTAGGTCTGTGTCTGCTCAGTCACAGCGGCAGCCGCTTCAAGCTCCCGCATGATGGCGTCATACGCCGTCGGCTCAAGATTTGGCAGGTACGCCTCAAGAACCTTGCGTGCGACCTCCACCTGGTATGTCTTGCTAGCAAGCCCGAGGTCGAGCGCCGCCTGTGCCTGTGCAAGCCCCTCCGTTACATCCGAGATCTTGAAGTCGCGCGGATATTCGCAGATGTAATTGATCTGCTCCCCCGTCCATGCCTCATAGAGGGCAACGATCGCCTTTTCAGCTTCCTCACACTGGATCGCAAAGTCGACAAGCCGCTGATTCGTTCGCTCAAAGTCCCACTGCCGCGCAACGCCCGACTTCGTCGTCTGTACGCCGATCACGGAATCAATGCCGCTCATACGGTACATCTCCCGAATAAGGCGATCAATCTGCTCCGTGAGCACCTGCGCGGGAGCAGCATCGGGCGCGATAAAGGCGGGTGGGTGCTGACTCTCCGGAGGATAGCCGAGCATGTTGTTCGTTCCAATGGTCAGTTCGGATGCGCCTGTGTGCGGCATGATGAGGATATTAAACGTCTGGTTCTGCAGAATCTGCGTGTGCCAGCTGCACAGCTGATAGACGTAGAGATTCGTCTGCGCGACCGACAGAAACTCCGGCGGCGGCAGCACCTCCATCGGGTCAGTGCTGCGTCCGAAATACTGCACAACGGGCAGCCGCCCGAGGGGATTATCCCCCTGTCTTATGGTCTGCATATTCTCATCCGCAACCGTCCACGCCGTTTCCGACCATGTATAATAGCGCGTGCGCGTCTTATCCTCAGTATCCTTGACAGAACCCTTATAGCCAAACTCGACCATCCGCCCACGCTCATCAAATCGCCAATGCGTGACCTCATTCGGCAGGACATGAGCAAGATATGGCAGTGCCCTCTTGTTGAGGCTGTCCTGTACTGTTGCACCGATCTCCGCCTCGTTGTTGACGATGACATAGACAACGCCGTAGAGCTTCGCCATAGTGGCAAGGCGGCGCATATAGTTCTGCAGGTCTGTGCCCGTTCGGTCGGCATCATCGAGAAACACCTTAAATTTCGCCGTGTCGTTGTACTCACGCTTGATCTCGTTGCGAAAGATCGGATCTACCGAGGCGTTGACGATCGGTCCCGTGTAGTTGAGGTAGTAGGCGAGCTTCTTGCGCTTGGCAAAATTCTCCGGACTCTCGCGTGTATGACGTACGAGCGCTCCGCCGCGCTTAAATTGCCCATCGCCATAGTAGGCGTCATGCAGCAGCGTGTAAGTCTCTGCCATTTCGTTGATGTCCAAATGCGTCCCTCCTTAGTAGATATTGCCGCGCATCGCTCGTATGCGTTCACCCGCCGCAAGCGCCTCCGTCGCATAGCGTACCGCGTCAATCGCGTGGTTATCCTTGTCCGGATAGGCTGATATAAATTGCCCGTCTTTGTTGCGCTCGTATTCGTAGCCGACGAACTCGCGGTAGGTATTCGGTGCACGTCGCTTGTCGATGTAGATGCGTCTGCGCCCCTGCAGCCAGTGAATCCCGTATGCAACGGAGTCGGGTCCCTTGCGTGCTGCGTGTACGTCCAGACCAAGCCCACGCATCTCCGCAATGCTCTTCGGCTCTGCTGCGTCTGCGGTCAGATGTTGCCCGTGGAGACGTGGCAGGATTCTCCGTGCTGCCTGTGCATTCGTCAGCCTCTGCTCGTATATCTCATCGAAGATGTATAAATCCTCGTGTTTGGCATCGTAGTGCATGGATACGAACGCGAGTGGATCAACGGCAAAACCGAAATCCAACCCGTGATATAGGCGGTCAAAGAGTGCCACGTCGGTATCACTCATCTCTATGTCCTCGACGTTATCAAATACGCTGCCCCCCGTGCCCGTGACCTCACCGAGGTATTCATGCCGATACAGCATCTCGTTTTTGTCCCGCAGTCGCTCCGCCTCTGAAATAAACTGCTCCCCGAGCCACGTAGAAGGCACGCCCAGATACGTCGATCGGTGCACAATGCGATCGTCACGATCAAACAGTGCTTCCTCATTGACCCAGTTGTTGCGGCTCTTCGGTGGGTTGTACGAGTAAAGCACCCAGTATCGCTCACCGCCGCGCAAGAGCGACTGCAGGAGACTCCGAATCTCCTCCATGCCCGTGAACTGGTCAAGCTCCTCCATCCACACGATGCCCACATAACCAAACGGCAGCTTGAGTGACTTGATCTTGCTTTTATCATCTACGCCAAGGAAGAGTATTTTCTGCCCCGTGCGGCGGTACTCGAACGACAGTGGACTCACCCGTGCCGCGAATGCATCGGATAAGCCCAGCACATCAATCGCCCATTCCACTTGATGATAGACGCTGTTGCGCAGGGTGTTTGCGACCTTGCGCAGCACGACCGCGTGACAGCGCGGATTCTGGAGGAGCATAAGCGGCACACAAAGAGATGCAAAGCTCGACTTCGTGGATCCGCGCCCGCCTGCAAGCCAATAGTGCGTATAACGATGCTCCTGCACGTCGTAGAACAAATTATCAAAGCTCGGTGCTATCAGCTCCGCGACATTGACTCTCTGCTCACTCATTCGCATCACCTCTCTCGAATACAAACGTGATCGGCGACGCTCTCTCCGTCCGATCCTTGTCAAGGGCTTTCTCTTTCAACTTGACTTCGCGCTCATGGAGACGAACATCCGCGCTTTCACCGATGGTGTCAAGGAGAAGCCGCACCATTGGCGCACTGCCTCCACATGCAGAGAGAATTATCCCACCGATGACCGCATCTGCAACCGTTTGCGCATCGTCCGTGATGCCAACAGCCGCCATAATTGCGGCTCGCATATCCTCTGGCAGCTCATTCAACCGCATGGATACGGCTTCTTTCAGCGCAAGCCGCAGCGCTTTCTTGCGGCGGCGGGATTTTCCGCTTGCAACGCCGCCTTTGGAGCGGATTTCTCTCTGTTCATTCTCTGTTCGTTGATGAAATGGCTTTAGATTTTTCTGCTCGTTCGCCATGCTACACGCTCACCACCTGCCTTTAATTTACAAAGAAAATATTTCCAAAAGCTATTGATTTTTATACGTATAATGCGTATATTATAATTAGAAGGAGGAAACACGATGAGATTCAAGGAACTTGACCGACTGCTGAAGAAAAACGGTTGGCAGCCCGTCCGCTCGAAAGGTTCACATCAACACTATCAAAAAGGCGGTATTGCCAAAACCTTGACAGCTCCGAATCATCCCGGCGACATTAACCCCTTCATTGTGAAAAGTGTCTTGAAAGAGGCAGGAATCAAACTGTGATACCTGCCTCCGAAAGGAGGAATATAGAATGAACCTCGTATACCCTGCCGTGTTTTACCCTGACCCCGATTCCTTGGCTTTTGCCGTGACCGTGCCCGACCTCCCCGGCTGCGTTTCCGGCGGCGATTCTCTCGCAAGTGCCATCGCAATGGGCGAGGATGCCGCCTCGGGGTGGATCCTCGGTGAACTTGAGGACGGCAACGAAATCCCGCCTGCAAGCAACATCAAGGACATTCACCCGGATCCAGAGATTGGCGAGGGCTTTGTCTCCCTGCTTTCTCTCGACATGGACGCATACGCCGCAAAGTACGGCAGCAAGTCCGTTCGTAAGAATCTCACGATCCCCGCATGGCTCAACACCTTCGCCGAAGCCGAGCAGCTCAACATCTCAAAAGTTCTACAGGACGCGCTTACCGCTCTTTACGAGAAAAAAAACATCTCTTGCTTGATATGATCTGCTGCCCGCCCATGTGGCGGGTTTTTCTTTTTAATATTGTCCACATATCCGCCTCCTCTGCAACAAAAAAGGGCACTGCCGCAGCTGTGCCCTCCGAGAATCCGCCTCAACATCTTCTCTTTCCAGCCTATACTATATCACAGGTCTTTGTGTCCGCTTGTATCCATTTTTCAAAAACAGCCTCAAACTCATTCAGAGCTTGCCCGTGTAATTTGTGTATGTGATGATACGCATAGCCAAGCCCCACCGCGATATACTCCCAGCTTTCGCCCTGCAAATAGCGGCGCTTCAGCACCTCACGATAACGCCCATCTGCGATCTGTTCGATCAGCGTCCCCGCCTCATTTCGCAACGCAACGAGTTTATCCCACTGCGCATTCACGCGCTCCGCGTATCCCTCCAGCACCACAATCGCATCGGAGAGATCGCCGGTCTTGCCTCCGCTAACCTTATCCGCGTCATACTGAATCGCCTTTAGATGCAAGATATTGGCTTTCGCCTGCTCGTACTCTTGCTCAAGAAGTTTCAGCTCCCGCTCTACATCTCGAACACGCCAGAGATACGCCCTTACTTGTTTGATTTCGACCATTCTGCGCCCCTTGTTTCCTCACATCGTCTGTTTCGCGCCGCGTTCCAAAAGTGCTCCTCGCAACCGATCTCGAAAGAGCCGCTGCACATCTCGGTCAATCGGATGGATATCATTATTCCACTCCCAGTGTGCCTCAATCTCGCCGATCATATCTCGCAGCTGCCAATCCTCGAACTCGTTCACACGCCGCAGGACGAGATCAGACACAAGAGACAGCGCATAGGATTGTCGGGGCAGAGCATACCGAAATGCAAAGAAATATAACGCCTGCTCATCCAATGTCATTGTACGCCTCCCCGGTCTGCGCGTACTTCACATTTGGAAATTTCATAAAGCACAGCCAGATTGTCTTTCCCCTCCGATTCCCGAATAACGGCTGCACTGGAAGCAATTTCAGAATGTCCGCCGTGCTGATCTGATCTTCCGACCATTTGAAGATCAATACGCCGTAATCTTTCAGGACGCGCATGCACTCCTCGAATCCTCGGCACAGATCATTCTGCCATGTGCTTTCGAGCACACCGTATTTGATGCCGAGCCATGAACTCTTTCCGGATCTGCACAGGTGCGGCGGGTCGAACACGACAAGACGAAAGCTCTCATCTGGAAATGGTATCTCTCGGAAATCAGCGATCAGATCGGGCTTTACCTCGAACCGTCGGCCATCACAAAGGTTTTGGGCAAAGCTGCGGTTATCCATGAACACGGTCTCCGGATGTTCCTTGTCGAACCAGAACATTCGGGATCCGCAGCAAGCGTCAAGTATCTGCTTGTCAATATGTGTCTTCAACCTCATCATCTGCATCCATCTCCTCCCGTTCCATTACACGCGCCATCATGCAGCGCATGCTCGCATTGATGATGTGATTATCACTCCGGTCACCCGCAAGCCACATCGAGAGATGCCGCAATGCCCGTGCTGCGTGTTCTTCTGCAGGGATATCCCGCCACGTTTCGCCCGGATGCTTTTCTGCTCCTGCTGTGAGACCTGTGGCGACCTCATTCAGCCACGGATAGTCAAGATACCGGTACTCGTTCGGCTCCGCGCTCTGCGGATATTTTGTATCTGCCATTTCTCTGCCCTCCGTCAGTTCTTAAAAATCGTCATATCTCTTCTCTGCGACAGTACCGCTCCCGTGCCCTCCGCAGTGAAAAGAATCGGCGTCTGACGAGATACGCGGAGCGGTGCATATATACACACCTGCGTTTTACGCTGTGCAAAGTAACCGACGATATCGGCAAGGAACTTAACGTTGGCACAAGCCTTTTCGTGTTCATCATGCGGATGGTTCTTCGCATACGATGCCGCATCATACTGTACCTGTAGCTTTGGCTCGCGTACTTTGAACGCCATAATCACAGGCTCCCACTCCAGCTGCACAGACAGCGGATCCTTTCTCTTGGCAGACATAGCGACCACCCCTTTGAGAAACGTATGCAGCTCCTCAATTTCTGCCGCCGAATAGATGGCATAGGCCGAAGTATCTTTAACCGGAGGAATTACCTTCGCAAAATCCGGCATTTCTGCGTCAAGTTCCGCCCCCGTCAAAAAATCATAGGATCCGCCCTTGCCGAAGGCTCCGTCAATCCAGACCATCATGTACGGATTCGAGGCATACACACGACTGTCTGTATAATGCAGCGCACGAAGTTTTTCGTTACCGCTCTTGAGATCCAAAAACTTCTTCACGTTCTTCATAAATGTCAGCATTTGCAAGTCCTCCTCAATGCACTCTGTACTTATCAATGCGAGCCTTGAGACTCTCAAGAACGAACTCCTGTGCCCGCTCCTTCATCCCGATCGCACGCAAGATGTCCTCATCGCGCGTATCTGTGCAGACAAGATGGTGCACGATGACCGTCTGCGTTTGCCCCTGCCTGTGCAGACGCTTATTCGCCTGCTGATACAGCTCAAGGCTCCAGTTCAGTCCGTACCAGACAACGTGGTTGCCGCCGTCCTGCAGGTTCAGCCCATAGGCGGCACTCGCGGGGTGTGCAAGAAGAATATCCACCTCGCCGTGATTCCATGCCAGCTCATCCTCTGCTCCGCGCAGAACCCGCACCCGGAGATTCGTCTGCCGCAGTGCCTCAACGATCCGCGCAAGATCGTGCTGAAAGTTGTAAAAGACCAGCGCAGATTTCCCGCCCAGCTGCTCAATCAGCTCCATGAACGCCTCGATCTTGCAGTCATGCACCGCATGAGGTTTATGCTCCTCGTTGTAGACCGCCCCGTTGGCAAGCTGCTGCAGCTTGTTCGAGAGTGCCGCTGCGCTCGCTGCCGTGATCTGCTCGCCGCTCTGCAGGAGTTCCAGCACCATCGTCCGCTCCATCGTGTCATACGCCTTGCGTGCCTTCGCATCCAGTACGACGGGGATCGTATCCTCGACCACGGGTGGCAGCTGCAGATAGTCCGCAGCCTTCATGCTCACTGCGATGTCGCCGATGGCACTCATAATAGCGTCCTCTGCGCCGTCTTTCGGATCGTAGGTATAGATGATGTCACGCGACCGCTCCCCAGGCGTAAAATACCGATTACGAAAGCCGGAGAAGGTGCTGCCGAGACGCTCGCCCTGATCCAGTAAATAGATCTGGCTCCAAAGGTCGATGATCCCGTTCGGGCTAGGCGTACCCGTGAGAAGCACCGCCCGTTTGATGTGCGGATACATATACGAAAGTGCCTTGAATCGTTTTGCGCGTGGATTCTTGAAGCTGCTGGATTCATCCACGACCACCATGTCAAACGGCCAGTCGTTCCGGTAGTGCTCTACCAGCCACGGTACGTTCTCGCGGTTGATGATGTAAATGTCGGCGGGCGTATTCAGTGCTTTCAGCCGCCGCGCCTGTGTGCCGAGAACCGTCTGCATTCGGAGGATGTGCACCCCGTCCCATTTCGCCGCTTCACGCTGCCACGTCGCCTCTGCGACCTTTTTGGGTGCGATGATGAGAACCTTGCGGACGGCGAACCGGGCGTATTTCAGATGATAAATCGCGGACAGCGTGATGATCGTCTTGCCAAGGCCCATGTCCAGAAAGAGGGCAACACGCAGATCGGCGATGAGACGATCAATGCAGTACCGTTGATACGCGTGCGCTTTGAAGATCATACGTGCTGTGCTCCTTTGCCCAGTCCAAAAACCTACGTACGTCTGCAATGCCATACAGAGTCGCCACAGATGCCTTGAGCCGCAGAAGCTGCTCCTGCTGCACCTTCTGCAGTCGCGTCAGCCGTCCATTCTCCTGCTTCAGCTCGACAAAAATCACCTTACCGCCCGGAAGAATAACGATGCGGTCAGGCACACCTGCATTCCCCGGCGATACCCATTTATAGGCTTTGCCGCCCAACTGCTTGACGCCATCGCGCAGCAGCACTTCAACATCTCGTTCTTTCATCCTGATCTCCTTTCGCATTTGTAACTTTTCGCGCGCGTTTATAAGAGGTTTTATTTAGGCTGTTTTTCGTCCCTAACACGTTGCCTAATTCCTCTATTTCTATGTTCATAAGGAATCAATGTTACATGTTACATAAATAGATATAATCCTTAGAGCGACAAAGAGTTAGAGTGCGTAACATTCTTGTAACAAACGTGTAACATTCTGTGTAACGTTACACGCAAAGTTACACCTATGTTACGCCAATGTTACACGGTTTGTTACATGTCTTTTTCATTTGAAATGAGAAACCCCCTCTGGACGCCACAGTATCCGAATCGGGAGGCTTTTCCGGTTCGTACTGTTCCGGGAAGATGTTCAAGAATCAGATTGATTTCTTTGGCATCGCTGCGCTTCATTAGTTTCGGGTCTCCATCCAGACATTCACACCAGACCTCAAGCGCACAGATGCGGTCCCGCGGAACGAGTTCCCCTTTATCCTCTAAGACACCATTCCAAAATATTAGACGCTCCCGCAGCGCCATTGTCTGGTAGTTTCTCGGTACAGGCTTTTGCAGAAAAGCTTTTATCAGACCTTCACGGATGTTGCTCTCTCGGTGTCCATCCTGCATTTCTTTCGCAACGGCTTCCATCTCGGGTGTAAGATACAGGGGTTCTCCTGCGCGCCATCGGTGTATTGCCTCTGCCCATATCTGATCCACCTCATGCGGCAAATCCTTCCAGATACTTTTCTCGGCGGGCTTTATCCCAACATCCACCGGCCAGAAACGGCGATTCCCTGTGAGATCACGTAGAAATTCGGTTTCGTTGCACGAGCCGAAGAATACACATTTGCGCGGGTACTCGGCGGCTCGGCGTCCGAACGGCATGCGGAAAAAGTCGCTCGTACGGGACAGGAACTGCTTGATGATATTCTCTGCGGATTTCGAGTATCCCGTCATTTCAGCAAGTTCAATGATCCACCTGCCTTGAATACTCTCAACAGCGTCTTTTCCATCGAAGGTTGAAAAGCTGTCGCTAAACCACGATTTTGCTATTGTTTGCAGGAACGTACTCTTGCCGAGGCTTTGTCGCCCGACAAGTACTGGAACATAGTCGTATTTGCATCCCGGTGTCATGGCGCGTGCCACGGCGGCCACAAATGCCTTGCGGCAGACGGTTCGAGTATACGGTGTATCCGGCGCCCCCAGATAATCTCTGAACAGATCATCCAGACGATCTTTTTTATCCCAAGTAACGCTTCGCAGATATTCCACAACGTCGTTAAAACTGTTTCGCTCGGCAACAAGAAGCAGCGCGCTGAGAATCTTATCCTTACCGGTGATGTCAAAGCGGTATTCTAGGTACCACTGCACGCCCGCGTCATCGGAATCCGTCCATAGTCTGCGATCCGTTGCCGCATTCCACGGCAAAGCCCCAAGAGCCAGTACGCGGACGCTGAACGCATCATAGGCGACTTTTCCCTTGAGCAGCGGGTCACTATTGAGAATCCGCACGATGTTGTCCATCGTCTTTTTCGGCTTCCCCGTGTCGCTGAACTGGATTCCTGCCGTCCGCATCCAGTTCACATCGACCGCAGGATTCTCCGCCCCGCCGCCCGTACCTGTGTGCTCCGGAGGCTCTGTCCTCCCAAACACGTCCGCCGCTTGTGCGGCGCGTTCCGTTTGCAGCTCCGTGGCGACGGCTGCATCTGCGAGTGCTTCCTTCTGCATCGCAAGGAACGACGGCAGCCGGTTGTTTGGCGTTCCCTCTTTCGCCGGTTCATCCAACTCCGCAAACTTATGAAGGCGGATGAGGTCGAACGCATTGACCAGCTGCCCGCTGCACGGATCCGTCGCATGGTGTGAGTAAAGGAACTTGTTGTCGTCATAGAGAACCGCACCCGCGACCGTGGATCCTGTTGCAAACGTCAGGCGGTCGCTGCTGTCCGTCGGTTCGTATGCGTGCGGGATAAACGTCTCGATTGCGCCGAGGATGTCATAGACGCGACAGAACGCACCGACGATGCCCGTTTTCTTCGTTGGATCCGACTGCTTTGAGAGGGCAAGCCGCTCCTTTGCCTCGTTTGCCCCCGGTACCTGCGGCCATGTCCGCACATCATGCCAGTTCTCATAGGCATTAAGGAGTCCATCTGCGGACGGGAATGGCTTATCCTCGCAGCAGAAAACATAGCTTGCATCCTTGCTGCAGCTTGGCCAGAACATGAGGCGGCTAGCCTCAAACGTCGTTGGGTCGCAAAGGTCGATGCCGATGAGACTCGCAATCTTGCGTGCGATCGGCTCGTATTCGTCCGCCGTGACGCTCCGATCGGTTGGGAAGATGGCGCGCAGCCGTGGATGGTGCTCGGTATGGCTGCGCGTACTATAGACGGCGTATGCGATGCCGAGACCTGCGATGCGGCGGATGACGCTCTGCGTCTCTCCCGGTGCGATGGCGTCAAGGTCAAGCGTGATGAGGTCGCGGCTCTCGACATTCGCCGCCTTGCGTTGGAGGCCTTTCAGTGTGCCGCCGACATAGCCGCCTACGTCCTTGAGCCTGCCCTGCTCCTTCTTCGGCAGGGCGTGGTACTGCTCAACGGTTTCATCTGTGCGCGCAGGTGTGCGGAGCCGGTCGACAAATTCGCTCCAGAGATACTCGGTGCGCTGCCACTCTTTTGAGGTACGACTTCGTCCGACGCTGATATGTATGATGCGGTCGTTTTGCAACTCATCGCCTCCCTCAGTCTTTCATGTAGTATTTGCTGATGAATCCGGCGGCGGTCAGATGCAGTTCCTGCGCCCATAGCAGAGGATCACACATAAAGGCGTTGACCTCTGCGAGCGTTTCCTCTGGATCCGTTTCGTCGATCTCGATCACGACCTCATCGTGGACGTGCATGATGATTCGATATCGAGCCTTCGTCAGGCGCGTAATCGCTGCAGCGAGGCAGTCACGAGCAACCGCCTGCGTGATATTCTCCGTAAGTTTGCCGCCGTAGGTACTGCTTGTGCCCCAGTTCGCGCCAATCTGCGTGCGGTAATGCAGTGCCTCTCGGTCGAAGGCATTGACCGCGAGATATGGACTCGGGTAAAAGAGTTTTCGTCCCGACGGCAGCGTGATTGTGAGAAAGTCGCTGCCATCGGCGGGATTGCTCTCCCGCTCGAAACGGATACCGTGGTCGAGTCTAACGGGACGCGCCGTTTTCATCACATAGAGTGCGGCGTTCTCGACCTTCTGCCAGAAGTCCACGATGCGCGGGTTCGCCTCGCGCCAGCGCTCGACAATATCCGGCAGTTCGTCCTCCTTAAGTCCCATCTTGAGTGCGCCCATGCTGATGAGTGCGTTCGGACCGCCCTGATAACCGCAGGCGAGTACTGCGACCTTTCCCTTCTGCCGCAGGTGGCTGTTCGCACCGTGCTTTTCGACCGGAACATGGAACATACTCGATGCGGTCTTGCAGTAGATGTCCTCTCCTCGGTCAAACGCCTCAAGTACCCACTTCTCCCCCGCGAGCCATGCAAGCACACGCGCCTCGATCGCGGAGAAGT
>ERZ772971.750-NODE-750-length-19713-cov-3.274697_pt1 | contig 19713 bp, 17 predicted proteins | sample MGYA00511943_ERZ772971 | MGnify/ENA primary metagenome ERZ772971 (study PRJEB29015, sample SAMEA2737929) | human oral metagenome | biome: human oral; feature: human-associated habitat; material: dental | place: China | collected 2144 ... | reverse complement strand
GAGGTCCAGCGTGCCCTTCTCCGGATCACGTGCACGGCGCACAGTGAGGAGACGCCCCGCCTCGTCGAGGACGAAGCAAGCGACAGCAGAGGCTACATTGTGGAAGTAAGTGAGGTCACAGCTCGGGCAGTGGATAGCACGACCATGTACATGCTCCAGACCCTGATGCCCGCAGCGGGGGCAGTAGCTAAAGCTCGATAGTGGATGTGTATGCATAGGGAGTAAGGGGTAGGGAAGTCGTGTGGGGGAAAGACAACAGACGAGCGCGGCAGTGCGCCGGCTCGTCTGTCATCATAGGGATCGAAGGAGATTAGATTTCCTTGGCTTCCCAGCCGAGAGCGCTGGCACCGAGGACGGCAGCGTCGCTCTCCTTGAGCTGAGAGACGAGGAGCTTGGTCTTGCCTTCGTAGATCTTGAGGATGTTCTTCTCCATGTGGTGGCGGATGGGGTTCATCAGGAGGTCACCAGCCTTGGTGAGACCCCCGAAGAAGATGATCGCTTCGGGAGAGGAGAAGGTGACGAAGTCCGCGCAGGCTTCGCCGAGGATAGCCCCAGTAGACTCGAAGATCTCGAGAGCGAGACGGTCGCCAGCCGAAGCCGCGTCGAAGACGTCCTTACTCGTGATCGTGTCGATATCCAGCTCACGGAGCTTGCTCTCGTCGGAGCGGATGGTGAGGTATTCGCGAGCCGTACGTGCTACACCCGTAGCCGACGTGTAGGTCTCGAGACAGCCCTGACGACCACAGCCGCACATACGACCATTACGACGGACGATCATGTGACCGAGTTCGCCAGCGAAGCCATCGTGCCCGTAGACGAGCTGACCACCGACGACGATACCACTACCGACGCCCGTACCGAGGGTGATGACGATGAAGTCCTTCATACCACGCGCAGCACCATAGGTCATCTCACCGATAGCGGCAGCGTTAGCGTCGTTGGTGAGTGCTACGGGGATACCGATGCGGTCCTGGATCATCTGAGCCAAGGGGATCTTACCCTTCCAAGGGAGGTTGGGGGCGAACTCAATAGAGCCGTTGAAGTAGTTACCGTTAGGCGCACCTACACCGATACCACGGATCTTGTCCTTACCACCGACCTGCTCGATGAGCATGTTGAGGCCTGTGACGAGGTCATTCAGGTAGAGCTCAATATCGATGTGCGTACCAGTCTTGATCGAGGCGTTGACGACGACATTACCACGGGCGTCGACGACACCGAAGACGGTGTTCGTCCCACCGAGGTCTACACCTATTACATAGGGCTTTTCCATTAGCTGTGCTTGTGTACTATGATGTGAGATATTCTTGTTGTTGAACAAAGATAGTTTTTTTCACCGATCAGTTGGCTCCGCCCCCAAGCATTCCCCGCGTGGAGTACCAGAAGTCGGTACCATAAGACACCAGCATAGGGTAGTGGAGTACCCTACATCCAGGCCTCCCGACCCCGACGGCTCGACTTATCCCCAGTGCTTAATATAAGTGAGGTATATAGAGAAGAATAAATTTTTTCTCTCTATCTCCTATTGTTATTATAGTCGGTGGAATCGTGGGTAATCTGCTTACACCTTCACTTCCTCCACTCGGCTCCTCCACGGACTTATCCTAATGCTTTGCGCTTCCTGCCCACAGGGTATTCACAAGTGACTTCCCGCTTATAGCTGGGTTTTAGGCACAGTCGAGGGGAAGGCATCCACATCTCGGGGGATTGCTTTCCCTTTTCTCGCGTCCCTCGGTATGTGTATTGGAGTGGGATAATCTTGCGAGTTATCTACACCTCGAGGGAAGGGGGGAGAGGGGAGTGAGGTCGCCGCTGGAGGGGTGGGGATGAGTCCCGTATTTATCCCACGCTTACCCACTCGTTTTCCCCAGCTCAAAGAGGGGGTAGAGTAGGGTGCTTATTGCGCTTCGTGGAGGTAGCTCAGGATAGCCCTTGCGGCGCGTGGGGCGCTGGGCTCCGTACCCATCAGCTCCTGCAGCTGGGCCAGTGCCTGCAGCTGGTCGGTGCGGCGGTGGTCCTCCTCGGGGATGAGGCGGGAGAGGATCGAGAGGATCTGTACGGAGTGTGCGCGGTCGGCGAGGAGCTCGGGGACAGCAGGGCGGTCCAAGATGAGGTTGACCAGCGAGAAGTAAGGTACACGGAAGAGGCGCTCGAAGACGAGGCGAGCGATGCGCCTACCGCCCATACGATAGCAGACGACCATAGGGATGCCCCATAAGCCTGCTTCCAGCGTCGCCGTCCCCGAGGTGACGAGGGCAGCATGGGCACGGCGCATGAGTCCGTAGGTATCTCCGAAGAGGATGGGGGTATCGCTGTACTTACCGAGGTGGGGGGTGTAGTCTGCAGCGGTAAGCCCTGGAGCACCAGCGATGACGACACGCCAGCCCAACTGAGAGTAGGCAGCGGTGGCTGCGAGCATCTCGGGGAGGTTGTCACGTAGCTCAGACTGACGGCTCCCCGGTACGAGGAGGAGCATCTGCTCACGCTCTACAGGCTCGGGATGCTCAGCGAGGTAGGTGAGCTTCGCATCGACGCAAGGGTTACCTATATACGCTGTGCGGAGGCCGCGGCCGCTGAAGTAGCTGGTCTCAAAGGGTAGGATACTTAGCCCGAGGTCTACATAGCGGCGGAGCTGGCGTATGCGCCCTGCTCTCCACGCCCAGAGCTTGGGGAGGATATAGTAGATGACGGGGCAGCGTAGCTCCTTCTTGGCGTAGGGGAGGATGAAGCGGAAGTTGAAGTCTGCGTAGTCCACAGGGATGACCACATCGGGGGCGAAGTCCCGCATAGCAGCCTGTATCTGCCGGCCGATGCGGGTGAGCTTCCCGAGGTTCTTGACGACGCTGACAATGCCCATGAAGGCGACCTCACGGTAGTGGACGATGGGGGCGACGCCTGCTGCGGCCTCCATCTTGTCTCCACCCATAAAAGCAAACGAAGCCTCTGGATCCTCAGCCCGCAGCGCCCGTATGAGCGCCGAGGCGTGGAGGTCGCCAGAGGCTTCGCCTGCGACTAAGAAGTAGCGCATAGTGCTATGCTGAGCGTTGGGCCAGGGCTTCGAGTTCCCCGAGCCACTGATAGTTCGTGCAGTCGAGCTGGAGGGGCGTGAGCGTCGCCCAGCTATCCTTGAGGTAGTGCCAGTCGGCTTGCTTGGTATCCTCGGCGGGATCTTGGCGACCCGTGAGCCAGTGGATACGCTTACCCTTGCCGTCTTCAGAGTGGACGAACTCCTCGACGAAGCGACCTACGGTCATGGGGCATACCTTCAGACCCTTGGGCTTCGTCTTGGGGACGTTCAGCGAGAGCATCGTCTGCCAGGGTAGGGGCTTCTCAAGCATCATCTTCACGACACGCACCGTGTAGTCGATGCTGTCGGAGAAGTCGGGGTGCCAAGCGGTGTCATCGAGCGACACGGCCAGCGAAGGGATGCCGTAGATACAGCCTTCGCGGGCAGCACCGAGCGTGCCGGAGTAGCTCACGCAGATGCCCTCGTTGCTCCCATGGTTGATGCCCGAGATGATGAGGTCGGGGCGCTGGTCTACGAAGAGGGTATTTAGTGCGAGCTTGACGCAGTCCACAGGCGTACCCTCGCAGCTATATACAGCGAGGTTGCCTTCGGTGGTGCGGTGCTTGAGGCGCAGAGGTTGGGTCGTGGTGATAGCGCCAGAGAAGCCCGAGCGGGGCCCGTCTGGAGCGACGATAGTCACCTGACCGAAGGCGAGCATCGCCTGAGCGAGCTCTTGGATACCTGCGGCGCGGAAGCCGTCGTCATTGCTGAGGAGTATATGCATCTATAGGGTATAGGATCCTTAGTTCGTGGAGGGCTTGATGACGCTCCCGAGGCGGACACGGTAATATAGTGAGGTATAGCTCTCGGTACGCTCCACCATATTGTTCGTATTGAGGTACCAGGGTACTACGATAGAGGCTTCCGCTCCTTGATGGAGGTTCTGCACAGCGATCTGCAGGCCTATGGGGAGTTTGGCGACGGTCTCCTGCTGGACAGAGTTGAGGTCAAGGGTCTGGCTTACACGCATAGCCTTGAAGTTGTCCTTGATCCAGTCGCTCGTCGAGTAGGCGTCACGGAAGAGTGTGACGGCATCGGTATAGTCCACTCCGACAGACGCATCGCCTGCCTTCGTGACCTTCATATAGATGAAGCCACTACCCGTGATACCGGGTACGGTGACGCGCTGGAAGTCCGTGCTATCGGCGAAGGCGCGGAAGGCCCGCTCATTCGTGGCACGGCGCTCCTTGGCGACGTCGATAGTGCTATTGCAGCTCGTGAGGCCAAGGAGCGTAAGCAGGGCGAGGCCTGTGGTGATCTTGCTTATCATCATTGTCTCTTAGATGAAGTGGTGGGCACCTCTCTTGGGTGGGGGTTAGATCTTGCGCAGCAGGCTCTTCAGCGAAGTAGCCTCGTAGAGTACGCGGGAGAGCTCGCTGATAGCGACGCGCTCCTGCTGCATCGTGTCGCGGTGACGCAGGGTGACGGTACCATCCTCCATCGTCTGGTGGTCGATGGTGACGCAGTAGGGTGTACCGATAGCGTCCTGACGGCGGTAGCGCTTACCGATAGAGTCCTTCTCATCGAGCTGGCAGTTGAAGTCGAACTTCAGCTCGTCGTAGATCTCCTGTGCCTTGGCATCGAGGCCGTCCTTACGCACCAGAGGCAGGATAGCGAGCTTGACAGGAGCGAGAGCTGCGGGCAGGCGAAGGACCGTACGCTTGTCACCCCCCTCGAGGGCTTCCTCTTCGTAGGAGCCACAGATGAGACTGAGGAACATACGGTCGACACCGATAGAGGTCTCGATGACGTAGGGCACATAGCTCTCACCCAGCTCGGGATCGAAGTACTGCATCTTCTTGCCACTGAACTCCTCGTGACGCTTCAGGTCGAAGTCCGTACGGCTGTGGATACCCTCTACTTCCTTGAAGCCGAAGGGCATCTCAAACTCGATATCCGTAGCAGCGTTGGCGTAGTGTGCCAGCTTCTCGTGGTCGTGGTAGCGGTACTTCTTGTCGCCGAGGCCGAGGGCCTTGTGCCAGCGAAGACGCAGGTCCTTCCAGAAGTCGAACCACTTGAGCTCCTCACCGGGGCGGACGAAGAACTGCATCTCCATCTGCTCGAACTCGCGCATACGGAAGATGAACTGACGGGCGACGATCTCATTGCGGAAGGCCTTACCGATCTGTGCGATACCGAAGGGCACCTTCATACGGCCCGTCTTCTGCACATTGAGGAAGTTCACGAAGATCCCCTGAGCCGTCTCGGGGCGCAGGTAGACCTTCATCGCACCGTCGGCCGTGGAGCCCATCTCGGTGGCGAACATGAGGTTGAACTGACGGACCTCCGTCCAGTTGCGCGTGCCGCTGATCGGGCAGACGATCTCGTAGTCGAGGATGATCTGACGCAGCTCCTCGAGGTTGGTATCGTTCATAGCAGCAGCGAAGCGGTTGTGCAGCTCTTCCCACTTAGCCTGATACTCGAGTACACGGCCGTTGGTAGAGCGGAACTGCGCTTCATCGAAGCTCTCGCCGAACTTCTTCGCAGCCTTGGCTACCTCCTTATTGATCTTCTCCTCGATCTTGGCCAGCTGATCCTCGATGAGGACGTCAGCGCGGTAGCGCTTCTTCGAGTCCTTGTTGTCGATGAGGGGGTCATTGAAGGCGTCGACGTGGCCAGAGGCCTTCCAGATCTTGGGGTGCATGAAGATCGCTGAGTCGATCCCTACGACGTTAGGAGCCAAGAGGGTCATGGCCTCCCACCAGTAGCGCTTGATGTTGTTCTTCAGTTCGCTACCGAGCTGTCCGTAGTCGTAGACAGCGCCGAGGCCGTCGTAGATTTCGGAGGAGGGGAAGACGAAGCCGTATTCCTTACAGTGGGCGATCACCTTCTTAAAGAGGTCTTCTTGCTGTGCCATGAGAGCAGTTGCTTATTCTATTATCTATTGGATTGTATCGATGTGATAGCTGCGACGCACCGACGCGGGGGTGCGCACAGTCCACAAAGTTACACATTCTCCTCTACTTACTTGACTACCTCAGCTGGGCTTCTAAGGCAGGCTCGCTGACCGCACTTCGGGCGGGTGACCTTGCCCTCACCGAAGCAGAACTTTATAGCCGTAGTGTAAGATCTCCAGTGAGCTAATTAGCCTTCGCTAAAGCATAGCAGGGAAAGTCCCCAACATTCACGGGAAAAGCCACGTACTACTACGGCTAAAGCTTTATCTCTGTACGTGGATCTTAGGACTACGTAGGTGGATGATAGGATCTACTTACAGGGACTATAACTCCACGTACCTGGATAGAGGATATGCTGTATAGGAGGGGACTTATAGCACTATGGGTAGGGTGTTAGTTCTCCTATTAGGAAGGGAAAAAGGTCGTATCGTCCGCTACGTCATCGCCGTAGTGAAGGGATGTATAAAAAGCCGTGCGGGACGCCCTCGGCTTAGACGAAAGCGTCCCGCACAAGGTAGGGGAATGTGCTATTAGTACAGGATGCTGATCTCGCCTTCTCTGGTGAAGAGGTCCCACATACCTTCCTGTCCATTCGGGGATGGGTGGGCATTGCAGATGAGCATAAATTGCTCGTAGAAGGGGATCTCACGTGGACGACTGATAGAGAGGGAGCTGACCCATGCGCGGCCTGTGGTGTCGTCTGAATCAATGACGCATTGGGCCGACTCGCTCAGCTTCGTATTGATCTTAGGGGAGACGAATAGCTTCACAGCTTTGTCCAGTGTACTGATGGCCTTCTCTTTGCTCTTAGGATCGGCGGGGTCATACGTGGCGGTGAAAGCGCTGAGCTCGCTTTCGGAGAAGTTTTCCAAGCTTGATAGATGTCCTCTCGTTGCTTCTCTTTGGGAGGTAGGCAGGGCTTGCTTTGCGCTCTTCTCACAGCCCAAGTTGGGGAGAAGAAGGAAAAGAGCAAGTCCCCCTATAAGGAGCTTACTATTCATAGGTTCGTCGGAGTTAGGTAGTGAGTATTGCTACTCCAAAGATAGAGAATCGTAGGAATCTCCACGCCTTCGCTGAAGGGGGCTATTTCGAGGCCTTTACGCGTAGAGCCTTGAGTAGGGTCTTGGTGTCGGGATCGATGCGGCGCGACTCGCAGATCTTTTGGATGGCCTTGTTGTGCACCCACGGCTCGAAGCGCTTCTCAGCGAGGTAGGGGTGGGTCTCGGTGGGGTAGAAGGTGTAGCACTCAGCGATAGCCCACGCCAGCGCCATACGCACGTAGTAGCCCTCATGGCTTACGGCGAGGTAATGGCGGAGTAGCTCGTCTATATGCTCGGCATCGATGAAGTACTGCATGAGGGCGACGATACCGAAGCGCACCTCGTACTCCCCGCTGTGCTGGAGGTAGGGGAGGAAGAACGCCCAGAGCTCGGGGCCATGCTCACGGAGGAGCTTCTTCGGCTGGGGGAGGCTGAAGGAGTCGCAGACCGACCAGGAGTGGATGACCCGTACCCAGCGCGAGAGGTGGGTGAGGTAGTCGGAGAAGTCACCCACAGGGAGCATACCGAGGACGAGACCCTGCAGGGTACGTGCCTCCATGAAGTCCTCCTCTTTGGGGCGCTCTCCACGCTCAGCTTCCGCAAGGTAAGCAGGCCAGCTGCCACTACGCACGATACGCCGAGCGAGCGCACGTAGATCGGGCAGACGTACACCGAGTACGCCTGCTATATCGGGATGTAGCCGCTGGGTAAAGGGCTGATTGCCCTGCTGAGCAAGCTCCAGAAGGTGCTCTGTGATGCTTCGCTCGTCGATGTGGTAGGGGCTGGACATAGGCCTTGGACAGCAAAGGCCCCCGTGGGGAATTAGTCGAAGAGTAGGTGATTGGCATCCTCGATCTTCTCTATAGTGCCAGAGAGGACGGAGGTGCTACGTGAGGCTTGGTTCTGCGAATAGACATTCGAGGTGATGAATGCCTGACAGGTACGCTCACTGAGGTCAAGGACCTGGCTCACGGTCGTGCCATCGGCCTCGACCCAGTTGACGAAGAAGACACTCGCGCCGATACGTATGGCGCTGTAGTTGTCTTCGCCCTCCTTGCTACCGTGGACGGAGTCCTTACTCTTCCAGAAGAGGTGCTTATGCGATAGGTACTCGACGGTAGAGACGTTCTCAGGGAAGCGCAGGTGTAGGCGCTTCCCGACGAGTGTCGTATCCGTAGCCTGTACGGGAGGTGCGTCCTCTTGGCTCGTCTTAGTGCCAGAGGAGTCCCCACTGCACGCTGTGAGGAGTGAGAGTGCAGCGGCAAGGGAGAAGAGAGGGCGTAGATGCATGATAGATCTATGGCTAATGTGTAGGATGTAGGTGCGGTGCGGCTTAGTCACGCGAGAAGAGACGCGAGAAGAAGCCCCGCTTCTCCTCCTCCTCTTCGTAGAGACCCAGTCGGTGCCACTCGCCGTCAAGCGCCTTACCAGCCTGGATGCGGTGGTAGATCGTACCCCAGTCTGGCAGGCCACCGAAGCTGCGGTCATCGAGGAAGAGATCGGCCTTGAGCTTGCGCGAGAAGCCCGACCCCGTAGCGTCTTCCTCGGGGAAGTCTCTATTGATGGCGTAGAACTCTACGCCACGCTGACGGCACCACTCGACGGCTTCGTCCAGCAGAGCGCCCTCACGGACAGTCCAGAGGATGAGACGATGCCCATCACGGATCAGCATCGCGAGGGTCTGGGTGGCGAAGGGGATTTCCTCGCCGATCTTGGGATAACGGTGACGCACGATCGTGCCGTCGAAGTCAACAGCTATAATCATCAGTAGAGTGGGGGAGTATAGGATAGAATTTTAGAATCCAGAGAAGCGGATGACGTTCTCAGGCGTCTCCTCGGTCTTCTCTTCTTCGCTCTGAGTGGCCTCCTCTACGGGCTCTGGACGTGATGGCGTAGAGGTAGTGAAGGTCGTCGAGCTCGTCGTGTACTGCGAAGGCTCGGGGCGGGGCGTATGCAGGTCGAAGGCCGACAGCGTACTACGCTCACGAGCGCTCTGGCTGGCCGTACCATAGTTGTTGATACGGATCGCTCTGTTGTTGGTCTTATCGACGCGCTTGCTCTCGAAGATGCGGTGATCTCGGCGGAAGGAAGGCGTCTCCTCGAGGATGATGATGAGCTCTTCGTCATCAAGCTCGTCAATGCTCAGGGCGACAGGCTCAGCCTTCGTACGCTTGGTAGCGGCACCACCGTAGACACGCTCGATGAGGCGCTGCTGCTCGTCGCGCTCCTTCTCTTCGCTGATCTTGGAGAGTGGATCCTTAGCCTTGGGCGTCGTGGGCAGGAAGATGTCTTCGTCGAAGCCGAAGCCCGAGGCGAGGATCGTCACACCGATCTTCTTGCCTATATCATTGACACGGGCCGTACCATAGATCGTCTTGACATCGTCGGAGAAGTCCTCGGTGAAGGCCTGTAGCTCGGTGAGCTCGGGGATCGTGAGAGGCTCTTCATCGCCCTCGTAGACGTTGATCAGGAGGTGGCGTGCCTTGCTGATATTGTTGTTGTTAAGGAGGGGCGAATTGAGTGCCTCCTGGATAGCCAGAGTCATACGCTCAGGCCCTTCTGCGTAGCCCGTGTTGATGACAGCGACACCGCCATTGCGCAGGGTCGTATCGACGTCAGCGAAGTCAAGGTTGATCGTACCAGCGATATTCACCAGGTCGGAGATACCACGTGCGGCATTGCTCAGCGTATCGTCCGCCTTGGCGAAGGCTTCTGAGACGGTGAAGTTCTTGTACACCTCGATGAGGCGCTGGTTGTTGATGACGAGGAGGGCATCTACACTCTCGCGCATCTGCTTGACCCCTTCGAGTGCTTGAAGGATCTTCGCCGTCCCCTCAAAGAGGAAGGGGATCGTGACGATACCGATGGTCAGCAGACCTGCCTGCATAGCGATCTTGCCGATGATGGGAGCTGCACCCGTACCTGTACCACCACCCATACCAGCGGTGATGAAGACCATACGCGTATCGCCCTCGATGAGGGCATCACGGATCGCCTGCTCACTCTCAAGTGCAGCTTCCTTAGCGCGCTCAGGCTTGGCGCCAGCACCGAGACCCTTGGTGACGGTGGGGCCGATCGTGATCTTGTCTACCACAGGACTGCGGTCGAGTGCCTGGGTATCGGTATTACATAGGAGGAAGGACACGCCAGGGACAGAGCCGCTGGTGAACATCTTCGTGACGGCATTACCGCCACCACCTCCTACGCCCACGACCTTGATGAGCTGCTTGATCTCACTCCCAGAGTATTCGAATTCAATGTTACCTCGTTCCATTGTATCTATCTTATCTAAAGGTATGGGCTAAAAATCATCACCACCATCATTCGCGCCGAAGAGCCCGTTGATGCTGTTTATGAAGGAATTGAGGCTCCACGACTTCTTCTCCTTGCGCTCACGCTTAGTCTTGCGCTTGGTGTCCTCCTCCTCTTCGTCCTCCTCCTCTTCGCTGTAGTCGAAGTAATCATCTTCGTCATCGTCGAGAGGGACGCGCTGAGCTTCGCTGATAGTCGTGTAGGTGTAGGACTCTTCCTCGGCCTCCTTGGGCTCTTCTACGGGCTCAGTAGGCTCGCTGCTACGCGCCTCGGGCTGCTCCTGCAGGAGGGACTCAAGGGGGCGGAGCTCGTAGCTTACGCTCGGCTCGCTGGCCTGAGCTGCGAGAGCGATCTCGGTGATATAGTCAGAGAGGAGCTCTTTCTGAACACCATCCTCATAGATATCTCGGCGTAGGGAGACTTCGCGGTACTCGGGAGAGAGCTTGCGCAGCGTCTCGAAGAAGTGGTCGGTCTTCGTCACGCCACCAGCGAAGACGAAGCCCTTGGGGATACTCTCACTGCAGCCTGCTTCGTGGATGATGCTCACTACGTTGCTCAGGATCTCGAGGATACGTGCGCTGATGTAGCGGTTGACCTCGAGCTGGCTGAAGTGCTTGGTGGTACTACCATCAGCCGACTTAGCCTCGATCTCTTGGGTGCGAGATACGGAGAGGTTCATCGAGCCTCGCTCGATCTTCAGCTTCTCAGCGTCAGCCTCGAGGAGGGGTACGGAGAGCTGCGTGAGGTCGCGCGTCACATTGTTTCCACCCAGAGGCAGGACGTAGAGTGCGACGGGGAAGCGCTCCTGATAGATCGCGATAGAGGTCGTACCACCGCCGATGTTGACGTAGGCACAGCCGAGGGCCATCTCCTCGATCGTCATCGTGGCAGCAGCCTCAGCGATAGGTGTGGGGAGGATGCCCAAGAGGCGTAGACCTAAGCGATCTTCGATGGTCTCGCGGACGTTGATGATGATGTTCTGGCGGGCTACGATGAGCAGGTACTGGGCCTCCAGACGGCGACAACGCACACCTCTGGGGTTGGACTCACGCTTGCCATCGCAGCGGTAGCGGGGCTCGGTGATGGAGAGGATCGTCATGCCGGGATAGCTGGCATCACTGACCTGGTCCTTGAGGGTGAGTAGGTGCTCGGGGGTGACGACGCTACCTTCTTCACCGAGGTCGATGAAGGAGTCATAGCGCTCGGAGCGCATGGAGCGGCACTCCAGCCCTACATACACGCCGGAGATCTGAGCCTCCTCGGGTAGGGCAGTGCTGAGCTTATCGAGGAGTGAAGAGATGCGCTTAGCGGCCTCCTCGATGTTGTGTATAGAGCCTTGGCGCACGCAGCCTGCCGTGGGGACACGGTGGGCGGCGATGGGCACGACGCGTCCCTGTGGGGACTTCGTGGCGAGCATCCCAGAGAGGGAGGTGCTGCCTATGTTGATGACGGCGTATATGCTATCCCTACGATCGTTCATTTCTTCTGTGGCTTGTTAGGTTTGCCCTTCTCGGCGGGCTTATTGGTTTTCTTGGGGGTGGGGGCTTGCTGAGGAGCGGGCTTCTTAGGATCCTTCTTGGGGTCCTTCTTTGGCTCTTTCTTATCGGTCTTCGCCTTGTCGCTCGGCTTGCTTGCGGGCTTATCCTTGGGCTTGTCCTTCGGGGTTTCCTTAGCCTTCTCGCGGGGCTTCTCCGTGGCTGCGGGCTTCTTCGGAGCGGGAGCTGCAGAGACTGCTGGCGCAGGCTTGGGGGAGGGGGTGGGAGCAGGAGTGGGTGCAGGTGCTGGTGCTGGAGAAGCGATGACTTCGCCTTCTTCGTCGAAGGTCTCACCCTCGGGGACATAGCGGCTGCGGGCGATGATCTGCGTGCCGTAGTCGAGGTTGACGTAGCTGAAGGCATTCATCCCGCGTTTGGGGAGTACGCTCTCAGCGAAGATGCGCCACTTACGGAGCTTCTCACTCCAGTTCGACTCGCGGCCCATGATGACGCGCGTCGTGCCGATACGTGGGATGAGCACGATACCGTCGGTCTCGTCGACGTAGACCTGCCCGAAGTAGTCGGTGAAGTAAGGGTCTTCGCGCAGGGCGGCCATGAGGTCGTAGACGGGACCCGTAGCCATCTTGAGGTCTACAGCACCGCTGACGATGGGGAGGTAAGCTGCGAAGGTGGGGTTCACCGTGATGGTACCCTTACCCTGCGTGACGTAGTAACTCTTACCCGAGGCTTCCTGGACGATATAGAGGGGGTGCTTCTCCGTCAGACGGATCTGCACGGAGGAGGAGGAGGGGGCGATGAAAGCCTCAGCACGCTTGTAGATAGGCATGCTGAGCAGCGTACGCTCGATCTTTCTGAGGTCGATGGAGTCGAGGCGCTTCCCTCGTAGCTGGATACCACGGCGGGCGAGCTCATCGGTGATGCGGTCACCGGTGAGGAAGAGCGGTTCGCCACCTGCCTCGGTCTTTACCTCGACGGTGATAGCTTCGCAGCGGTCGGTGGAGGTGACGCGTGGGGAGCGGATGAGTAGGTACGCTATACCTCCTATCAGTGCGACCGACAGGAGGAGCAGGAGTAGGTTGCGTACGAAGGCTCTATTCTTCATAGCCTGCGGCGGATCTCATCTGCTACCTGGGGCACCAGGCGGTCAATATCTCCAGCGCCGACCATCAGGATGACTTCGGGGAGCTCCTCGCGCTTCTTGAGCTCTGGGAGCAGGCCTTCCTTGGGCAGGACAAGCACATCCTTGTGCTTCATCACGTCGGCGATCATCTGCGAAGTGATGCCTGGGATGGGGAGCTCACGAGCGGGATAGATATCGAGAAGGATGACTTCGTCGAGCTGGTCAAGGCTCGCAGCAAACTCCCGATAGAAGTCCTGCGTACGGCTATAGAGGTGCGGCTGGAAGATGCCGAGGATCTTGCGGTCGGGATAGAGCTCACGCACCGAGCGGATGCTGGGGTCAAGCTCATTGGGGTGGTGGGCGTAGTCATCGATGAGCACGCAGCGGGGATCATCGATGAGGCGGTCAAAGCGGCGATAGACCCCACGGAAGGAGGCTACACCTGCGGCCAGCTCCTCGAGGGTAGCACCACAGAGGTAGGCTACGGCCATAGCTGCTACAGCATTCTCCACATTGATGAGGAGGGGCACACCGAGCTCGACGTGGAGCGTACCTGCGGGGCGCCCTTCGATAGCGGGATAGTGCCAGTCGAAGAAGAGGTGCCCATCACGGATCTCGATGCCGTCGGCACGGAAGTCTGCTTCGTCAGCTCCTGTGGTGTAGGTGAAGAGGCGCGTCCCTTCCTTGAGGCGGGGCGTCACGGGGATGCCCTTCTTCATCACCAGAGCACCCTCTGCGCTGACGAGTGAGGTGAAGTGCTCGAAGCTCTCCCGATAGGCCTCGGGCGTGTGGTAGATGTCGAGGTGGTCGGGGTCCGCGGAGGTGATCACCGCGATGTATGGAGAGAGATGGTGGAAGGAGCGGTCGAACTCATCAGCTTCGATCACGGCATAGTCGCTGCGCTCGGAGATGAGGCAGTTGGTCTGGTAATTATTTGAGATACCGCCGAGGAAGGCGTGGCAGTCGACGTGGCTCGAGCGCAGGAGGTGCGCCAGTAGGGTAGAGGTCGTCGTCTTGCCGTGGGTACCAGCGACGCAGAGCCCGCGCTCACGGCGGGTCAGTTCGCCGAGGAGCTCAGCACGCTTCATCACACGGTTGCCCTGTGCGCGGAAGAAAGCCAGCTCGCGGTGGTCGTGGGGAACGGCTGGAGTGAAGACGACGAGGGTATCCTTTGTGCGGAAGGGCTCGGGGATTAGCTCGGGATCGTCTTCGTAGTGGATGGTAGCACCCTCTTCGCTCAAGGCGTGTGTGAGGGGCGAAGGCGTCAAGTCATACCCTGCTACGCTATCTCCCTTGCTGAGGAAGTAGCGCACGAGAGCGCTCATACCTATGCCACCGATACCAATAAAATACAGCTTCATGCACTATCTCTATTTTACCATTTTACGCAAAGGTACAAAGAAAGTAACACCGAGCGCCAGCGTACTTATATAAAGCGGGTAAAGTCGCCTGCCCCACGAGGTGGGAAAGTCCAAGGGGCACAGTACAACTATGCACTGCGCCCCTTCTACTATTTCCGATGAGATACGCTACACTTAGCGGGTTAGATATAGAAGCCCTCTAAGTGAGGTCGGTCTTGTGGAATTTACTTTTCCAGTAGGATCTTCTTGCGTTCCTCGGGATCAGTGATCTCTTTGATCAGCTTATATACATACGTACAAGGATTGTGACGACTGTAGTCGGTATCTTGGTAGTTATTCTCCAGTCTCTCCGCATTCTTTATGGCTTGACTTTGATTCCCAAGCTCAGCGAGGATGGAGTGCATGGAGGAACTACCCTTGTCATACTTAAAGCTCGGCTTACACTTCTGTATTTCTGTCTCAAGGGCTGTCATACACCTATCCCGTGGAATAGCGGTATTCTGATACCTGAAGTGGAGGAGATACCAGAGTTCGAAGCTTTCATTTGACCAAGCAACATCAAACCCAGCGTCTGTTGCCTCTCTGATCGCTTTATTGAAGTCAGGGAAATCATCCTTATCGAAGACAAGCCAGCAACGGTCAAAGGGTATTTGTCTTCTACTCCTGATACTTTTGGCTTCTTCTAGCAGGCGGGTCGTACTCATTCCACAGCCTTCGACTACAGAGTCTTTAGCTATACCTACCACTTCACTCCCTGAACAGACTGCTTGCACCTCCTTGATGAGAGCTTTGAAGTAGTCTGTGGACGACTTCGTATCCTCAGACACGATAAGGAAACGAATTGCGATTTCACGTGTGTCAATACTACGCTCCCGAGGGAATCTCTGAGAGTGATTATTCCTTCCCATACCTTATCGCTGCACTTTTATACGGGGTATTGCTCCGTAGCGTCCATTCACATACTGCTCTGTGATGTCCATAGATGGATCAAAGTCTTTGAATTCGATGTGGGAGTACAATTCGGTAGCTTCAACGCAGCTCTTCTCCGTAAACCAGATCTCATCTCGACGTACGTAGTCTAGATGGAGCTGGTTGGTATCGTGTGTCGTGAAGACTAGTTGAGCTCCATGAGGATTGATCTTAGGATTAGTGAAGAGCTGGATAATAGCTCTTGTCAGTAGAGGATGGAGCTTGGCATCCAGTTCATCGATCACTAGTAAGCTTCCAGCCCAGAGGGTTATGAAGATAACTCCAAGAAGCTCAGTTATCTTCTGAGTCCCTTCAGATTCATTGCGTATTGTGCTGAAGATCTCTTTCCCTCTAATCTCGCCCTGTTTATTGTACCTATTATGAGTAGACTCGACCTTCAGGGTGGTATGCCCATCCTTAGGAAGGATCTTCTTGAGCTCTTCTGGTACGTCCTTGGGCAAGGCAACAGATACTTCTTCTATTGATAGCTCTGTGATGCCAATATCAATGTTTGAAAGGAATGTCTCAGCTATATCTACATAGCGACCTTTCTCATTCTCTATCGGAATTTGCTTACTCTTAAGTAGGGTGGAGGTCATTGGCATGTACTGCTCAGTTTGTGAGGCAGTAATGAATAGCCCCCTACCGAACCAATAGATAATCTCTTTTGATTGTGTTCCATTCAGCTGTGCTATGAGTGAGAGGAAGAGTCGGTTACTATTGAGCGTATCTTCCTTCCCTTTACCCTCAGGGAATTCCGTTTCATTAACCTGAACCTTATCTCTATCTCGAGAAAAGAGTTCGGTTTCGTTATCCCCCTCGTATCTGTAGAGCCACTCTTCTGTGATAAGAGTTTCAGAGAAGGCAAGGCCATAGCGATAGTGATGTTCTATTTCCCCCTCTCCTCTTGTGATGAACTCAGCCTCAAGCTCCGTACTATTATTCCGAGATTCTTCATCAAGTAGGAATGGTTCATACTCATCAAGAGTATCGTCTGGGTTGAGACGTACAGAATCAAGTACCATCTGTCGCATCATCCCAAAGGCTCGAAGAATGTTACTCTTGCCACTAGCATTAGCTCCAAAGAGGAGGGCCACAGGAAGGATGGAGATACCGTCCTTGCTGTGAATCAGGGATTCTTCGTGGGGGAGGCCATCTACAGCCAGCATACTGAATACCTGACGGTCTTTGATAGATCTATAGTTGGTTACTGCAAAGTTGAGGAGCATAGTCTTTGTTTCTTTCGGCTGAATGCATCAGCTTGTTCTATCGCAAAGATACGATAAGCCCCTTATCTGGCTTCTTTCACTATTGTGAGGGTAAAGCAGATAAGACATGGGGCGGTGCTTAGAATGACCCTTACTCCGCCTTACCTGAGCCTATGTGGTAGTAGGCGCAGTGGGGGAATTCGTAGGCATCGAGGCCAAGGTAATCTACCTCCATCTTATAGAGACGGCTACCATCTTCTTCGTACTTCTGCCCAGGGACTATACGAATATATGCCCTTATGTAGAAGGTCTGCAGATCCAATCCCAGTGTATTCTTGTGCTTCTCAAAGCTCTCTGCTCGGTCAGCGGGGACACTGATGAAGGGAACTTTCTTCTTATATGTGAGGAAGGGGTGGATCGGTAGATCTCCCTTTGTAGCGAGGAAGGGTAGTGCATAGCCAAGACGCTCATCCCATGGATATCCTGAGCGAGTGAAGTCGTATCCCTTGGTGTGGAGCTTGTGTCGCACGTAGTAGACTCGGTTCAGATCAAACTTCTCGACGGCTGCTTTCAGCTTCTCCAGTAAGGTTGCTCGCTGTCTCTGATACTCGAAGGGGTTGCTTGTAGCATCTGCCATCTGCTCTGTGCTTTCCACAGATTCGGCGTATACCTTGATCGCTTGATCTGTGTAGGTTAGGCAACCAGCCTTGATAAGTGCGGGTATATAGTCCTCTTGGAGTAGCTCTACAGCCTCAGGATAGAGTGTCTTGTGCTCTATGGGGGCCGTTATAATTTCCCCCTTTTGTATGGCACGCTCGGGATAAAGGATGAGGCTATCCTTGGGGAATTGTGGCAGGGTTAGGAAATATATGATCTGTGGTTGACCGATGGGATCTCCGAAGAAGTCCTTCTCTGCTGGGATGATTCGCTTCTTGAGCTTGCCTTTTGCGAAGGCGGGGATCTTCATATCCCCCTTACTCCAAGCCATAGTTTGGTACCCTTCGCCCGGCTCATACGGCAGGCCGATGGTGAGGCTATCGCCCACGTGGAAGGTGTGTCCATTGATGGTGGCGACGGGCTCTTGGGCTGCAATGGAGCTCGTGCCAAGCAGAAGGAATGGGATGAAATAGAGGTAGTTATGCATGTCAAAAATCCTGTGTTTGTGTGAGTTTATACTGGGAGATGATGTACTTTCTTTAGGGTAAAGTTACTCTTTTTCCGTGGGTTGCGGGAGGCGATAGGTTGAGTGCGAAGCGATGCCCTTTCGTAGGATATGACCGGCTGTGACAAAGGCCTTTAGCTCTTCCGTGGCGGCCGTCGGGGAGAGCCCCGTGAGCTTCACATATTCGCTACGGGTGAGGACGTGGTGGGTGCGTAGATAGCTGAGGAGCTGGCTAAGGCGCTGCTCACGTCCCTCTCGAGGGCGCGTGTAGCTGCGATGCGGGGCGCGCTGGAGCCTGCAGGCCCTACGGGTGCGTTGCACGAGCCTGCGGTCAGCATGGAAGCGCACATCGGCGAGCTCCAGGCTGGCGGCATTGTGCGTCGCGGTCTCTTCACCTTCGGTGGGAGACACTTCCTTCCGGTAGCCGAGCTTGGGGCGGAAGCTCCCCACGCCATCGATATGTACGATATAGCCCTCTGCAAGCCTCTTAGCGAGCTCTTCGCCGAGGAGTTGGAGTACGCCTTCAATTTCGGCGCGTGAGAAGGTACAGCCCTCGGCCATACGCTCGGAGAGATCCTCGGTGCTGAGTCGTCCTTCGCTGATCAGGCGAGGATGTTGGCTGGCATGCTTCCCAAGGCCTTGAGGGACTTGCCTCATCGTGTACTTTGCCATTGTCGTGTCGTGTATTGGGGTACTTGTCTTACTGATAGGAGAAGCTCTCTGCTCTTCCTGAGGCAAAAGTACGGCGGGGCGGAAAGAAAGGGCGGCACCTTTAGTGCTATTTGGTCGGCTATGTGCGTAGTCCTATCATCTACGTGCCTAAATCCAAAGATCCACGCACGTGGACGATAAGACTACCGACGTGGACGGAGCTTATCTCCCGCTGCTTTGTAAGAAGTGCACCGCTGGGGTGGGGGAGTACTTGTATTGGGTGGGGATTTTTCCTCCAGAAGGGGCTACTTGCTCCCCGTAGCTGTGCGGGACCCCGTGAGCTACAAGAGCCGCGTATATACGACACGTCCCGACAGTCTGCAGAACTGCCGGGACGTGCCGTATAAAGTGATGGGGTAGGGGAGACCCTTACTGAAGGGCTACCCAGCGCACGAGCGCGAAGTCCATACGATGTGGGAGCTCGGGGTGCGAAGGTAGGATACGCAGAGCGCGCTTGTAGTGCCCAGGACGAGCCTGCTTGAAGCGGAGCTCATAGACCTCACGTGAGCCATTGCGCTCGACGAGTGTCAGGGCTGTCTTCGCTACGAAGCGGAGGCGACCCTGAGCGTCTTCGCGTGCGTCGACGAGCTCGACCTCAAGATCCGAGGTAAGTGCACCCTTGTCGAGGACAAGGCGTACCGTCTCTTCGTCGCCCGTGTGGCGCTCGTTGGACATATATGCTGCGCTCTCGGAGCACTCGACAGAGACGACCTGCATACTATCCCAAGCCTCGGCGGTAGCGCGCTTCCACTCGGTGAGTTCGCGGGCGATACGGTTCGAGTCAGCGTGTAGGCGAGCTGAGCGCTCGGCGAGCTTCGTGTAGAAGCGCTCGTAGTAATCGTCCATCATGCGGCGCATAGTGTAGTGAGGAGCGATGAAGTTCATCGAGTTCTTCATCGTCTGTACCCAACCATCGGAGTAGGGCTTGCCGTCACGCTGGAAGTAGAGGGGTACGATCTCCTTCTCGAGAAGGTCGTAGATCGTCGTAGCGTCGAGCTTGTCCTGCAGCGACTGATCAGCAAAGGTGCGCTTGTCGGTGAGCGCCCAACCAGCACCCTTGCGGTAGCCTTCGTACCACCACCCGTCGAGGACAGAGAGGTTGAGGACACCGTTCATCTCGGCCTTTTCGCCCGAGGTACCCGAGGCTTCGAGAGGACGAGTAGGGGTATTCATCCAGATATCTACGCCAGCGATGAGCTTGCTGGCAAGGCGCATATCGTAGTTCTCGAGGAAGATGATCTTCCCGAGGAACTGGGGCAGGCGGCTGATCTCGAGGATGTGCTTGATGAGGCCCTGACCACCACCATCGGCGGGGTGTGCCTTACCTGTGAAGAGGAACTGTACGGGGTACTTGGGGTTGTTGACGATAC
>ERZ772971.747-NODE-747-length-19723-cov-4.120907_pt1 | contig 19723 bp, 19 predicted proteins | sample MGYA00511943_ERZ772971 | MGnify/ENA primary metagenome ERZ772971 (study PRJEB29015, sample SAMEA2737929) | human oral metagenome | biome: human oral; feature: human-associated habitat; material: dental | place: China | collected 2144 ... | reverse complement strand
TATAGTTGCTCTTAAAAACCTCGTTTATGTACTCTTGCTCTTTGCCGCTCATGTGTGGCGGACTTAGGAAAATTCTTTGCATTTTTTGCCTTTTTTAAATTTGAGGCAAATTCTAGCATTTAAAATTTAATTTATTTTTATAAAAGACTATTTAGAAGTGTTTTTTAAAGATATATCGGCTTCTATTAGCTCGCTAAAAGCCTGTAGCTATTCGTAGGTTTGCTTGCTTTTCTCTATCAGTTCATCAAATTTGAAGCCATGCATAACTATGCGATATAAATTCGACTTATTTTTACGCCAATTATATAAAGTGGCGGCATCAATATCAAGACAATACGCCATATCTCGCTTGGTTCGCTTTTGCACTGATTTATCCTATTTTTAAAAATATAAAATTGTATAAATTTTTTTCTGATAAAAAAACTATTGAATTATTGTATGTTTTTATTGATTTATTATTGAGTATTTCAATTATTCTTAATAAAAATATTTTTATAATTATGCTATATTGAACGAAGGAGCACAAAAAATGATTTGGATAGTTAGTGGCTTAGGGGTTGTAATTTTTGTTATGGGTATTATTTTATATAAATTTCACCAAAGAGTAAATGAGTTAGAAAACGCGGTTGTCTACTTAATGAATCAAATAGAAGACGATGGAGATGTAGGTGACTTTTTGACAGAATTTGGTAAAGGCTTTGTTCGTGGATTTTTTGGTGGATAATAAATAAAAGATTATTGAAAATTAAAATAAAACTATGGTTTTAAGCATTAAACACAACGTCGTCAAATACTACAAAGAATTAATGGGTTTTAACTTTCTTTTATCTTCTCCATATTCAACCTATGCAGTAAAACAGCAAGCAAGTTAAAATTTGATAAACACATTTTGAAACTTTTAAATTTCAGCCCAAATTTCGCCTAACTTTAGCAGGATTACCGTAGGCGACGCTACCGTCTGCGATATCTCTTACTACGACGCTGCCCGCTCCGATTATGCAGTCTGAGCCGATTTTTACGCACTGTATAGCGCAAGATCCTATGCCTACGTGCGTGTTTGCGCCAACGATCACGCCGCCTGCTAGCGCCGCATTTGGGCTAACGTGCGCAAAATCGCCGATCTCGCAGTCATGCTCGATGACCGCGCCCGTGTTTATTATTGCGCCATCGCCCACTACTGCGCGTGCGTTTATGACGGCATTTGGCATCACGACCGCGCCCTCGCCTATTTTTGCGCTAGCGCTTACTACCGCGCTTGGATGAATCAAGCGTGCAACGTCAAAGCCCGCGTTTTTTACTCTTTCTTGCAGGATGCGCCTGATTTTATTATCTCCGATAGCTACGATCACGTCCGCTTTTTCCAGACTCGGGTCAAATTTGAGCACGTTTTTGCCGTCAAATTTAGCGTCGTCCAAAAACACGACCTCGCCGTATCCGCACGCTCTAGCCACATCCGCCACTACCGCCCCGTGCCCGCTAAAGCCGTAAACGTAAATTTTAGTTGCGGCCATTAAATTTCTCCGTCGTAGCCATGCCTTCTTTGCTCACGCCGCTTCGTTTTAACACCTTTTGCACCGTTAAAATCGCGATTTTCGCGTCCAGCATAAAACTAAGCTCGCGAACGTATCTCGCGTCAAATTTAAACTTCTCAGCCCAGCTTATCGCGTTGCGACCGTTTACCTGCGCTAGCCCCGTGATACCCGGTCTCACGTCATGGCGGGTCGCCTGCTCGGCGTCGTAAAGAGGCAGGTACTCGACCAAAAGCGGACGCGGCCCGATGAAGCTCATATCGCCCTTTAGCACGTTAAAAAGCTGCGGCAGCTCATCCAGGCTTAGCGCGCGGATCTTTTTGCCGTAATCGTTTAGCCGCGCTTCGTCGGGCAGAAGCTCGCCGTCCGCGCCGCGCTCGTCGCTCATCGTTTTAAATTTGTAAATTTTAAAAATTTTAGCGTGCAAACCCGGGCGCGCCTGCGTAAAAATGACGTCCTTGCTAACCTTAAAATATATCAAAACCGCGATGACCGCCATAATCGGCAGCGTCAAAACTATGAGAAAAATCGCGCCGCAAATATCCAGTAATCTCTTAAAAAACGCCCTATACATCGATAAATTTCCTATAAATTTCTATATATTTCCTAGCGACCGCTCGCTCGTCAAACTCGCGCACGGCAAGCTCCCGCCCGTTTCGTCCCATCTGTGCGGCCAAATTTTCGTCGTTTAGTAAAATTTCTATCTTTGCGGCTAGATCGGCCGAGTTTTTCGCCTCGCAAAGCAGGCCGTTAAAGCCGTTCGTCACAGCCTCGTTACAGCCGGCCACATCGCTAGCAACGACTGCTCTGCCCATGCTCATCGCCTCTAAAACCGTGCGCGGGAAGCCCTCTTTGTAGCTTGGAAGCGCGAGTAGATAGCTAGCCTTTAAAAGCCCCGGCACGTCGTCTCTAGCGCCCAGATACCGCACCGCGCCACCCTTTAAAAACTTCGCGTCGGCCGTGCTTTTGTTTCCCTCAAACCCTTCGCCCGCAAAGACGAACGCGCAGTCCTCGCGCCCGCGTAAAAGCTCTGCCGCCTCGTAAAACTCGCGCACGCCCTTGTGCCACATCGCGCGCGCTATCATCAGCACTATTTTTTTACCGCGCAGATCCTCGCCCAAATTTGCGGCCGGCACGCTGCTTTCGTCAAATTTGAGCGTATCCACACCCACGCTTTTTATCTTAAAAATTTTCTCTTCGGCTATCAGCCCGCGGCTCAAAAAATACGCCGGATCGGCCTCATTTACGAACACGCAGCCGTCGCTCATATTTAGCGCTTTTTTATAAAGCGTCTCGATCGCGGCGCGTACTAGACGGGTTTTTAAGTCGTTATCGATATAAAAGCTACCAAGCCCCTCGACCAAATTTATCACGCGCTTTATGCCCGCTTTTTTAGCGGCAAAGGTGCCAAACACGTTTGATTTATGCGCCGAGGTTTGCAGTAGGTCTAAATTTATCGAGCGCAAGATATCGGCGAGCTTTTTTGAGTTTTCAAGCACGGTTAGAGGATTTAGGCTCGCGCGGTCAAGCTCGTACGTCACGCAGTTAAACTCGCTTTTTAGCCTATCCGTGTAGTCGCCCTTTGGCGCGATAGCGAACACCTCATGCCCGAGCCGCTTTAGCTCGCGCATGATCGGCGCGCGGAAAAAGTAAATGCTCATATCGGCGTGAGATAAAAATCCGAATTTAGCCATTTAAAAAACCTCTATCGCAAATCTAGCGGATACCTGCGCCTTGATCAAATTTACCGCCCTCATCTTAGCAACCTATAAATTTTAACCGCGCCGTTTAAAACGACCGGCTCAAAGAGCTCTTTGTCGTAGTTTTCGAGCACGAAAAGCTGTATGTAGGCCGAGTTTAGCACCGCTTCGTCAAGCACCAAAAACCGCCTGTAATCCTTCATAAAAATGAGATAAATTTTACCGTCCACGTCCATCTCGTGCTTTTTGACGACCAGCTTATCCTTTTCGTCGTAGCTTGTTTCAAAGTACGTATTTACGGATATTTCGCGCTCGCCGATATAGACTTTAGACGCGTCACCCGATACGCTAAACCCTCCGCCGATATTTATCGTATCGCCGTCCACCGAGTAAGGTTTGCCCGGATAAAATATCGCTCCGTACTCCTCGCCGCTGTTTAGATCGAGGTTTGAAAAGCGCAAAACGGCGCTAAAGATATCGATCATGGAGTCAGGCAGATAATAATAAATCTCGCGCGTTTTTTGTGGCGGGCGGAAATCCTTGCTATTTAGCGAATATAAAAACGAATTTACGCTAGTGGCGTTGTAGTCTTTCATCATTTGGTTCAAATTTAACCCAAATCTCTCGCTGAAATTTCGCTCGGTGTATTCGACTTCTAGACGGGCCATATTTGCCGACATGCGCTGGTTGCTAGCTAGCGCAAAGCTCACGGCGAAGTTATCCCTGCCCAGGTGCTTGCCGCCGTCGATGAGGGTCTTGACGTCTGCGTAGTAGCGGATCGGATAGCCGTAGTCCCACCACGCCAGCACGTAGTCCTCGCGTCCCGCGATCTTGTGTAGTTTATCTAGGCTCTCGACCTCGCTTTTGGCAAAAACCGTGCCGACTTTGTAGCCGTAAATATGCTCAAGACACGGCATCAAAGATAGCGCGGCGATACAAAAGACGCAAATTTTTTCTAAAAGAGCGTGCTTTTTGAGCGAGCTTAGGCCTGAGACCATAAAATAAGCCGCCCCGCAAATAAGCACCGCCGCCGCAAACGTGGCTAGATATACGCCAAAGCTCGCCTCGCCGTCAAAATTTGGCGCGAAAACGGGAGATTTGCCGTGCAAAAGGCTGTAATATTTATCAAAATATAAAAAGAAAAACGCGAAAAACGCCGCAACGCAAACGGTGCAAAATTTGTCTAAAATTTTATCTTTTTTAAAAAAACTCACACAAAGCGCCGCAAAATATCCAAATCCTATCGCCATCACGGGCACGGAGTAGATCGTAAATCTAAGCCCGCCTTTTAGCGCCAAAAACCCAAGTAGCAGCATCGGAAGCGCGAGTAAAAAGGAGCGAAATTTAAGACAAAGCGCCGCGACTCCTACGAGCGATAAAACAAAAGTAACGATATGCCCGCTGATGCGCTTAGCAAAGGCGTTTATCGACTCGAACTCAAACGAATAATCGCTCATTTCCATTATCGTTTTATTTACGTTATAAAAATGAAAAACCGGTTCACTACTCTCGGAAACCCCGCGAAATATGTAAAATTTAAGCTGAAATAAAATTTGATTTAGCCCGCCGCTAAAGCCAAGTAAACCTACGGCCAGAGCTAGGCACGCGGCTACTACGCGTTTATCCCAGATCTGAGGACGAAATCTCATCGCTAGATAAAGCGCGATCGCAAGCGCGCTTTTAGCGTAAAAATCGATATACGTAAGTGCAACTATCATCAAAATAGCCGCTTCGTAATTTAGCGCGTTTTTCCTATCAAAAATCAAAGTATAGAGCAAAAATGCGCCCAGCATGGCAAAATTTAGCGAGTAAGAGCTCGGATACCACCAGTCGTTTATCAGGATAAAAATCGGGATAAAAATGAGGTCGTTTACGTTTTTTTTCTGCGCCAGGCGTATCATCGCCCAGACGCTAAACGCAGGCAACACGATCGTGAGCATATCGGTGTCGTAGTAGCCGGCCATCGTGCGGTTGTAGTAGCTGTTTGCGATACTAGCTAGCAAGGCCGCCGCAAACCCCATGCTGGGCATCTCGTACTCTTTGGCTATCAAAATCACGGGAATAACGATAAGCGAGCTAAAAAACACGCTCATATAAAGCAAAATGCTCTCAAAGCTAAAAGGTAAAATTTGATACAAAAAATACGTAAGCGTCGGCATCGAACGGCCATAGTAGCTAAGGTCGTTTGGCTGATGAAAGCCCGCTATCATATCGCGCGCGCCCTCGGCGAAGGCGTAGCCGTCGTTTGTGCTGATCATGAGCTGATCGTTCCAGAAAAAGTGCTGATACTCGCCCGCCCAATACACCCAGTACAGCCTACAAACCACGCTAAAAATAAACGCCGCAAGCATCAAAAAGCAAGTCTGTTTTGAAAATTTAAATTTATCCAAGAGTCCCGAAATTTTACTCGACATTTTTATCCTCTAAGTATCCTATGAGCTGCGCCGCGACGGCATTTTTATCAAATTTTACTACACGGCCGTACGCCTTTTTTTCATAATCTTGCCTCAAATTTTCATCCTCAAGCGCACGCCTCATCGCCGACTCCATCGCTTTTTCGTCGTCAACGGGCGTTAAAATGCCGTACTCATCGTCGCCTAGAAGCTCCCTAGCGCCGCTTTTATGATCGGTGGAGATAATAAATCTCTCGCAAGCAAGCGCCTCTAAAAGCACGTTTGAAAAGCCCTCAAACCGCGAAGCACAGACGAAACACTGCGCGTTTTTGATAAATTTAAACGGATTTTTATCCGTGCCTAGCAGCTTTACTCGCTCGCTCACGCCAAGCTCGTCGATCAAATTTTGAAGCTTGCCTTGCAAAGGCCCCTTGCCTAAAATCCCAAGCGTCGCGCGCTCGTCATTTAAATTTGCGATTATTTTTATTAACATCGCTTGATTTTTACCGCTATCAAGCCGGCCGATATTTAGAAAAAACGGCTTAAATTTAGCATCTAGCGGCTCGTTTGCGAGAGTTTTTATCGCCGCTAAATCGATCGCGTTATATAGCACCTTAGTTTTTTTTGCGTCGCAGCCGAAATTTCGCACGAGATCATCGGCATTTCCCTGCGCGTTGGCTAAAATCAGATCGGCTCTAGGATAGAGCGCCTTAACCAAAATTCTATTGGCAAACCCGCTAAGGCCGCTTTTATAGATGACCGACGGGCAGCTGCGCTCGCTTATCACCATCCGTCCTTTTACTCCGGCGATCCTTGCTAAAAGCGCGATATAACAAGGCCGGTTCATTAAGACAAAATGCAGGTCGATAGCCAAATCGTCGCAAAGTTTTTTATAATTTAAGGCTAAAAACGGAAACAAAAGTCCCAAACGAAAAAGCTTTTTTACGCCGCTTTCATAAGGATCTGAGCGCTCGAGGAAGTGAATTTTAACCGCGCTTGGTATCTCGTAGGCTACGACCTCGCTCATCAAAACGAGATGAACTTCGTATTTTTCGCACAAAGCCGGGAGCAAATTTGAAACCACGCGCTCCGCGCCGCCCGGCCCCATCGAGTATAGAAAAACGGCTAATTTTTTCATTCGCCGTGCGTTTTTTTGTATATCCAAACGCGAATTTTAGTTAAAAATAAAATCATAGACTTTGGAAACGGGCTTAAGATCAGCATTGCAAGCGCTTCTTTTGTAAATTTAAATTTGAGGCTTTTAAAAAGATATTCGTACATTTTTTTGTATTCGCCGCCAAATTTTGCATAATATGCCGCCATTTTATAGAGGATCGCGATGTGAGCGTCGTTTACGCGAAATTTCGGCTCAGCCGAATTTGAGCCGTTTGCGCTAGCTTGAGCGTTTTTCTCGGCGATCTTTTGTAAAATGAGCTCCGCAGTCATCGCGTAGCCTTTCATTATGCAAAGCGGACGCTTAAACGAGTTTATCGTGACGCTGTCGCTGCGGTGAAAGCGGTAAATACGCACTGCATCGTGCAGATAGTAAGCAGGAAGATCAAAAAGATATATCCAAAGCGTATTTTCGCTACCGTAAAGCCCCTTTTCAAAGCGCCTCTGACCGATGGCGTCGCGGCGAAACATTATCAAAAACTCGCCCGTTATCTTGCCGTCGTAGTAGTCCTGCGGCGAAATTTCCCCGTTTTTACTCAGTCCAAATCCCGAAAATTTCGTCGTCGGCTCGCCGTCAATCTCAAAATAACAGTTCGCCCAGACGCTAGCATACCCCTGCTCTAGCACGGCCGCCATCTTGCTTATGGCGCCTTCTATCAGCAAGTCATCGTCGTCTAGTATCACGAAAGCATCACCGCTAGCGTGGTCAAAGCCGTTGTTTTTATTTCCGTTTGGGCCGCGGTCGTAGGTTTGATTTAGGACGTATTTTACGTTGTCAAATTTAGCGACGTAACTCTGCGCGAGCTCGCGCGTACCGTCGTTTGAGTTATCGTCGCTGATTATGATCTCTTTATTTTCGTAGTCTTGGGCTAGCGCGCTTTTTAGGGCGGCTTCAAAAAGCTCTTTGCGGTTGTAGGTCGGGATTATTATGCTTACTTTTAGCATTTCAGTTCTTTATGTTTTGCGTGATAAAATCTATCCACTTTTGATAAATTTGATCGGTTTTAAAGGCGTTTTTTCGCTCGTTGGCGTTTTTTACCAGCTCTTGCCTAAGCTCCTCGTCGCGCATTAAAAGTTCGATTTTGCTTCCGAGCGCTTTTACGTCGTCTATCGGTACCAAAAATCCATCCTTGCCGTCCTCGATGAGCTCTTTTGCGCCGCTTGTAGCAGTCGCCACCCTAGCGCAGTTAAAAAATACGCTCTCGATTAAAACATTCGGCAAGCCCTCGGTTTTGGAGCTTGAGACTAAAATTTTAGACCTTTCGTAAAGCGAAGCTACATCGCTCGTTTGCCCGATAAATTCGGCGTTTAGATGCAGTTGCTCGTGCGCGATAAGCTCTAGCCTTTGCCTCTCTTCGCCAGCGCCCGCTATCACGATTTTCCACTCTTTTAAAAGCTCTTTATCGACTAAGCTCATAGCCTTTAAAAATACGTCGCAGCCTTTAAGCGAGATGAGACGGCCGACGAAAAGGATGATATTTTCCTTCGGCAAGCCCTGCTTTTTGGCTTCAAACATCGGATTATACATCACGGTTTTATTTTTTACGAAGCTATAGTACTCGTAGTCCTCTTTCGTAAGTACCGTGAGTCCGCTAGCTAGCGGATAGAGCAAACGGCGCAAAAACAGCCAGCCGCGCCCTTTGAAAAAATCGGCGCTTGAATGCTCGCTGATAAAAAGCGGCTTGTTTATAAATAAATTCGACAAAATTACGTTGATATTGGTGCTATCCATCGATGAGATAACGACGTCAAATCCGCCGTTTTTGATCAAATTTCGCTGATAAAAAAACTTTTTCACGCGCCTTATTAAATTTGCAAAAAACCCTTTTTTCACCATCGGGAAAGGCAGATCTATCAGCTTTATCCTCTCGTCTAGCTCGTAAAACGGCGGTTTGGTGTCAAATTTTAAAAGCGTTACGTCGTGAAATTTCGCAAAATAGCTCGCTAGCAAGCTCATCACGCGCTCGGCGCCGCCTGCTTGCAGGGTCGAAATTATAAATAAAACCTTCATTCTCTCTCCAAATTTTAATCGGTGCGCGAAAATTTAATAAATCTTCAAAATTATTGATTTTATAAATTTTGAGCTTTATAATCGCTTAGTTTCCTATCTTTTAAATATCCGCTCATAGCCTAAAATTGCCGCTTCAAAGCGCGTTGCGGCGACATATTTTAAGCTGTTTAGGCGAGCTAGCGGGGAGACCTTTACCTGCGCTCTTTGCACTCGCTCGGCTTGGATATTTGAGTCTGTTAGATCGGTTGGATGCGCAAAGATATCGCTAAAATACATCTTTAAGCCGTTTTGTAAAAGCAAAATCCGCCAAAAATCAGCCACGCAAAGCGCCTTTTTGTGCGTTTGCAAGATCTTTTCCGCCGCGCGCCTATCAAGCACGTAAGCAGCCGCTCGGTAAATCGTGCCGTAAGAGCGCTTTGAGACCAGCCAAAAATCCTCCTCCAGCTTTTTGCCAAATGCGCTAAATCGCCCCTCTAGCCCGTCTTGCGCGCCGCAAATGAGCGCCGAGCCCGCATCCATCTTAGTAGCCGTTTCAAACGCCTTTTTTACGCCGCTTTCATCTCCTATGACGTCGTCTTCTAAGATGAGCGCAAACCGGGCGTCGCTTTTTAAAAACTCCTCGTAAGCGCGCGCGTGAGAGAGCGAGCAACCGACCTCGGACGGGCTTAAAAGCCTGCCGTAGGCCTCAAGGCTAGGCAGCACGTAGCCGTAGTACTCCTTTGCGCTCATCGCCCTGCCGCCCACAGCCTCGACGATCTTAAATTCGCCGTAGTTTTTAAACCGCTTTTTTAGCTTTTGCCTGCGCGCCTCGTCGCTTTTTAGCGAAATAACGAATACTAAATTTTTCATCTTTTAAACTTCGATTTGATTTTATTTATCACGATTAGCTGCTCTCTTTTGTCAAATATCAAAAACAAGCTCGCGGCGTATCCCACTGCAAGCAAAACCGCCGAATACGCGGCAAATTCGCTCCAGCTTGAAATTTGTACGAAATTTCGCAGCCAAAAAAACAGCCCGCAAACTGCCGCGAAAACGGCTAAATTTTTAAAATAAACGCCGTAAAAAGTCGTAAGCAGCAAGCTCAAATTTAAGGCAGCATTTATGAGGTCAAATCCCAAAATGCGCACCGAATAAAGCGCTGCACCGACGATCGCCATACCGTAGATGCCGTAGTCCGTAAATTTAAGCACGGCAATCTGCGCCAAAATCGTGCCGGCACCCAAAATAGTGTTTGCTATCGCGGGGCGCTTTAATTTATTGGTCGCGCTATCGAGATTAAAAAGCGAAAAAACGTAGCTGATAAATATAATCGGCACTAGAGTTATCATCGATAGATTATAGATTAGATTTATCTCGTCCGCGCTTTTAAACGGCAGCCAAAGCGTATAAAATTCGCGCCCGAAAGCCACGAAAATAGCTGCCGGCACACTCATAACAAACGCCGTAACTCGCATCGAAAATTTAGCCTCCGCAACAAGCGCGGTCAAATTTGACTTAGAGTAGTGCTCGACGAATTTTGGCGCAAATATCGCGCTAAGCTGCGCCACGAAGCTCTCCAAAATGATCGGAGCCGCCTTTGAAACAGCTAAAATTCCAGTCGCGTTCGCGCTTAAAAAGATATTGCAGATAAACAGATCCATACCGCTCATAAGCACGCGGTTTAGGGCGTTAAAGCTATTATAGACGCCTGATTTTAGCAGCTCTTTTATCCGCGTAAAGTCAAATTCGCTTGGGTTAAATTTAAGCTCGGGCGTGATGCGGCGCGAAACCCAAACGCTCGTAAAAAACACAAAGAGCGACGCGACTAGAGCGGAGATCGCGATATAGGCGATCATCGGTCTAAAAAAATAAAAAAGCGCTACGATGAGAGCGGCCAAAATGGCGCTAGACGCGGCGTTACGAACAGAGATGATGTATAGCTTGTTTTTGATAAACATCGAGACGCTGATGACGCCGTTAAAAAGCCCGACGCAAAAATTTATAAAATAAAACGCGAAAGTAAGCCGCACGTCGCCTAGCAGCGCGTCGCTCACGTTTAGCACGCTTTGTAAATTTAAGATAAAAACGCCCGCGCCAAGCAAAATAAGAACGCAAAAAAAGATATTTACGACCAGAACCGACGAGTAGTAGGCGTTTGCCGCGCAGATGCCCCCTCTGTGCCACTCGTACGCGACGAAGCGGCCGCTAACGGAGTTTATCGCAGCAGTCACGACTAGGGCGTAGGCTACGATAGCGTTAGATAGCCCGACAAAGCCGTAGGCTTCGTTGCCTAGGCTCTTTAAAATGTAGGGCGTGAGGAAAAAATTTATCCCCATCGAGACGATAAAAACGACGATGGAGCTGATCAAATTTACGAGCATTACAGCCTTGCGTCGGCGTTTTCGTAAACGTTTTTGATATCGTAAACGAGAGCTTTGCTAAATTTTAACCCTTTAAATTTATCGTGAGCGACGGCGATCACGACGCAGTCGTAGTCCGCCTCGTCAAAGCTTTTTAGAGGCGCGATACCGTATTCGCGCTTCACCTCGGCTTCGTCCGCCCACGGATCGTAGACGTCCACGCGGCAACCAAAATCCCTAAGCTCCTCGATCACGTCTATCACGCGCGAGTTGCGGATGTCGGGGCAGTTTTCCTTAAACGTAAGCCCAAGCACCAAAACGCGGGCCGAATTTATCAAAACGCCCCTTTTTATCATTAGTTTTACGACTTGATCGGCGGCGTATTTGCCCATATTGTCATTTATACGGCGTCCGGCTAGGATCATTTCGGGATGAAAGCCAAGCTCCTGCGCCTTATGCGTGAGATAATAAGGATCCACGCCGATGCAGTGGCCGCCCACTAGCCCAGGACGGAAATTTAAGAAATTCCACTTCGTGCCCGCCGCCTGCAAAACCGCGTTCGTGTCGATGTTCATCTTGTTAAATATCATCGCAAGCTCGTTCATAAAGGCGATGTTTATATCGCGCTGCGTGTTTTCGATGACTTTGGCGGCCTCGGCGACCTTGATAGTAGGCGCTTTGTGCGTGCCCGCCGTTATGATCGAGCGGTAGACCTCATCGACCTTGTCGGCTACCTCGGGCGTCGAGCCGCTAGTGATTTTTTTGATTTTAGTTACGGTGTGCTCTTTGTCGCCCGGGTTTATGCGCTCCGGCGAGTATCCACAGAAAAAGTCCTCGTTAAATTTAAGCCCGCTTTGCTCAAGTAGCGGCACGCAAATCTCCTCCGTAACGCCCGGATACACGGTGCTTTCATACACGACGATATCGCCTTTTTTTAGCACTTTAGCGACGCTTTGCGTGGCTTTTACGACGGGCGTTAGATCGGGACGTTTGTTCTTATCTATCGGCGTCGGAACGGTAACGATAAAGAAATTACACTCCTTTATATCGTCCAAATTTAGGCTAAATTTCATACCGTTCTCTATCGCTTTTTTCATCTGCTCAGCGCTTAGCTCTAGCGTGCGGTCATACCCACTTTTAAGCTCCTCGATACGGGCGGCATTGACGTCAAAGCCCGTGACTTCGTATTTCTCGCTAAATGCAGCCGCCAAAGGCAGCCCGACGTATCCTAGTCCGATAACGGCTATTTTCATTTATTTTTCCTTTTTAATTTTTTTGGTTCTATCGTTTTTACGCGTTCATACATTCTTATTTCCGCGCCTACGCCTTGCGGAGTTATGATTTTAATAGGGCTAACGCCGGGTAAAATTTGAGTGAGCTCATAATAAACCCGCCTCTTTTTCTTTCCGTCCTTGCAAAGCATCATCGTCTGCGCCAGCTCATCTCCGCCGCTAAATTCGTAATAAATCCCGCGCGCGTCCTCTTTTTCCTCGAGTTTTCCGCCGAGTAAAAAGGCAAAGTTGCAGTCGATTTGCATCTCTTTAAAAAACGCGACTTCGTATTTAAAATAATCAGGCGGCATCTTTGAGATAGGTAGCTCGAAAATATTTTCCTCGGTTTTTGGCGCGTTTTCGCCTGCAAAAAGCGCAAACGGCAGCACGCAAGCCGCGATAAAAAGTAAAATTTTCCTCATGATTTCACTCCTATTTGGAAATACTTAAAGCCTAAATTTGCCAGATTTTTCGCGTCGTATTGATTGCGCCCGTCAAAGATCACGGCATTTTTTAGCCGCTGTTTCATCTCCATAAAATCAGGCGACCTAAACTCGCTCCACTCGGTAACCAGCGCGAGCGCGTCGGCGCCGTTTAGCGCGTCGTATTTGTTTGGGGCGAATTTTAAATTTGAGTTAGGTAGATATTTTTTGGCTTCGTTTACGGCTTTTGGATCGTAGGCGACGACGTTTGCGCCCGCGTTTTCTAGCACTTTTATGAGTGCGAGCGAGCTAGCCTCGCGCATATCGTCGGTATCTGGCTTAAACGCCAGCCCCCAAATCGCTACCGTTTTGCCGCTCAAATTTCCGCCGAAAAATGCTGAAATTTTTTCAAAAAGCACCGTTTTTTGCGCCGCGTTTCTAGCCTCCACCGCGCTTAAAACCTGCGGCTCAAAGCCGTTTTGCCTAGCGGTGTAGATGAGCGCCTCGACGTCTTTTGGAAAGCAGCTGCCGCCGTATCCGCAGCCGGGGTATATAAAGCTATAGCCGATGCGAGAGTCGCTGCCGATGCCTTTTCGCACCAAATTTACGTCCGCTCCCACGCGTTCGCAGATCCCCGCGATCTCGTTTATAAAGCTGATTTTAGTCGCTAGCATCGCATTTGCGGCGTATTTGGTCATCTCGGCGGACTTTACGTCCATGGCGATAAATCTATCGTGATTTTTCATAAAGGGCGCATAAAGCTCGCGCATAACGCTTTGCCCCCACTCGCTACTAGCGCCCACTACGACGCGGTCTGGCTTTAAAAAGTCCTCGACTGCCGCGCCCTCTTTTAAAAACTCGGGGTTTGAGACGACCTCAAATTTGACGTCTATGTTTCTCTTTTTTAGCTCGCCCGCGATCACTTCGGTTACCTTCTCCGCCGTACCCACGGGGACGGTTGATTTATCCACGACGATTAACGGCGAGGTTAAATTTTGCCCGATGCTTTTTGCGACTTCTAGCACGTATCGCAGATCGGCCTGCCCGTCCGCGCCCATAGGCGTACCCACCGCGATAAATAGCACGCTAGCGTGCGCCAAGGCCTCTTTTATATCGACGCTAAATTTGAGCGCGCCGTTTGCCCTGCACTCAGCCACGATTTCAGAAAGTCCGGGCTCATAGATCGGTATAACGCCGCTGTTTAGAGCGTTTATCTTTGCTTCGTCCACGTCCACGCATATGACGTCGTTGCCCATTTTAGCTAGGCACGCGCCGCTAACTAGCCCCACGTAGCCCGTGCCTACGACTGCGATCCTCACAGCCGTTTCTCCCACTCAAGCGCGGTTTTTATGATGAGCGCGAGATCCTCTCTCTTAGGCCGCCAGTTAGTTAATTTTCTTATCTTTTCGGGCTTTGCGATGAGGCACGCCGGATCGCCCTCTCTACGAGGCGCGCTAACTACTTTAAAATCAACCCCGCTTACTTTTTTAGCCGTTTCTATAACCTCTTTTACGCTAAAACCGCGGCCGTAGCCGACGTTAAAGGTCTCGCTTTTTTCATGCTCGTTTAGATACTCCAGCGCGCTTAGATGCGCGTCCGCTAGGTCGCTCACGTGGATGTAGTCCCTCACGCAGGTGCCGTCTGTCGTCGGATAGTCGCTGCCGAAAATCCCCATGCTTTCACGCTTGCCCAGAGCCGTCTGCGTCGCGACTTTGATTAGATGCGTGGCGTTTGGATAGTTTTGCCCGATGAGCCCCTCCTCGTCGGCGCCCGCGACGTTAAAGTAGCGCAAAATCGCAAATTTGAAATTTTCATTTGAAGCGGCGTAGTCTTTGATGATCCACTCGCTCATTAGCTTGCTTCGGCCGTAGGGATTTATCGGATTTGCCGCGGTTTGCTCATCAACCTCGCCGATCTCGGGCTCGCCGTAAACCGCCGCCGTGGAGCTAAAGATAAATTTATTTACGCCGTACTGCTTACAATAGGTCAAAATTTTGGCTACGTTTGCGGTGTTGTTTAGGTAGTATTTTAGCGGATATTGAGTGCTTTCAAAAACCTCGATAAATGCGGCAAAATGGATAATCGCGTCAAATTTGCCCTCCGCAAAAATCCCGCCTAGATCATCCTCTAAATTTGCCTTTATAAATTTAAAATTTCCTATCTTTTGGAGTGCCTCAAGTGCTTTTTGCGAGCCCTTGCAGAGATTGTCGATGATAGTTATCTCATCGCTGCCTTGCTTTAAAAGTGCTTTTACTACGTGGCTGCCGATGTATCCAGCTCCACCTGTTACTAAAATCTTCAAGTTTAAGCCTTTCATAAAAAAGTAGTTAATTTTATCAAAAATAGAGTAAAGCAAAAGTAAAGTAAGGTTAATTTTTAAATTTTGCCTAAAAGCTGCAAAATGGATATCTATCTTTAGAAATTTAAAATAGACTTACAATTTATTTAAAATTTAATCTTTATAATTCCTCATCTACAAAAAAGGATAAAAATGAATGTCTCAATCTTAAATTTACTACCGATAAAACAAGGCGGTGACGCAAAAGATGCGATAAATGCGGCCCTCGAACTGGCTAAATTTGCCGAAGATATCGGCATAAAGCGCTACTGGGTCGCAGAGCATCACAATATGAAAAACTTAGCTAGCTCAGCCACGCAGCTCATCATCGCACACATCTTAGAGCATACAAAAAGCCTGCGTGTGGGCTCTGGCGGCGTGATGTTACCAAACCACAGCCCCTACTCTATCGCCGAGCAGTACGCCACTCTTGAGACGCTATATCCAAACCGCGTCGATCTTGGGCTAGGCAGAGCTCCAGGGACTGACCTAGAGACGGCTGCGGTGCTTAGACGCGGCGCAAGAGAGATGGAATTTAACATGCAGATAAACGAGCTAATGGACTATTTTAACGCCAAAAGAGCCGTGAAAGCCTATCCAAAAGTAGACAAAATTCCACCTATTTACATACTTGGCTCAAGCATATATAGCGCATACGTGGCGGCTGAGTTTGGCCTGCCTTACGCCTTTGCGTCGCACTTTGCACCACGTGCGCTAGAAAAAGCGGTAGAAATTTATCGTCAAAATTTCAAACCATCGCCCTTTTTAAAAGCGCCCTATATCATCGCAGGAGCAAATGTAATAATAGCCCAAAGTGACGAGCTAGCAAAGAGTTTAGCCACTACGCAAACGCAATTTTTCTTAAACGTAGTAACTGGCGAAAAAGAGTATTTGCAGCCGCCAAAAAGGGACAACGACGAGGTCTTTGCCAAAAGTGGCAAGGCAGGCGCACAGACTCCGCATTTTGGGCCGATCGACTTTAGGCAAATAGAGCTAAAAAATAGAGAAAGAAGCGTCACAGAAGAGATGATGGCGTGTTCTTTTATAGGCTCAAAGCAAAGCGTTAAAGAGCAAATTTTAGAGTTTCAAAATAGACTAGCAGTCGATGAGATCATGGCTCAAAGCTTTATTTTTGATGAAAAGGCGCAGTTTGACTCTTTTGGGGCGTTAAAAGAGATCACGGATCAAATTTAATCCTCTCTAACCCTTAAAAATATAGGAAATCTTGGCTTGCCGTTGGCGGTTAAATTTTGAAATTTATATGTGATGATAGAGCCTATCTTTGGGGGATCTTGACGATTTTTGTCGCTTAGTCCTGAGCCTATTTTAAAGATAGTGCCCTCTTTTGGCTCGCCAGCTCTTTCTTTATCATCTTTGCCGCCAAGCGCCTTGCAGGTAAGCGAGCCTACAAATTTTTCGTATTTGCCGCTGCCTTTATTTACGGCGACAACCTCGCACTCGGCGTCTTTAAATTTTTTATATTTCAGAGCATTTTTGCTTCGTTTTCGCTCATACGGCGCGTTTGGCTCGCGCACGACCGCACCCTCGCCGCCCTTTGCGATGACAGCCTCCGCAAACGCCTCAAATTCGGCGTTATCTTTTACTTTTACTTGCTTGATTATCTTTAAATTTTGCCCGGCTTGCGGGTTCTTTGCGATAAATTTTTCAAGCTCGCTAAGCCGCTCTAAAAGCCCGCCGCTAGCCTCAGGCACGTCAAAAACATGAAATTTGATCTCGCTCCACGCTGCCTCATTTGGCGTTTTATCCATTACGATCGATTGGATTTTTTCAAATTCGCCCCGCGCAGTGTAAAGCTCACCGTCAAGTGCAAACGGCGGAAAATGCGCGCTCCAGCCCCCTGGCGTGGCTATAATTTTACCGTTTCTGGATAGCAAATTTCGCCCATCCCAGTAGGCGCGCACGCCGTCTAGCTTCTCGCTAGCTAGCCAGCCGCCGACGTTTTGGCCTTTGTATTCGCTAAGTTTTAAAAGCTCAAATTTATCTTTTTTAGCAGTATCTACACCCGCGTCGCTTAGGTTTTCGCTCTGCGCCGCCAAAGCGAAATTTAAAAAGGCGGCCAGCAATAGCGCGAAAAATCTCAAATTTTAACCCCGTAAAACTCGCAGTACCACTCGATAAACCTAGCCACCCCGTCATTTACGCTAGTGTTTGGCTTGTAGTCAAAGTCCGCTACCAGATCGCTCACGTCCGCATAGGTCGCAGGCACGTCGCCGGCTTGAAGCGGGAGGAAGTTTTTCTCTATCTCGCGGCCGATTTTTAGCTCGACGGCCTTGATGTAGTCCATGAGCTCTACGGGGCTGTTGTTGCCGATATTATAGACCTTAAACGGCGCGCTAGAGGTGGCGGGATCGGGATACTTTGCGTCCCACGCAGGATTTGGCTTGGCAGGGTTGTCGATGCATTTTATGATGCCCTTTACGATGTCGTCCACGTAGGTAAAGTCGCGCTTCATCTTGCCGTAGTTAAAGACGTCGATTTTCTTGCCTTTTAGCGCGGCGTCGACGAACAAAAATAGCGCCATATCAGGGCGTCCCCACGGACCGTAAACGGTGAAAAATCGCAGTCCCGTAGTCGGCACGCCAAATAAATGCGAGTACGTATGCGCCATCATTTCGTTGCTTTTTTTAGTCGCGGCGTAGAGGCTGATCGGGTGATTTACGCCTTCGTGCGTACTAAAGGGCATATTTTCGTTTAGGCCGTAGACCGAGCTCGAGCTTGCGTAGACTAAATTTGCGGTTTGGTTGTGGCGGCAGCACTCAAGGATGTTCATAAATCCCGTGACGTTGCTGTCGATGTAGGCTTGCGGATTTATTAGCGAGTAGCGAACGCCCGCCTGTGCGGCCAAATTTACAACGCAGTCAAATTTCTCGCTCTCAAAAAGCCTTTTCATCGTCTCGGCGTCGGCTAGATCGGCTTTTATAAATTTTAAATTCGGCTGCGTTTTTGAGCTTATCAGCTTGCCTTGCTCAATCTCACTAACGTCAAAGCCCGCCGTTTTTAGGCGCGCGAGCTTTAAATTTACGTCGTAGTAGTCGTTTATCACGTCGTATCCGACGACCTCGTCGCCCCTTTTTACGAGGGCGTTTGCCAAGTGAAATCCGATAAATCCCGCCGTTCCGGTTACTAAAATTTTCATGTTTTTTCCTTTGTGATTTGACGCTATTTTAGCATATTTTAAAAATCAAAGCTCGTAAATAAAATTAGCGCCGACTCTACGAACAACGCGCTAAGCCAAGCAAACATCCAAGTCCCCAACCCACGAAAAACGTACCGTAAAAAGCCGCCCCGACTACAAATACGGCGGGAAAAGCTACTATCATACCCGCGCTAGCGACGGGCAAACCCACGACCATCGCGGCACCGCCGAGATCTATCCCCGCACCGCCGCTGCTTGCGCCTATTTTTTCGCAATCTACATTCGTATATACTTTTATTGGATTTTGAAATTTACCCGAGGTTAAAATTTCTTTTCTTTTAGCGTCGCTTATGTTTGCCGTACTTCCGCTCAGATAGTAATAACCGGTTATATATCCGGACTCCAAAAAGCTTTTTATAGTCTGAGACCCTTGCATATTTTTGTTTGGATCAAACATCTCAAAAGACGCTTTTAGCGCAGCGTATCTCTCGTCCGAAAATAGCTTTTTATCAAGAAAAATGACGTATGTTCCAACCATCTTTTCATCGTTGCCGTATATGCAAATAGACGCGAAATCGTCTTTTATGTCATTTGCAAACTCGCTAGCGTAAAAGCGTTTGGCTTCGTCTATTTTTGCCGTTTCGTTTAGCCTAAAACTATATTTGTCGCCGACGACGTAGTATCCGTCGTTATACGCATAAAGTCCTTGTATCTCGTCTATTTTTTTAACGCCGGCGCTTTTTTCTGCGCAACCGGAAAATAGCAAGGCAAATATCGCCGAAAAAGCTACGATCTTTTTATACATCTATTATCCTTTCATTCTATAAATATAAACTATCTGTACTTGCTGAAACTATAATTAAATTACGCTTTAACAAAAGCGAGCCGTTTAAATTTAGCCAAACCGGTAAAATACGCTAAATTTGCGCCCGTCCTTACTGCTCGTCCAAATTTATCTCAGGCATATTTTCTTCGGTGTAGTACTCCTCCGACCCGGCCTGCTCGCCCTCTTCATCAAACTCGGGCTCGTCCTCGTAGTTTTGCGTCTCAAGGCGCACCAGCTCGCGCTCGACTGCCTCGCAAAACACCGGCGTATAGCCCATCTGAGCGCAGTTTGCCGCGAGCCACTCGCTCATCACCGAGATATCGTCTGCGTAATCGTCCAGCGTCAAATTTCCGCGCAAAAGCTCGTATTTTAGGAAAAGCCAGTAGGTGTTTAGCACGTCGCTTTCGCAGTATTCGTTGATCTTATCTATCTTGCCGTCAAAAAACAGCTCCATCACCTGATCGCCGTGCACGTCGTATTTGCCGGGCAAATTTAAGCTCGCGCAGAGCGTATCGAGCTTTAGCCCGCGCACGGAGCCAAACTCGCTCACGTGATCGAGCAGAT
>ERZ772971.746-NODE-746-length-19733-cov-4.526730_pt1 | contig 19733 bp, 15 predicted proteins | sample MGYA00511943_ERZ772971 | MGnify/ENA primary metagenome ERZ772971 (study PRJEB29015, sample SAMEA2737929) | human oral metagenome | biome: human oral; feature: human-associated habitat; material: dental | place: China | collected 2144 ... | reverse complement strand
TGCAGATTGCCGAGTTGACCGATTGCAGCAGGCAGGGTGGTGAGTTGATTACTCTGCAAATCCAAATATTTCAGATTGCCGAGTTGCCCTATTGCAGCAGGCAGGGCGGTGAGTTGATTGTAGGATAAATCCAGTCCTTGCAGATTGCCGAGTTGGCCAATTGCGTCAGGCAGGGCGGTGAGTTGATTGTGGGATAAATCCAGTTCTTGCAGATTGCCGAGTTGACCGATTGCAGCAGGCAGGGTGGTGAGTTGATTACTCTTCAAACCCAAACCTTCCAGATTGCCGAGTTGGCCAATTGCGTCAGGCAGGGCGGTGAGTTGATTGTAGGATAAATCCAGTCCTTGCAGATTACCGAGTTGCCCAATTGCAGCAGGCAGGGTGGTGAGTTGATTGTCTGATAGCCACAGTGTTTGCAGATTGCCAAGTTTGCCAATTTCAGCAGGCAGTTTGCCTAATTCCTTACAGGATAAATTCAGTTCTTGCAGAGCTAATAGCTGTGCCTTATCCCTCGGCAATGCTGCTTCCGAAATGTCAAATTCATCCGCCCAGGCGCAGAGGCGTTCGAACCAGCCATCGTCAGCGGTCGCCAGCGCCTGGGTGCGGGCGCGGATACCGGCGTTGAGTGCAAGCAGTTGTTTGCTGCGTTGCAGGGCAGCGGGCAGGTTGTCAGCGCGGGGTCTGAGCTGTTTGTGGTCGTCGTCGGTCATGGTGGGTTTTCCGGGGGTTGATGGTGGCGGGATTGTAGTCTTTTCTGATGTGGGACGGGGTCGGTTTGCTGGCGGGTTCAGTATTTTTATCGCTTGGCGACCATATCCCCCCTTTCCGTCGCTGCGCGAGTCCTTCCCCCGTAAACGGGAGGAAGGGAATATTCCCCGCTTGACGAGCCCAGTAATGACGCCGCTTGGCGGCTGTTAAAGCAATCCCCCGCAAGCGGGGGATTTTGGTGGGTTTATTTGAAGGCCTTGATGCCCGCCGCGATGATGGGTTGGGCGCGGAAGTCGGGGTAGTTCTGCTGGCCGAATGGCTGGTGGCGTTCGCTGTGCCCCATTTTGCCGAGGATGCGGCCGCAGATGCTTGTGATGCCTTCGATGGCGTGCAGGGAGCCGTTCGGGTTGTGCTGCGGTTTCATGCTTGGCATGAGGTCGCTGGGCGAGGCGTACTGGAAGGCGATTTGTCCGTTTTTGATGAGGTTTTTCAGCACGGCGTCGGAGGCGGCGAAGCGGCCTTCGCCGTGTGAGAAGTTGACGTCGTGCGCTTCGCCGATTTGGCAGTCTGCCAGCCACGGGCTGTGGTTGTTGGCGACGACGGTGGTCGCGACGCGGGCGATGTGGCGGCTTATGCGGTTGTGGGTGAGGGTGGCGTCGCCCGGCTGCGGCGCAGCAATGACGCCATTCGGCAGCAGGCCGCTTTTGATGAGCGCCTGGAAGCCGTTGCAGATACCGAGGATGAGGCCGTCGCGTTCGAGCAGCGCCATCACGGCGTCGGCGATGCGCGGGTTGGCGAGCAGGTTCGCCATGTATTTGCCGGAGCCGTCCGGTTCGTCGCCGGCGCTGAAGCCGCCTGCGAGCACGAGGATTTGGCTCGCGGCAAGGTTATCGGCCAGCGCATCCAGGCTGGCGGCAAGGGCGTCGCGGTTGCGGTTGCAGATGACGGTTTCGATGACTTCACCGCCGGCACGGCGGAAGGCGCGCGCGGTGTCGAGTTCGCTGTTGGTGCCGGGGAAGACGGGCAGGCAGACGCGCGGGGTGGCGAGGCTGCTGTGGTTGCGCGGCTGGCGCTGGGCGTCTTTGGCGGTGGCAAGCGGCGGGCGGGTGCTGTCGTTGTCGGCGGGGTTCAGCGGGTACACGTCGGCAAGGACGCCGCTCGCGATGGTGTAGAGGTCTTTGATGGCGGCGGTTTGGCCGTTGATGGTGAGGTTGCCGTCATCAGTGGTGTAGCCGAGGTGGTGCAGGTATTCGCTGATGCCGAGGCCGCCGTCGCTGGTGATGAGGTAGCCACCGTATTCGGGCTGGAAGGGGTCGTCGAGGCGGTCGATGTGTACGCCGATGTGGTTGCCGAGCGCGCTTTCGTAGAGGGCCTGGATGATGCCGCCGTGGCGCACGGCGCGGATGCTTTTGATGTTGCCTTCGCGGATGGCTTCAAGGATGAAGCGGTTGTTGGCGGCGAAAGCGGCGAGGTCGGGGCGCCCCAGCGCGTCTTGCGGGCAGCGCAGCCAGTAGATTTGCTGGTTTTTTTGTTTGTATTCGGGGCTGATGACGTGGCGCACGTCCACAGTGCCGACGGTGAAGGCGATGAGGGTCGGCGGGACGTGCAGGTTGTGGTAGCTGCCGCTCATGCTGTCTTTGCCACCGATGGCAGCGCGACCGAGGGCGGTGAGGGCATGGTGCGCGCCGAGCAGGGCGGCGTAGGGTTGGCCCCAGTTGGCGGGGTCGTCGCCAAGGCGGCGGTAGTATTCTTGCAGGGAGTAGTGGGCGCGGTCGGCATCACCGCCGCAGGCGACGAGGCGGGCAGTGGCATCAACGATAGCAAGCAGGCCGCCGTGGTAGGGCGACCAGGCGCTGACGGCGGGGTTGTAGCCGTGCGCGAGGATGGAAGCGGTGTGGGTTTTGCCGTCAGTCGGCAGTTGGTACACGCTGGCCTCTACCGGGGTGCGCTGGTGTTTGCCGCCGTAGGGGAGGAGGACGCAGGAGGCACCGACGCTGTGGTCGAAGCGGTCGCCGAGGCCTTTTTGATCGGCATGGGCGAGGCTGGCGAGTTGGGTTTTGAGCGCGTCCACCCAGTTGTCGGTTTTTGTGATGTTAAGTGGGCTGGCAGCGGGATCGGGTTCGGCGGGGGCGACGCCATGCTGGTGGTTTTCCGCGCCGTTGCTGTCAAGCAGGCTGCGTTTCAAGCTGACGATGGTATCGCCCTGCCAGCGCATGGTGAGGGTGTCGTCGGCGGTGACGGTAGCGACGTGGGTGGCGTCCAGATTTTCGGCGGCGGCGTGTGCCTGCATCACGGCGAGGTCTTCGGCGGCGATGACGATGGCCATGCGTTCCTGGGATTCGCTGATGGCGAGTTCGGTGCCGCTGAGACCCTGGTATTTGACGGGGACGGCATCGAGGTTGATGTCGAGGCCGTCTGCCAGTTCGCCGATGGCAACGGCGACACCGCCCGCGCCGAAGTCGTTGCAGCGTTTGATGCGGCGGGCGAAGTCGGGGTTGCGGTAGAGGCGTTGCAGTTTGCGTTCTTCCGGCGGGTTGCCTTTTTGTACTTCGGCGGCGGATTCGTGCAGGGAGTCGGTGTGCTGGGCGCGGGATGAGCCGGTGGCACCGCCGCAGCCGTCGCGACCAGTCGCGCCGCCGATGAGCAGGACGAGGTCGCCCACCTGCGGGGTGTCGCGGCGCACGTTTTCGGCGGGTACGGCAGCGACGACGGCGCCAACTTCCATGTGTTTGGCCTTGAAGCCTTCGTGGTAGTACTCGACGATCTGCCCGGTGGCGAGACCGATCTGGTTGCCATAGGACGAGGCACCCGCTGCCGCGCCTTCGGCGATGACGGCCTGCGGCAGTTTGCCGGGCAGGGTGGCGGCGTAGGGTTCGCGCGGATCGGCGCTGCCGCTGATGCGCATGGCCTGATAGACGTAGGCGCGGCCGGAGAGCGGGTCGCGGATGGCGCCGCCGATGCAGGTCGCCGCCCCGCCGTAGGGCTCGATTTCGGTGGGGTGGTTGTGGGTTTCGTTTTTGAATTGCAGCAGCCACGGGCGGGTTTTGCCGTCTTCGTCCACGTCCACGTAAACGGAGCAGGCGTTGATTTCCGCCGAGACTTCCACGTCTTGCAAGCCGCCGGTAGCGCGGCGGTGTTTGGCGTCAATGGTAGCGAGTTCCATCAGGGTGTCGGGGCGGGCAGCCGCCGCCTCGCCATAGACGGCTTCACGCTGGGCGCGGTAGTCGGCGTAGTCGGCGGCCAATGCCTGGCCGAAGGCGCTGTCGGGGAAGCGGATGTCGTGCAACTGGGTGGCGAAAGTGGTGTGGCGGCAGTGATCCGACCAGTAGGTGTCGAGGACGCGGATTTCCGTTTCGCTGGGGTCGCGGCCTTCCGCCTGGTAGTAACGCTGGATGTGGGCGAGGTCGGCAGGCGTCATGGCGAGGCCGTGCGCGGCGTGCCAGGCGGCAAGGCCGTCGCCATCCAGCGCGCGGAAGCCGTCGTAGCGTGGCACGGGGGATGCAGCATGATACGGCGGCAGGCTGGTGTCGGCGAGGTTCTTTTCGCGGCTGTCGATGGGGTTGATGAGGTGGGCGCGCAGTTTTTCCCTGGCTGCGTTATCCAGGTTACCTTCAAACAGCCAGGCGGTGGCGCTGGTGACGATGGTCGGCGCGAAGGCATCGTCCAGCAGGCGCAGGCATTGTCCGGCGGAATCGGCGCGCTGGTCGTACTGTCCGGGCAGCGGCTCGATGACGAGGGTGTAGTCCGCTTCCGGCAGGGCGTCGCGGGTGCGGTCGGTCACCGGATCGGTGAAAACGCGGCTGACGGCGAGGTCGAGCAGCTCTGCCGGGCAGTCGTAGAGGTCATACACCGCGAGGCGGCGCACCCGCTGTAATCCGGCGAGGTCGAGGCGGGTTTTCAGGCGTTCGGTGAGGGCGTGGTCGTCGGCGTATTCAGGGCGTTTTTCGATGTAGAGGCGCTGGTGCATGGTGGTGTCCTGTGAAGGGGAAGTGGCGGGGATTGTACTGCGGCGGGGGGAATCTGCGACTTTCTTAACGCAGCGGTGCGCTGTCGGCAGACGTGGTAAAGGTTTGCAGGCTGTAGTAGCACTGAGCGGCGGTGCAGGAGGCCATGATGACGCTGGCGCGATATTTGCCGCTTACTGTCGGGGTGTAGTGCAGCACAGGGGCTTTGCTGCCGCCGCTGGTGTCAGCGGCAAGCGGCTGGCTGAGGTTGTCGCTGCGGGTCAGCGCCAGGTCGAGGTCGTGGCAGTCTTCGGTGCAGTTGGCAAAGAAGGTGTAGGGTTTGCCGGCGTCCAGTTCGATTTCGATATCCGCCTGTTCGCCGGGGAAGAGTTGGCTAATCACGGGTTTGTGCGAGAGTTTGCCCGGCTTCATCCGCTCGCGGTTGGCTTTCATCAGGTGGTGTAGCTGGGCGAGGTTGACGTCGTCGGGGATATGCTCAATGACGGCGTCTTCTTCGCTCATGGGCGGCTGGAAGAGTTGGCAGGCGGCGAGTGGCAGGCAGATGAGAAGGATGAAGGCGTGTTTCATGGCGTTCCTTGCGGTTAGTAGATGACGTCTTTACCGTAGCTTTTGACGATGTCGGCGATGTGGGCAACGATTTCTTTCGGCGGCGGGTGCACGCCTTCGAGTTGGTAGGTGTCGCCGCACAGCGCCCATTTGTGCGCGCCGAGTTCGTGATACGGCAGCAGCTCGACTTTCTCGATGTTGGCCATCGGCGCGATAAATTCGCCGAGCAGGTGCGCGGAGTGGTCGTCATCGGTGTAGCCGGGGACGATGACGTAGCGGATGCGGGTGAGCTGGTTGCGCTCTTGCAGGTGTTTGGCGAAGAGCAGGGTGCGGGTGTTCGGTACGCCGACGAGTTTTTTGTGGATTTCGTTATCGAGCTGTTTAAGGTCGAGCATGACGAGGTCGGTGTGATCCAGCAGTTCTTTCAGGGTGTCGTCGTAGTGGCGGGCGTAGCCGTTGGTGTCGAGGCAGGTGTGAATGCCGTAGGCCTTGCAGGCGACGAACCAGTCGCGGATGAATTCGGGTTGCAGCAGGGATTCGCCGCCGCTGGCGGTCACGCCGCCGCCGGTAGCTTTCAGGTAGAAGCGGTACTGGATGACCTGCTGCATCAGTTCGTCCACGGTGACTTTGCGCGATTTGTCGGTTTCCATGTCCCAGGTGTCGCGGTTGTGGCAGTAGAGGCAGCGCATCAGGCAACCCTGGGTGAAGACAACGAAGCGCAGGCCGGGGCCGTCCACGGTGCCGCAGGTTTCGATGGAGTGGATGATGCCGTAGCGCATGGGGAGATTCTCGGGTGGGGAATGGCGTAATTTTAGCGGATTACGCGCCGGACGGCTGTCCTCTCGCTGCCGCAACGGGTGATGCAGGGCGTGCCAAGCGGCGTGGTTGCTGACTTTCGTAGAGACGTTGCCTGCAACGTCTCAAAATCAAAAAACGCGCAGTTTCCCGCTTGGCGGTTGCGCTTACCCGAAATGCAAAAAGCAGGCCGCACCTGCTTGATGGGCTGAAGCCCATCCTACGCCCGTCAAGCGGCGTAAATACTGGGTCCGTGAGACGTTGCAGGCAACGTCTCTACGTTTTTCTTTCTTTCTAGCGCCATTGTGCTGGGAAGCCACCAAACGGTGTAAATGCCGGTCGCCAAGCGGCATAAATACCCGGTTTTGTAGAGACGTTGCCTGCAACGTCTCAAAATCAAAAAACGCGCAGTTTTCCGCTTGGCGGTTGCTTTTACCCGGAATGCAAAAAGCAGGCCGCACCTGCTTGATGGGCTAAAGCCCATCCTACGCCTGTCAAGCGACGTAAATACTGGACTCATCAAGCGGCGTAGTTGCTGGGGCTGTGAGACGTTGCAGGCAACGTCTCTACGTTTTTCTTTCTTTGTCGCGACATTGTGCTGGGAAGCCACCAAGCGGCGTAAACGCTGGCTTCCTGCCAAACGGACATAAAAAAGGCGGGCAAGCCCGCCTTTTTTATTTTGCTGCCGCTTTGTTGTCGCCGGAGGCAGGTTGGGATTCTGTTGTTGTCGCTGCGGCGGGTTGGTTCTCCGTTGCCGTGGCTGCAGCGGGTTTATCGGCGCTGTCACCTTTGAGTTGTTCGATGTATTTGGTGAGGCGGCCTTTGTTGCTCATCGCGCGTTTTTCCAGCTTGGGGACGCGGCTGTTGACGGCTTCCATGTTAGTCGCCTCGCCTACCTGGATGACGCCGACCATGTTCATCATGCTGTGTGGCGGGCAGACATAGATGTACACGCCTTCTTTGTCGAGTTTGACGCTGTATTTTTCGTCCAGCTCGCTTTTGAAGGCTTCCGCGCCGTCAGGGACGAGTTTGCTTTCGACGTTGTGCCCTTTGTTGGTCGGCACGAAGGTGACGGTGTCGCCTGGCGCGATTTTCAGCACGGCGGGTTCGAAGACCATCGGCGCTTTGTCGGCTCCGATGTCGAGCATTTTCACTTCGTGTTCGGCGGCGTGGACAGATGCGGCTGCGGCGAGCAGGACGAGGGTCAGGAGGGGTTTCTTCATGGTGTTGTCTCCGTGGGTGGGTGAGGTTTTGGGTCGCGGATGGCGCGGCGCGGCATGACGACAGCCGGGGCACCGTCGGGGTCGTTGTACACGGCGGCTTCGACGCGGTAGATGCGTTCGATGGTTTCTTTTTGCAAGACGTCGCGCGGCGTGCCTTGTGCCTGGATTTTGGCGTCCGCCAGCAGGATGATTTCGTCGGCGAATTGGGCGGCGAGGTTGAGGTCGTGCAGGATCATCAGGGTGATGAGGTCGCGTTCGCGGGTGTGGTGGCGCACGGCTTCGAGCAGGACGCATTGGTGGTGCATGTCGAGCGCGCTCACCGGTTCGTCAAGCAGGAGGATTTCCGGGTCGCGCAGCAGGACTTGCGCGAACATGACCATTTGTCGCTGCCCGCCGGAGAGGGCAAGCACATCGCGTCCGGCAAGGTGGGCGATGCCGAGGGTTTCCATCATGGCAGCGGCGCGGGCGAGTTGTTCGTCCGAGACGCGCATGGTGAGATTGCTCATCTGTCCGAGCAGGACGATTTCCAGCGCGGTGAGCGAGGCATCGACGATGGTGTCCTGCGGCATGTAGCCGATGGGTTTGCGCCAAGCCATGTGGTGCCCGTGGCTGAGGGTTTTGTCACGGTAGCGGATCTGTCCGCTGTAGGGCAGTTCGGCAAAGAGGGTTTTGATGAGCGAGGATTTGCCTGCCCCATTCGGCCCAAGGATGGCGTAGGTTTTGCCGTGGTGCAATTCGAGCGAGATGTTGTCGGCGACACAGAGTTGGCCGCGATGGATGGTGAGGTGGTCTATCTGCATCATGTGTTGGCCTTGCGCGAGAGGATGATCCAGAAGAAGAACGGCACGCCGATGAAGGAGGTGATGATGCCGATGGGAAATTCCGCGCCGGGGTTGATGAGTTTGGAGAGGACGGAGGCGGCGGAGAGAAAGGCGGAGCCGGCGAGCATGGCGGTCGGCAGGAAGTAGCGCTGGTCTTCGCCGACGAGCATCCGCGCGACGTGCGGGGCGACGAGGCCGATGAAGCCGATGGTGCCGATGAAGCTGATGACGGTCGCGGTCATGACGGCGACGATGACGAGTACGCGCATTCTGAGCGCGGCGAGGTTCACACCCATGCTGGCGGCGCGGGCTTCGCCGAGGCGCAGGGCGGTGAGTTGCCAGACGTTGGCGAAGAGTAACAGGATGCAGATGAGGGTGACGGCGGCGGTGATGGCGAGGGTCTGCCATTTGGCTTTGCTGAGGGCACCGAAGAGCCAGAAGAGGATTTTTTGCGATTCTTCCGGGGTGGCGATGTATTGCATGAGCGAGGAGGCGGACTGGAAGATGAAGAGCAGCGCGATGCCAACCAGCACCAGGGTGGATGAGGAGAAGCGGCGCATGGAGGCGAAGATGAACATAATGCCGGCGGCAAGCATGGTCATGAGGAAGGCAGAGAGTGGCTGGGCAACGTACACGGAGAGGCCGAAGGTGCCGAAAACAACGACAAGCGAGGCGCCGAAACCGGCAGCAGCGGCCATGCCGAGGGTGTAGGGGCTGGCCATGGGGTTGTTCAGCAAGGTCTGGATTTCTGCACCGCCCGCGCCAAGCGCCGCCCCGGCGACGAGCGCCATCAGGGCGATGGGCAGACGCAGGTGGTTGACGATGATGTGGGTGATGTTGTCCACACCGCCGATGCCGAGCCATTGCTGGAAGCTGTACCAGTGCAGGGCGAGGCTACCCGCGCCCGCTTCCGGCGCGGTGTCGCGGAATTGCAGCAGGGCGTAGAGCACGTCTTTGGCGCTGATTTTGCCGCCGGCCGCGCCATTGGTGAGATCAAGAATGAAGGTGATGAGGCAGAACACGATGAAGAGCAGCATGATGGTCCACCGCCGCTTTTCGCGGCGGCGGTGGGCGGCAATCGTGTCTTGTACGATTTGCTGCGGCACGGATTACTCCGCTTTCAGGAAGAAGGTGCCTTCCGGGGTGACAGGCAGATACTTCTTGTGGAAGTCGAGGTAGGTAGCAAGCGGGTCAACGTCCTTGAAGGCGTCGGGGTAGAGCGCCTTGGCGATGTACTGGATGGAAGCGGCATCGGCCAGTGTGCGCGAGGCGCCCTGGTAGATGCCGTAGAGGCGGCCATCCTTGATGGCTGGCAGTTCCGCCCAGCCCTGACGTGTTTTGTAGCCGTTCAGGCGTTTCAGCGCTTCGTCTTTGGCGATGTTGATGCCCATCACCAGCGCCTGTTCGTTTTTCTTCAGCTCGGTTTCGCGCCCACTGATGACGACGACTTCGGGTTTATCAACGATGACCTGTTCGGGGTTCATCGGGCCGGCGTATTCGACGTGGCCAACGGCGATGTTGCTGCCCATCGCCTGCTCGGCGAGCGGTCCCCACATGGTGTTGCCGAAGCTGTTGCCGTATTCAGCCGGGCCTTTGTTGCCAAATTCAAGATAGATTTTCGGCTTGGGCTGGCCGGATTTTTCCACGCGGCTGTGCACGTCTTTCACCACGCCTTCGTACCAAGCGGCGATTTCTTTGGCACGCGCTTCCTGTCCGGTGATTTCGCCAAGGACGCGGGTGCTTTCTAGATGCAGCGGCAGTTGTTCTTTGTTGTAGTCAAGAACGACGACAGGGATGCCCGCTTTTTCCAACGGTTCGAGGTCATCTTCGATCGCCTGCCATTGCCAGTCGGCAAGGACGACCAGATCCGGCTTCAGCGCCAGCACTTTTTCCACCGAGAAGGTGCCGACTTCGACTTCGCCCACATCGGCGAGTTCTTTCAGCTTCGGCAGCGCCTTGCTGTACACCTCCCAGCTGGTCGGCGTCCAGTCCGTCCACACGGCTTTCGAGAAGCCAACGACGTTATCCAGTGCTTTTTCACCGCCAACGGCGAGGTAATCGGTGTAGTAGAAACCCAGCATGATGCGCTTGGCGGGCACATCTACTTTCACTTCGCGGCCAAGCACATCTTTGATGGTCTTCACCTCGGCGTGGGCGGCGGTCAAGGTCGCCGCGACGACGGCAGCGGCAAGCAGTTTTTTCAGCATATAAGCTCCTGTTGTGGGGAAGGTGCGCCCGTGAATAAAACCCGCCGCGCCCGGACACAAGGCGCGGTGGCTTGGAAAATCAGGCGGGGTGGTAAGCGGCAATGTCCCAATAGGCGACATCGTAAAAACGCTGCATAAACGTGACAGGATCGGTGCAGAGCAAATCAAGAAAGTCGGCGACGCTGTCGGCAATCCGCATCGAGCATTCTTCATGGTTGAAATAAAACACCTTGCCGCGATGCGCGCCTGCGGTTACCAGATAAAAGCGTTCTTCCGCCTGCCCGAAGCCGGCGAAGACGATGGTGCTGTCCCACCAAGTGGGGACGCCGTACACCGCATCCCCGTCTTCGCAGTTTTCGTCATCAAGCAGCAGCCATTCATAGAGCATGGTTTTTTCTGCCGCCATTTGCGCGAGCGGCAGGAAGAAAAAGCATTCGCCGGGATCGGCACGGTTGGCGAAAAGCTGCAAACCGTCGCTTTCCCGATAGAGCGCGGGCAAGAACGTATCGCTGCCCTGCAAGGCGTCTTCCAGCGCGGCGACAGCAGTTGCGGACGCAGGCGGAAAAGTGATGTGGCGGAGCGGGATGATGTCGCCGCCTGCTTCTGCACGGTTGACAAAATGCGGATTGGACGCGGCCAGCAGGGTGTTTAGGGGTTCAAGCATGGGGATTACTCTTGGTGAAATGGACGAAAACCGCGTGGCTGCCCCGCTTGGTTTATGGCTGCGGATATAGGAAAAACGTCCCCTGCGGCACGACCGGCAGATATTCGCGATAGAAATCCTGCCAGGTTTTGTCCGGATCAACATCGGCGAACACCTGCGGATACAGCGCCTTCGCCATGAACTGTGCCGCCGCCAGGTCGGTAATCGAGCGCGAGGCGGTGTGGTAAAGGCCATAGACGCGGTTGTTCTGCACCGCCGGCAGGCTGTCCCAGCCGGTGCGCTTGATGAAGCCGGCGAGGCGCTGCCGCGCATCTGCTTCACTGATGCCGATGCCCATCGACATCACATTGGGATTGGTGTCGTGTTCCAGTTCCGTGCCGGAAATCATGATGACATCGGGGCGGGCGACCAGTAATTGTTCGGCGGAAATTGTGCCCCAGGTTTTGATATGCGGTGCGCTGACATTATTGCCGCCGACGGTATCGGCAATCGCGCCCCACATGTTTTTGCCAAAGGTAAAGCTGTATTCCTCCGGCCCTTTATTGCCAAATTCAATATAGATTTTCGGCTTGGGCAGATTTGCCGCTTTGACCCGCTTTTGAATATCGGCAATGCCGTCGGCATATGCTCGGGCAATCTTTTCCGCGCGCGCTTCCGTGCCCGCCAGCTGCCCGAAAATGCGGATGCTCTGCGTATGGTTCTCGACGGTCTGGTCATTGAAATCGACCACGATCACCGGTATGCCCGCTTCTTCAAAACGCGACAATTCCGCCGCCAGCGCTTCGTATTGAACCTTCGGAATCACCAGCACATCGGGTTTCAGCGCCAGCGCCTTTTCCGTGGAGAAAGTATTACTGATGACGTAGCCGACATCGTCAATGTCTTTTAAGAATGGCATCTTTTCCGTAAATTGTGCCCAGCTGCCGGGATTGAATTTTTCCCAGAACTCACGCGAAATGCCAACAACGTTGCGGAAATTGTCCGCGCCGGTCGCAGCAATATAATCCGGGTAATAAAAGGTGAGAATAGCGCGCTTGACCGGCACATCCACCGCCACTTCGCGCCCCAGCACATCTTTAATCTGCTTCACCTCCGCCTGTGCCGCAAGCACGGCAAACGCCGCGCCGCAAAATACCAATTTTGCTAAATTCATCAATGGTTTCAACATGGATACTCTCCGGCTAAAAATGCGACGCATCATGCCCAATGCTAAGCATAATGTCAATAAATCGCATTTGTACGCAGACCTCCATACAGGAAGCAAAATGGCGTAAATCTTGCTGATGTTTTACAGATTGTTAATATTCAGCCTTTCCGCGATAATAACGCCATGAATTACCTCGCCCCCGAATTCATTGCCGCCTTCCTGCTCTTTCTTGCGCTGTACTGGAGCCAGCGCGAGCGCGTCGTCGTGCAAAACCGCCTGCTGCTTGCCGCCAGTTACCTGCTGGTCGCGACATACAGCTTCCTTTTTGCCCTCGAACTCGTCGCCTACTCCGCTTTCATCTACCTCGCTGCGCGTCATATCCAGCGCAGCCGCAACAAAAAACACCTCGCTGCCGCCATCGCTATTGCCGTCGCCCACCTCGCGCTGATGAAATACCTCGACTTCTTCCGCAGCGCCAGCCAGACCCTGCTGCACGCCGTCGGTATCCGCTGGAACCTGCCCGCCGCCGAAATCGCCCTACCCATCGGCATTTCCTACTACACCTTCCAGTCCATCACCTACCTCGTCGCCGCCTGGCGCGTGCAAATCGTTGCCGAAAAACCCGAACGCCTTGCCCTCTACCTCGCCTTCTTCCCCACCCTGCTGGCCGGCCCCATCTGCCGCGCTGGCGACATGCTGCCGCAATACGCTGCCACCGCGCCGCGCGCCGTCGGCGAGACCGGCCGCATCTTCATCCTCCTGATCAGCGCCCTTGTCAAACTGCTGTGGCTGAACGCCTGGCTGGAAGAAAACTGGACGACGCCCATCCTCGGCAACCCTGAGCAGTACCAGCCCATCGAAGTCCTCGCCGGTCTCTACGCCTACACCCTCTACATCTATCTCAACTTTTCCGGCTACACCGAACTCGTCACCGCCTTTGCCCTGCTCCTCGGCATCCGCATCGCCGATAACTTCAACATGCCCTACGCCGCCACCAACCTGCGCGACTTCTGGCAACGCTGGCACATCAGCCTCTCCAGCTGGATACGCGACTACCTCTACATCCCGCTTGGTGGCAATCGCCACGGCTACCTGCGCACCCAAGCAAACCTCACCATCGCCATGCTGCTTTCGGGCCTGTGGCACGGCGCGAGCGGCAACTACCTCCTCTGGGGCGCGATGCACGCCGTCGGCATCATCGTGCTCAACAGCTGTGACCGCCTCATGGGCAAAAACGCCGTCGCCACCCTGAGCCCGGCGCTGGCGCGCTACGGCACCATCCATTACATCGTCCTCACCTGGGCCGTCTTCTACAAAAACGACGCCGACAACACCCGCGCCATCTTCCGCGCCCTCGGCGGCAACCTCACCCTGGACGCACCTGCGCGTGCGCTCACCTTCGTCCTCGCCTTCAACCTCATCCTCTACTTCTACCCGAAAAGCGCGGGCTGGCAGACACTCGCCGCCAACCTGTGGCGCCGCCTACCGTGGTACAGTCAAGCGCTCACCTTCACCCTCATCCTCGTGACCATCGCCGCCTACGCCCCCGGCGGCATCCCGAACATCCTCTACGCCGATTACTGAGAAACGACCATGCCGACCCGCACCCTGAAAATCCTCGCCACCCTCTGCACCACCTTCATCCTTGCCCTGTGGCTGATGCAGCACGGCATCGAACAATACTGGCAACAAACCTACTACCGCGCCTCGCCGCTCGCCGGATTACAGCGCTTTGCCGTGTGGCGCAGCGGCGACCGCCTCAAACACGCCCTCTACACCCTGCTGGGCGCGGGCAACAGCGCGCCACACGAACCCGTCACCATCCCGAAAACCATCGCTGCCCCCAAGCCACAGCCTGCACCTGCCGTAGCGGCAGCAGAGCCCACAGCCCCAAAAACCGCCCCCCCCGCCCCCCTTACCCCGCCCGAACCCGACCTGCCCGCGCCGGAAGACAACCACCGCGCCCTGTGGGCGGCTATTACCCCTACCGAACTGCCCGCCATCACCACCGACACCTACACCCGCCAATACGACCCGCTCGCCCTGGCCCGCCTGCGCCCGCTGGCTGAAGAAAGCGTTGCAGAAGACGATGACGCGCAAGCCCTCATGGCAGACAGCGCCGAAACACCGGCAGAACAAGAAAATGACGCCGACTGGCGCCACCACCTTGCCACCGAACTCGCCCATACCCACCCCATCTATGCCCGTACCTACCTCGCCAACAACGACAGCTGGCACACCAACATCATCAACAGCACCCCAACACACGCCTTTGCCGCCACCACTACGCCCCCGGCCCCCGCGCCCAGCCTGCTCGACCTCGTCATCCCTGGCGCCACCGCCGCGCCGACCCCGCCGCTGGCCTGGCAAGACGAAGATGACGACAGCAACGATGCCACCGATCCGCCTGCCGCAGACGACGACAACAAAACGACCGCCCCAACCGCCGCTCCTTCTGGCCCCATCCGGCTTAGTGCGGACGACCGCGTCCTGCTCATCGGCGACTCCATGATGAAATCACTCGCGCCGCACATCCAGCGCGAACTGCTCAGCCGCCACCACATCAAAAGCATGAACCACGGCAAACCCAGCAGCGGCCTGCGCTACCCCGATTACTACAACTGGCCGGAAAACCTCGCCACCCTGCTCGATGAAAACCCGGACGTGCGCCTCATCGTCGTCATGCTCGGCGCGAACGACCCGCAGAACACGCCGAATCCCGCCGCGCCCGCAGAAAACCTGCACTTCGGCACCCCTGAATGGGAAACCTACTACCGTGGCGAAATCCGCAAAATCCTCGCGATTGCCGCCGCGCACAACGTCAAAACCCTGTGGATTGGCCCGCCGCTGATGAAAAGCCCGAAATACAGCAACAAAATCAGCTACCTGGATGGACTTATCGCGGATGAAGTCGAAAAAGCCAGCCAGCACTACCAAAACACCAACCGCCTCTTTGCCCAAGCGGACGGCAGCTACACCACTTACCTGCCAGACGAGAGCGGCAAACCGGTGGCGGTGCGTAAAAGCGACGGCATCCACTTCACCACCCAGGGCGAAAAAATCCTCACCCAACACGTTCTCGCCCGCATCAACCCCTGAACGTATATCGTCCGCAGGACACCGATTCTCCCGTTTGGCGGTCGTCCCTCACACCATCACAAAATGAGCGGCAGCCAAATGAACAGCCGCGCAAAAGCCGGGGAAAATCACCATGCCCCATTCGCGGCGACGCCAGCCGATCAGCGCGTCGCCGAGCTGAGTCAGGGCAAAGGCAATCAGTAATAGACGCACCGCGCCGTTATGGAAGAAAAACGGCGCCAGCGCCGCCGTCAAGCCGAAGGGGATGGCGCGGGCGGCATACATTTGTGTATAGAAACGGGCATCAGTACTGACGCTTTGCGCGCGCAGCATCAGCTCAGGGCGCATCAAGGCAAGCAGGGCGGCGGTTACGGCCAGCAGGGCGCAGAGGGTATTGGCAATGAGCAGGACCGTATTCATGGCTGCTCCGGAGACTGGATTTGGCGGGACAGGGTTTCCAGGACGGTAAGCGCGGCAGCCAGTGCTTCGGGCGGGTAATCCTGCGCCCAAACGCTTGCCTGCGCACGCCAGCGGGCGCTGATGTCATCCAGCAGTGCCTGACCGCTAGTGGTGAGGGTGTAGCAGGGCGAACGTTTGTGGGCGGCGTTGTCCTGGGCATTGACCAGTTGCTCCGCCAGCAGCAGATTGAGCTGTTTTTGCACACCCTGACGGCTGATACCCATGCGTTCAGCGATCTGTGGCGCGGTAGGCGGTGTTTCGCCCCTGGCGATAGCACCCAGCACCTGCCAGCGCGCGGTGGTGAGTTGACTGGCGGCGGCAAAACGATCGCCCCAAGCGGCAATTTGGCCGTTCAGGCGAAAGATGCCCAGCACCAGCTGGCTTACGGCTTGATGGGTCATAGGATCTCCGGTAAAAAAATAGACAACCAGTTTGCATTATGTGAAAACTGGTTGTCAAAAATATACCGCTATGTTCTCTGTGCGCGTGCCGGGCAGTTTGTAGAGAAACCCTGTGTTTATCCTGCTTGGCGGCGTTTTATTTGGCCGGATTCTGGCAGCCCGACTGTGGCTCTGCGGCGCAGGGCTGGCAGTTATCACGTTCGTAGTAGCTGGCGGCGAGTTCGAGTAACGCCGCTTTGCCGGCAGTGCGATCAGCGTTTTTGCCCAGTTGCAACACGAAGTAGTTGAGGGTCTTTTGGCTGGGGAAGTAGGCGGCCATTTCTTCGACATCGGGACTGGCGTAGCCGGTGTAGTGCCACAGTTCACCATGTACGCCGCTTTTGCCTGTGATATCCGCATCTTTGGTAGCAGTGGGTGTCTGTTGGGATTCCCGGTACATGGCGATGGTTTCGTCCACCTGTTTTTTGATGATGGTTTGCGCGTCAGCGGCGGTATCGTTGGCCCTGGAACGGGTGTACATAACCATCGGTGCATTTTTCCAGGTGGTACCTGCGGGCAGAAAGATCATGGGAACCCCTTCGGCAGCCAGCGCGGTGTTATCCATTGTCCAGCCTTGCGGCGCGGTGAAGGCGTAGCAGTGGTTCTTGCCGTGGACATAGCCTTCAAACGGGTTATTGATGCCGCTATTGGTAAGTTCGTCGGCGGCGTGGGTGCCTGCGGCAAGGGCAAGCAGGGCGGCGGTGAGGAGGGTTTTGTGCATGGTTGGCTCCTGGTTGGGTTTGCACGTCAATATTAGCGTTTTTTGTGGCGTCAGTATCCAGTCGTTAAATTTTTCTTTCTTATTTCGTGATTATAAAGATTTTCGCGTATCTCTTTGTTTTAATTACGATTGACTCGCGTGTTTTTTCCTGTATAAATTGTGAAATACACGTTATCTTCTGCGCAGGATAGCGTTGCTATCCGGCACCCGCGCTACGGGTGGTCAAAATACATCATTGATTGAGGAGAAATTTTATGGGTAATTTCAATGCGATGCACGTGACTTTCGGTCTGTATCTGATTGTCGTGCTGTTGATTGGTATCGCGGCGTATTTTTCGACGCGTGATTTTGGCGACTATATTCTCGGCGGCCGCAGTCTCGGCCCGTTTGTTACGGCGATGTCAGCGGGCGCTTCGGATATGTCTGGCTGGCTGTTGATGGGACTGCCTGGCGCGGTATTTCTCTCCGGCCTCAGTCAGTCGTGGATTGCCATTGGCCTGACAATTGGCGCTTATCTGAATTGGCTGTTGGTGGCGGGGCGTTTGCGCGTGCATACGGAATTCAACAACAATGCCCTGACTTTGCCGGATTATTTCTTCCAACGCTTCGGTTCTTTGGGCACGGTGATTAAGGTGGTCTCCGCAACGATTATCCTGTTTTTTTTCACGATTTATTGTGCGTCAGGCATCGTCGCCGGGGCACGTCTCTTTGAAAGTCTTTTCCACGTCTCTTATACGCAGGCGATGTGGCTGGGTGCAGGGGCGACAATTGTTTATACCTTCCTCGGCGGCTTCCTCGCGGTGAGCTGGACGGATACGGTGCAGGCGACGCTGATGATTTTCGCCCTGATTTTGACGCCGGTCATGGTGCTGATTATGGTCGGTGGCCCGGATGATGTGTCGCTGGCGATCGCGAATGTAGCGCAGGAAACGGGCAAGTCTTATAGCGGTCTTTTTGCTGGTACGACTTTCCTCGGTATTGTCTCAACGGCTGCCTGGGGACTGGGTTATTTTGGCCAGCCACATATCCTTGCCCGCTTTATGGCTGCAGAGAATGTGCAGTCATTAAAAAGTGCGCGCCGCATTGGCATGACTTGGATGATTTTGTGTCTGGCCGGCGCGGTTGCCGTGGGCTATTTCGGCATTGCTTATGCGGGCATGTTTGGCGATCAGCTGAATGCGCAGTTGCAGGGTAATCACGAGCGGATTTTTATTGCCCTTTCGACGCTATTGTTTAATCCGTGGATTGCCGGGATTATTTTATCTGCCATTCTTGCTGCGGTGATGTCCACATTGTCTTGCCAATTATTGGTGTGTTCGAGTGCGATTGCCGAAGATTTTTATAAAGGCTTTTTGCGCCCGACAGCCGGTCAGTCGGAATTGGTTTGGATCGGCCGCCTGATGGTGCTGGCGGTAGCGATGATTGCCATCATTATTGCCGCTGATCCGAACAGCCGCGTGCTGGGGCTGGTATCTTATGCTTGGGCGGGTTTTGGTGCCGCTTTCGGCCCGGTGGTGATTTTCTCGCTGTTCTGGAAACGGATGACCGCCGCAGGTGCGCTGGCTGGAATGATCGTCGGTGCGGTAGTCGTCGTTGCCTGGGCAGAAGTGGTCAATCCGTGGCTTGCCGCGCATGACTACGCCACGATGTATGAAATCGTCCCCGGTTTTGCTGCTTGCGCACTCGCCATTGTGCTGGTGTCACTGCTCTCGCCCGCACCTGTCCGTGCCGTTATAGACCGCTTTGAGCAGGCTGACCGCGAATACCACAATAAAAAACACGGTATATCCGCATAATTCCCCATACAATGTGCTTTAATGCACTTTCATTCACAACAAAGGAGTTTTCATCATGTTCGCATTTTCCCATCCTCAATCCGCCCTGCGCGATGCCATCACGACCGCTTATCGCCGCGACGAGGCCGAAGCCGTCGCCGATATGCTGGCGCGGGCGCAGTTAAGCGAGGATGAACGCCGCGAGGCAGAAGCGCTCGCCCGCCGTCTGGTCAAGCAGGTGCGCGACAGCCGCCGCAAGGCCAGCGGGGTGGACGCGCTGATGCACGAATTTTCCCTGTCCAGCGAAGAAGGCGTGGCACTGATGTGCCTCGCCGAAGCCCTGCTGCGCATCCCCGATGCGGATACGCGCAACAAACTGATTCAGGACAAAATTTCCGGCGGCGACTGGAAAAGCCACTTGGGGCACAGCCCGTCCATGTTTGTGAACGCCTCCGCTTGGGGATTGCTCATCACTGGCAAACTCACCGCCGCCAGCGACGAAAAATCCCTGGGCAGCGCGCTCACCCGCCTCATTGGCAAGGGTGGCGCGCCGCTTATCCGCCAGGGCGTGAACTACGCCATGCGGATGCTGGGCAAACAGTTCGTAACCGGACAAACCATTGAAGAAGCGCTGAAAAACGGCAAGGCGCGCGAAAAAATGGGCTACCGCTATTCCTTCGATATGCTCGGTGAAGCGGCGATGACCCAGGCCGATGCCGACCGCTACTTCAAGGATTACGTGGACGCCATCCACGCCATCGGCAAAGACGCAGCCGGCGCAGGCGTGTACGAAGGCAACGGCATCTCGGTGAAACTCTCTGCCATCCACCCGCGCTACTGGCGCGCGCAGCACGAACGCGTGATGACCGAACTTCTGCCGCGTCTGAAAGAACTCTTCCTGCTCGGCAAACAATACGACATCGGCATCAACATCGACGCCGAAGAAACGAACCGCCTCGAACTTTCGCTCGACCTCATGGAAGCGCTGGTCTCCGACCCGGATTTGGCAGGCTACAAAGGCATCGGCTTCGTCGTGCAGGCTTACCAAAAACGCTGCCCGTTCGTCATTGACTACCTCATCGACCTTGCCCGCCGCAACAAACAAAAACTGATGATCCGCCTCGTCAAGGGCGCGTATTGGGACAGCGAAATCAAATGGGCGCAAGTGGACGGCATGGACGGCT
>ERZ772971.745-NODE-745-length-19817-cov-12.777705_pt1 | contig 19817 bp, 9 predicted proteins | sample MGYA00511943_ERZ772971 | MGnify/ENA primary metagenome ERZ772971 (study PRJEB29015, sample SAMEA2737929) | human oral metagenome | biome: human oral; feature: human-associated habitat; material: dental | place: China | collected 2144 ... | reverse complement strand
AAGCCGAGCAGGCCTTCGGCGCTGGGTTTGGAGGGGACGAACCCGTCGGGCATCCTCATGACGATTTTCGCTCCGTTGACGTCCACCGTGTACGTCCGCCCGGACACGGAGGCCTTCAGAGGGTCGACGTGGCGCGAGGCGGCCGTGCTGGGCGAAGTCCTCGATCCCGCATTGACCGGCTTGAGCGCGCGGACGGTTTTGAGGAGCTCGTCGGCGGTGGCGGCGTCGGGGGCGTTGATCGTCGCCGACCACAGGTAGCCTTCGAAATCGGCGACGACGACGATCGCCACATACCCGGTTTGGATTGTCGCCTGGGCCGCGACGGCCTTGAAATCCCCCAGATTCTGGATGTCGTAGCGGGCCTCGATGTTTGTGAACTGCTTCGTTCTAAGCGTTGCGGCGACGCTGTCGGCCGAAGGCAGCGACGTCGCGGAGGACAAATGGGAAAACATGAGATTCGTCTTCGAATCGGAGGAAGACGTCAACCCTACGAGCTTGACGTCTTCCTGTTTGGCCCTGCTCACTGCGTAGCCGTTGGGAGCCGTGAAGCCGACCCAGACTTTGCCCGTAAACAGGCGGAATTCCGAACCTTGGATTTCCGCCTCCCCCAAGGTCGCCTTGGGGTCCGTTCCGACCGTCGGGCCATTGCCCTTGGTCGAGTGCGGCGAAGTGGATGAAGGGGTGGGGCCAGCGGAAGTTGAAAGCGAACATGCTGGAAGGGCGATAAGCACAACAACGGCGAAGAAGATTCGCAGTCCTCTCATATGCCCTCCTGGAGACATTCAACTTTACGGCACGATAATAGGCGACCCCACGCCGAAAATCGGCCCTCGGCAAGGGGTAACCCTGCCCATCGCCCCGTTCCTCGGAGCTGGGCGCGCGCTCCGACGACGACGCGATTGGGTGCGACAAGGGGTCAAGGGCCTGGAATGCCACGGCTGCCAGGGGAAGGCCCCTCGTCGATCGGACAGAATACACATTACCCCGCACTCGCGGTTATTTCAGGGGCGTTCATCCATTGACATTCCACGCTCCAAGTGCTCCTCTCCGACGGCGACGGAGCCGCAAATCGAGTCGGCCGGAAGGAGGCGTCAGTGGACCGCCGCGGGCGAACCGCTCGGCGAATCCGTGCCTCCGTGGACCCAGATGTCGGTCGGAAGCTCGCCGGGCATCGAGGGGTTCCCCGTGGCAACGAACGGCCTTTCGCGGTTTCGCAGATAGTCTTGGAGCGCCCCGAAGGCCCATTTACCGAGCATGACGATGGACACAATGTTGATGAGCGCCATTCCCGTCATCGTCAGATCGGCGAAGTTCCAAACGAGTTTGAGCTCGGCGACGGACCCAAGGACGATCGAGACGATGACCATTGCCTTGAGAAGCTTGTCGCCCCACGCTTTGCCCTTCGTGAGAAAGTCCATATTGACCTCAGCGTAGGCAAAGTTGCCGATAACCGAAGAGCCGGCGAAGACGCAGATGAGAACGACCATGACCGGTCCCGCCCACGCCCCCAGCGTGGATTTGAGCGCGGCGATCGTCATGTCGGCGCCGGCGGGGTCGGGAGAGGTCCAGTAGGGCTTGAGCGCCTCGGGGTCGGCGTTGAAGAGGATGAACGCGGTCGCCGAACACACAAGGATTGTGTCGACGAAGACGCCCGCAGACTGGATGAGGCCCTGCTTGGCCGGGTGGGTGACGTGCGCGGTCGACGCCGCATTCGGCGCCGAGCCCTCGCCCGCCTCGTTCGAGAACAGGCCGCGCCTGACCCCGTTCATCATCGCCGCTGTCATCGATCCGGCCAAGCCCCCGAGCGTTTCCCGCAGTCCGAAGGCGTTTTCGACGATCAGGCTGAAGGTCGGGCCGACCTTGTCCAAGTTCATGACCACGACTGCGGCGGCAAGGCCGATGTACACGATCGCCATGAGCGGGGCGACGATCTCCGAGGCCTTTGCCACGGCCTTAAGGCCTCTGTAGACGATCGGCCCGCACAGGACCAGGAGGATTGCGGCCGTGACCCAGGGGTTCACCTCGAACTGGGTCTTGAGCGTGTCGGCGATCGTGTTCGCCTGGACCATCTCGAAGGAGACTCCGAACGAGCAGATGAGGAACAGTGCGAAGACGACCCCCCATTTGCGCGAGCCGAGCCCCCTCTGGATATAGAAGGCCGGGCCTCCGCGGAAGGTGCCGTCGTGCCACCTGATTTTGAACAGCTGGGCGAGAGTGGCCTCGATGAAGGCGGTGGCCATCCCCAAGAAGGCAACGAGCCACATCCAGAAGACCGCGCCGGGCCCGCCCAAAGTGACGGCGATTGCGACGCCGGCGATGTTGCCCGTTCCGACCCGCGAGGCGATGCCGATCGCGAAAGCCTGGAAAGAAGAGATTCCATCGCCGTCGACGTCGCGGGAGTCGAAGACCTGCTTGACCATCTGGCCGAACAGGCGAATCTGCACGAAGCCGGTGCGAATCGTGAAGTAGATTCCCGCTCCGATGAGCATGACGATGAGGATGTGGGTTGTGATCCAGTTATTCGTCGTGGATATGAGCTCGGTCAGCTTGTCCATGCCGCCCTCCTAAAGACCGCCTGCGACGAGGAACGGTCGGCTCGCGCGATTTGAAAACTCAAGAGATATTACTAGAACATTACGCGATTTGAAGAATCCGTTACTAAAAACGCCGCAAATCCGCACCGACGGCGACTTTCCCAACCGCCGAATAAGAGAACACTCGATTCCCTCGTCGAGAAGCCGACTCTTTGGCCGCGCAATTTTATCAAAGAATGAAGCGTCCCGCCTCGACTCCCCCCATGGGTATCATTGCCCATGCGACTACTGTCGTACGACGCGGTACTATAGATGACGTAGTCAGCCACGGTTGATTGCGCGTGTGTGATAAGCCCACGTCAGCCTCCAATTACGACGTGGGCGACGAGGTCGCCGGTCGCCCAGCCGGGACCTCTGCCTCTTGGGTCTGCGCCTCCAATGGACCCGGAGATGAAGTGAGGCCCACCATGGCGGTGGGCCTCACTTTTTTGCTTTTATCCGCGTCTGCGGGATCTGCGGGAGCCTTCGGCAGCCTTTTGCCGCTGATTCGTCTGGAATTCCTCGTCGAGAAGCGTGAGGTCGTCGGCGGTGACGAGCTGGCTCGCCACGGCGTACTCCACGAGCCTCGCACGGCGATAGGTCGCGTGAACGCCCTTCCCCCCGCGCAGTCCGCGCACGCCGAGCCTGTCCAGCTTCTCGCAGACGTTGTCAAGCTTGCGGTTGAAGCGAGTCTGCGTCCACCCGAGACGCTGGGCGGCCTCCTCCGAACGGGGAATGTCGGAGGGACCGGTCCCCACCCGCCGCAGCCAGTTTTCGGCCAGAGCGAGGATGAGAAGGCGCTGGCTGGGCGTGAGCGTCACCTGGCCCATGGTCGTCTCGCCGACGTCCTCGCGCCCCGTGGACGAGACCTCGTACATCGTGTCGGGAACCGTCATGTCTATCTCATACGTGGTGGGGCCTGCGGTGAAGACGAGGCTCATGTTGGGCACGACGAGCGGAATCTGGCTTCCCGGGCCTATCCAGGATTGGAGCATCCCCGTGGTCTCGGCAACCGTCACGGCGATGCGCGAACCGACGTTGCTGACCCACCACAGGCCGTTGTGCGACTCAATGACGAGGAAGTTTCGGTGAAGAAACGGATTGTCCTCGATCGCCAGGGTGCCGACGCGGCCGATCGTGAACGTGTCTCCCGGATCGATCTTGTAGACCTCGCCGCAGAACTCAATCTCGAGCGCCACGCGCGCCTTCTGTGCGGGTTGGGCGACCGCAACCGAGACCGCCTCGCTTTTAGCATGTTGAGCCATCGATCCTCCTCCGTCTCCGGCATGACCCCAATATGGACCATTGTGTCAGGTATTGCTGTTAAACGGGAACAGAGCCGTCAATGAGAGGTCGGTTATAGTGAGAGATAGGTTACTGTCCCGATGTCACAACGCATGCACTGACCGCCTTTGATTCGTTGGAAACCCCCACCCGCCTGACCTGAACCGTGATGCACGTCTCGACAGGCCTGGCCGCCACGGTCACGCTCGTCTTCTCCGTGGCTTCGACTTTCCCCTCCCCCGCGACGAACGGGGCCTTGTAGAGGTACATGTCGCCGTCGTGCGGGTCGGGATTCTCCCATGTGAACGTCACGCGCCCGTTGCTCACCGTCCCCTTGAGCTTCGTCACGCCCTGAGGCTGCTCCGCTCCCGGATCCATCTTCGTGGTTTCCGAGGCCGAGGGGGAAGGCTTGATGGTTTCGCCCTTGCCTCGGTTCATGAAATAGACCACGCTCAGCGTCACGATGAGGACGACGACGGCCGCGATGGAGAAGCGCGCGACCGGCTTGCGGAGAAAGGCCGCGAACGTCCGTTTGGCGCCGGAGGTCTCGGGCGGCGGGGCGTCCTCAAGTTCGTCGTCGCCGATGGGCGCCCCGTAATACGAGTGGCGGCGGCCCGCGGAGGCGACGTCGGCGCTGTCGACGGCGAAAACGACCCCCGCACCGCGATCGACCTCGATCGAATGCCGACCGACCCGTCGAGGCACGTCGCGCGTGTTCTCGTCGTCGATCGGGGAGATGGTCCGCACCGCCTGGCGTGTGGCGTCCTCGTCGACCGTCGAGGACTCCTGCCATTCCTCCCCCTCGCCCTGAACGTTCATGTCGGTTGGGCGCTGATGGAGCTGCTCGGCCTGAATGAACTGAAGGGCCGTCGCAAACTCCCGCACCGACTGGTAGCGCTGCTTGGGGTCCTTGGCCATGGCCGTGGCCAGGACCCTCTCGAGCTCGTCGGGGGCGTCGGTGCGCCCGGTCTTCGGCAGGGGGGAGCGCAGAACCCGATTGATGACGGCGATCTCCGAATTGTCGCCGTCGACGATTTCGAAGGGCGCGCGCCCGGCGACGAGAGTGTAGATCGTCGCCGCCAGCGAGTAGACGTCGACGGCGGGCGCGGCCTCGCCCTCGCCCGTCGCCTGCTCCGGCGGGGCCCACGGAACGGAGAAGCCCTCGGCCTGAGTCGTATCGCCCATCCGGGTTGCGATTCCGAAGTCCGTGAGCACCGGATGCTGATACGGAGTCATGAGGATGTTCGACGGTTTGATGTCGCGATGGACGATTCCCGCCCTGTGCAAAGTCTCGACCGCGCCTGCGATCCGTATGCCCACTTCGAGGGCGAAGGTCACCGGCAGCGGGCGCATGCGTAAAAGCTTGCCCAGATGCGGCGGAGGGCAGTACTCCATGATGAGGTACATGCGGCCGTCTTCGGTCTCCCCGGCGCCGTGCACGGAGACGACTGAGGGATGCGAGCTCATGCGCGCCATGAGGTTGGCTTCCGCGCGGAAAGCCAGCTTCTGCTGCTCGGTCACGCCCCGCCGAAGCACCTTGATGGCGACTTCGCGGTGCGGAACCTGCTGATCGTACAGGTACACGTCGGCGAAGCCGCCGGACCCCAGATAGGACAGGTACCTGGCATTGGGAATCTTCGGCGGTGTGGCGGGGCGTCGGCCGGCCGACATCAGACTCCCGACCTCGGACCGAGCATCTGGATGGTCACACCCTCGCCGATGTCGATGACGTCGCTGACCCTGAGGAAGAATGGCTCGGTCGGGCTGATGCGAATCGGCCGCTCATTCGGACGCAGGACGTAGGTCCCGTTGTTCGAGTTCCTATCGACAAGCCGAACGTCCCAGTTATCGACGCGAATCTCGCAGTGGGTCCGCGAGATCTGCTGATCGGGGCTCGGAACGGGGACGAGATGGGCGCGCGGGCGCCCGGGCTCCGGGGCGGAAGCCGGCTTGCGGCCGATGATGATGTCGGCGTCCAAGGGCACGTTGAGCCCCGTGGACACCCAGATCTCCCCAAGGGACGGGCGGGGGTACCAATTCGGTTCGCCTCCGAGCGGGCCGCTGCATATCCTGCACACCTTCCCGTGGGGCGGGTTGAGGTGGCCGTTTTGGCACAGCACGGCCAGGACCATCGCCTGAGGCGACTCCGCCTGGACCCGCTCCTGCTCCTGCGCGCTCTGCTCGCCGACGACGGTCTCCGCATCGTAATCCTCGGCGGAAGCCCCTGCCGCAGCCGCATCCGCGGCGACACGGGGGAAGGAAGGCTCCGGCCGAGCCCCCTGCGCCCCCTCGTCGTCTCGGGGGGCCTCTTCCCGCGGCTGGCCGTCCCAGCCTGCCGGGCCCTCGACGGGCGCTTCCGGTTCTTCGGCGGCGTCGACGGCGTCGCCCGCCGGCTCGGGCGCGGTCGGCTCCCCGGCCGAGGGTGCCTCGTCGGCGACCTCCCAGGGGCGGGGGGTGCGGCGGGCGGGCTCCTCAGCAGGCTCGGCGGATTCTTCCGTCGCATCCGTCGGTTCCTGCTCCGGGCCTTCGGCCGCCTGGACGGGAGAGAACGCGGCCTGGGCCGCGTCTTCGGACTCGTCCAATTGGTCGGCCATGGGGAAGCGGCTTTCGATCGGGAACCGCGGCTGCTCCTCGGGGACGTCCTCCTCGGGCGCCTGATCGCCGACCTCGCCCGCCGACGAGAGGTTCGCGGCGATCTCTTCGAGCTCTTCGGCGGGAATCGCCTCCTCTTCTTCGGTGGCGCCGTCTTCAGCGGCCGGAGTTTGAGCCGCGGGGCCCTCCGCCTCCACGGGGGCGGGCGCCTCGGCCTCAACAGGAGCGGCGTCCTGCCACTCGGTTTTCTCTTCCTCGGCCTGAGGAGTGTGGAAGTCTCCGGGAACAGAGTCGATGAAGAATGGCGCCTCCGCGGACGGCTCGTCCGCTTTCTCCGGAGATCCGGCCGAGGCGACGTCGTCGGCTCCATTGACGGCGTCGAGCGTGGGCTCGTCGAGCGGCATGCGCGTCTTTTCGAGGGCGTCGATCGGGTTGGCGGGAAGGGGGCCCTCCTCCTTGGCCTCGGCCTCGGCGGGCTCCTTCGAAACGTCGGCGGCTTCCTGCACGGCTTGCGGCGCCGGAGCGGCCTCGGCTCCCTGATCGGCAGCCCCGTAGCCGCCGGGGGCCGGCGAAGAGCCCGCGGCGCCGTATGCGGCCGCCTCCTTGGCGCGGGAATCCGCGGCGGCTCCGCGAATCTCGGGGTGCCCGGGCACGAATGCGAGAAGAAGGGCGGAGGTCGCCGCGATGCCGTCGGCGAAGGGCAGCCCCTCCGGTCGGCCGACGCCGGCGCCGGGCCCGGCGTCGAGAACGAGGTCGGCCATTCGGTCAATGAAGGCCTCGTTCCAGGTCGGGGTCTCCATTCCGGTGCCCAGGACGTTTCCGTCTCTGTCGCAGGCGCGGAAGGCCCCGCGAAGCGCGACTCGAAGGTGCTCGCCTTCGGACACCGCGATGGCGAAAGCCGGGATCTGGCGCGACGGGCGCACGCCGAAACCGAGGGCCTCTACAAGCTGCTGGAAGGTCGATCCTGAACGAATGGCCTCCCACAGCCACTCTGCCTGGCTTGGGGTGGCACCCTGAACCATCATGGCTCCGTGAGGCGCGACGACGGCCAGAACGTCGCCGGATTTTGCCTGCGCACGTGTGATGTACATTCCTAACCCCTCCGGGGAACGGTGTCGTCGCCGACTATGCGGCGAGCGGCAGTAACGGTCTCTTCCTCAATATTGCCGCTTGGCAACTGCGGACCACAATCCACGATGTCGACGACGACCACCGTGACGTTGTCCGAGCCGCCGGCGCCCAAGGCTTTCTGGACCAGCGTTTGCGCGGTCTCCTGCGGATCTTCCATGTATCGTGCCACCTCGCTGATCCTCTCGTTCGACACGACGGAGCTCAGGCCGTCCGAGCACAAAACGAAACGGTCTCCCATCGAAAGGGGCACAAGGAAGACGTCCGCCCCCACGTCGCTTCCCGAATGTCCGCCGAGGGCGCGCGTGATGACGTTCCTGCGGCCCCAGTTGTTCCCGTCGGCCACTCCGGCGTCGATGAGCTCCTGGACCTCCGAATGGTCTTTCGTCACCTGGATGAACGCCATTCCCGACAGGTGATAGGTGCGGGAGTCTCCGATGTTGAAGACGCGGGCGTAAGGGAATCCGCCTTCGATGCCGAGGACGAGGCCCGTAAGGGTTGTCCCGGGGATCCCCGTCTCGCTGGCGAGGCCGCGCACCGTCCTCGCCGCCAGGGCGATTCGCTCCTCGAGCTCGCCGGCGCTTACGAAGTCTTTGCCGTCGAGCGAGGCGAATGCGTCCACTGCCGTGCGGGAGGCGACTTCTCCGGCGCTGTGCCCGCCCATCCCGTCGGCCACCACGAACACAGGCGAGGACGCGAAGAGGGAGTCCTCGTTCAGTTCCCGCATTCCTATGTCCGTCGCAAATCCGCAGCGGGCATACGCGTAAGGGATCATTGGAACGTCACCCTCACGCGGCGCCCGCCGAAGACCACGCTCGCGCCGTCGGTGGCGAGCACGGGGTGGTTCGGCTGCACGGGAACCGGCTGGCCGTCCGGCGAGACGACGATGGTTCCGTTGGTCGACCTGAGATCGTCGACCCTGACGCCGCCCGGCATGAGGGTGAGCGCAACATGGGTCTTGGAAACCGATTTCTGCAGGTCGGCCACGGGCATCGGCACGGCCGAGGGCCACGACGGGTCGACGACGGGGTTCCTTCCGAGCACCACGGTTCCCCTGAGGACGTGGGTCACGCCGTCGTCGAACATGAGGCGCACGGTGGCGGGCTCGCGGCTGCCGGAAACTCTCTCGATGATTCGGGTTTCGTCGAGGCTTCCCGGTCCGGCCGACGCCGGAGCCTCGGCGGCGCTGCCGGCGGCGGGCGGGGAAACCGCGTGGCGGGGCGAGCGCGTCGAACGCGGCTGGCGCGGAGAAGAGTCCGCGACGGGCGGAGAAGCCTCAGCTGCAGGAGAGATCCCGTACTCGTCGAGCCGCTCGGCGATCCGAGCCTGGGCTTGCGCCCGGTTGCTCCGGGCGCGCCTGGACATCCTGCCCTCCTCGGAATCGGGCGGCTGGCTCTGAGGCGCGAATTGGGACGTTTCCGGCGCCGGATAGCCGGGAGCCGAGTATTCGGCGCCGGCGCCCGAAGGAGCATTCTGAGCCGGGGCCTCGTACCGCAGATCGTAGGCCGGTTCCGGCGCGCTGTAAGCGGACTGCCCGTAGGCCGGTTCCGGCGCACTGTAAGCCGACTGCCCATAGGCCGGCTCCGGCGCGCTGTAAGCGGACTGCCCGTACGCCGGCGACGGAGCCTGCCGCTGGTCGACGACCCTGGAGAAGCCGGGGCCGACCAACCCGGGCGCCTGCGCGTAGGGATCGGCCGACGGCTCGGCAGCCGACATTCCCGACGGAGCCCCCTGCAAAGGGGCGGCCATCGGCGATCCCGCCGACTGTGCCAGCTGGGCGCTTGCGGCGGAGGGGACGTCGAATTCGTCGTCGTCCTCGATGGGGCGACGCGTGTCGACGTAGATGATGCCTCCGATCCTGTCGAACCACGTGCGCCCGAAGCGGTCGCTCGTGAAGTGAAGGATGAACGGGAGGCCGACGACGAGGGTCGCCAAAGTCACGGCGGCCTCGACGGCATACTTCTGTATTGCGAACACTCCGGCGTTGCCGCCGTCCCTCATTCGGACGGCCACCACGCCGAGGGACGTCAGCCCTGGAAGAGTCCCCTTTTTGGCGACGTAGTAGCAGTTGCCCGCGATGAAAACGACGATCAGCCCCACGCACGCGACGTAGGGCATCGGCTTTTCGCCAGGCGGTGGGAAATCCGCGTCCACTATCGGTAGAGCCGAGGCTCCTAGCTCGGCCACAACGATGAGAAGGCTGAGGATCCGCGACGTGGTGCGACGCCGCTTGCCCGCTGGCTGATAGAACACCCTCTCATTACTCATGAGTTCCCTCTTTTTCATTAGGTCTCTTGGGAGGATATACCGACCCGGCGGATCCGCGCTCACCCTGTTCATGGGGACCGCTAGCCTTGAACGTCTTCGCCTGCTTCCGGCGACGGCCCCCGCCGGCCCGCGGAGGCTTCGACTTGCGGCGTGCGCCAAAGGATTTCAAGGAAAAACGCGACCTTCTGGTCGAGGCTCGACGGATGACAGACTTCGCCTCCTCAGCGCTTCGCCACGTCGCCGTCAAAGAAGTATCGCCAATATCACCGCTTCCGAAAACTGAGGCGTCGGCCTTGCGGGCCGTTTCTACGATGGGCGCCGAATCGACCTCCGCTTTCCCTGCGGGCGCCTTTTTCCCTGCGGCCCCCTTTTTCCCGGAAAGGGCCTTTGCGACGGCGTCCGTCACGGCGGACGCCTGCTCGCTGCGGGTCATCCGGGCATCGACCGACACCCGCCCGTCGCGAGCGACGTCGAGCACGTCCTCCCACGCTCCGGCGGCCCTCTCGTCGGGACGGCCTTTCGTCCGCCGCCTGCGAGTCCGCAGCGCCTTCGCGGCGAGGACTGCGACGAAGGGGCCGACGATGAGCAACGTGATTCCCAGCCCCGTCGCGATGTAGAAGAGCCAGCGGGAGACCCCTGCATCCTCGTCTTTCTTGCGGTCGTCGTCGTTTTGGTTAGTGGGGGTCAGCTCGACCGGCTGATCGAGAGGATCGGGCGGCTGGATCACGATGGGCCGGGGGTTCGGCTTCGGTTTGGGCTCTTGAGTCTGCAGCTTCTTGTCTCGAGGCGGAGTCGGATCGAACATTACCCATCCGTATCCGTCGAAGTTTATCTCGACCCACACGTGGGCGTCGCGGCCCTTGATGTTGATCGTTCCGTCCTTGTGAGAGTCGGGATAGAAGCCCATGACGACGCGGGCGGGCATTCCCGCCGACCTCGCCATGAGAGCCATGGCGACGGCGTACTGTTCGTCGTCGCCCTGCATGTACTCGGCCTCCAGAAAGGCCTGGATCCTCTGATTCCTGTGCCCCGGGCGCGAGGGAGACTGCTCGCCGCCCGCGTAGAACCCGTTGTTCTTCAGGTGCTGCTCGATTGCGCGGGCCTGCTGAATCGGGCTCATCGTCCCCTTGAGGATCTTCTGGGTCTTCGCGGCGACGGCGTTGGGCACGTTCGTATTCTCCTCCATCGGCACCGCCCCGAAGGCGTGGCCTTCGAGCTGCCTGTCCGACGGGGCGGGCCGGACGAGGTCGACGATCCTGTACGAGTCCCCGTCCCTCAGAGGAGTGACGGTCAAGGCCGTCTGCTCGGATGGCGAGTAGTAGAGGTCGTCTTGGAGCTTCTTAGCCCGATCGCCCGCGAATTTCAGGTGCGTGAGAAGGCCTCCTCCCGGAACCCATACGCCCGAGTATTTGCCCACCGAAATCGAAAGCTTGCTGGGACGGGACTTGGCGGGCGGGTTCTCCAGAGAGACGTCCGGACCGATGCGCCGGAAGCCCTTCTTCGGGTCCGTCGAGACGTTGTAGACGATCCCGTCGTAGACGTCGAGTGTGGCCAGGCGCACTCGCTCGTCCTTCTTCAGCCCGCTGACGGAGAAAAGGGTCTCGCTCGCATGCTGGTCGTTGTACGAGCGGAAATCAGACAGAGGCGACGGATACTCGCGCACATTGAGCGGCGGGACGACGTGGTCGCGCACGGCGTACCGCGCCTGAGAGTCCGTGAGCGCGGGGGCGAACACGAGCGCCGCCACGGCGCCCGCCCCCGCGAGCGCAAAGGCCCCGTTCCGGCGACGTCGGCTCGCCTTCTCCCCCGCCTCCGCGGCGGAGACCGCCACAACTCTGCGCCTTTCGATGACGCGCGAACACCAGACGAGGCCGATCAGGCCTACGGTCACCCCAATCCACCGGGCCAGAGGCGCCTGCCTCGAGCCGAAGAGGATTCCCAGGATCACGACCAGCCCGACGGGAATGACGCCCCATTCGGGCCGCGAAGCGCGCAGCGCCAGCGAGCCGCATATGAGCGCCGCAACGAGGCACGCGAGGTAGGGCAGGACGGTCGGCCCCACGAAGGCCGCCGCGGGCGGAGTGAGCGTGAGGAGGTCCTTCCACCCCTTGATGGTCTGCACCATGAGCATCTGCAGGACCTCGGAATTCGGCAGCCAGCCCGCGGCGGCCACGGGCCGCAAAGCGATCGCCCCGCCGAACAGCAGGTAGCACGCGACGCCGAAAACGGCCGTGAGCCACGGCGTGAGCCGGGCCGCGTAGCCGGCCCAGGCGACGGCCACGCCCACGGCGATGCCGCCGACGGCGGCGACGTATCCGCTGAGGTCGCCGAAAACCGGCCCCCACGTCATGCTCGCGGCGACGAGCATGACGACGAGGACGCCGAGGTCCATGTAGCGCAGACGGTTTGCGGGCATCAGGTCACCGCCTTGCGCAGCGCCAGGGGCAGATCGTCCAGCCGGGGGACGGTCACCAGCGGCAGGCCCGCGATGAGCGAGCGCGCCGTTTTGCCCAGCTCGTCTGCCCGCAGCGCGAATGTGCGGGCGTTGACGGGGAGGATCGCATAGCCGCTGTGGATTTCGGCGACGTCGACGAGGGAACCCGTGACCAATGCGATGACGCTGGCGTTGGGGGTCTTGTCCATTGCGACTCGGGCAAGGTCGCGCAGGCGGACGACGCCGGGGCGGGCGTCCAGAAGGGTCAGACCGTCGAGGAAGGGCCTGGGAGAACTGGTCGGAAGCGGGCCGAGCTGGCTGACGAAGCTCAGCTCCCTGCGCTCGCGCAGGACCGCCGCCCCGATCGAGGCGGCCACGCTGACGCCGAGTTCGTACTCGCTTTCCGAGGCCCAGGATCTGGCGTCGTCGTCGAAGACGATGAGCAGGTGGGCCCTCCGGGTCTCCTCGAATTGGCGGACCATGAGCTTGCCGATGCGCGCAGTCGTCTTCCAGTGGACGTTGCGCCGATCGTCGCCCGGGATGTAGTCGCGCAGGGCGTGGAAGGCGACGTCGTTGGAGGAAAGGTCGTGGGTCGCGGCACCCTCGATGTCGCGGATGAACCCTATGGAAGACGAGCCCACGTTGACGGTTTTGGGGTGGACGTAGAGGTCTTGGCGTTCCACCCACACCTGTTCGCGGCGCAGCAGGCCGAGCCCGTCGCCGCGCACGGATCTGACCGGCCCGACCGGGATCACCCCCCGCCGATGCGTCGGAATCGTGAAGATCTCGTTGAACGCACGGTCTCCCGAGAGGATCGGGACCCCGAATTGCGCCACAGTGGCGCCCACGGGCACCTCGACGACCGACGACGGACAGGGCCTGGCCGCCGTGTTGGCGACCGTCAGCTCTCCGACGGCGGTTTCACCCGAGACGACGCGGCTGGAGGCGAGCGTCAGATCGACCTTGTAGGAGACCTTTCCTATCGTCCACGCCACGGCGACTATCCACGCGACGCCCAAGAGCACGGCCAGGCAGACGAGCTCCATCCAGTGGCGCTGGCGGCCGTAGTGCCAGGCGAGAATCGCCAAGACGAGCACGGCCCAGCCGAAACCGGTGACGACCCTGAGCACGGGGATCGCGCGGCGGACTCCGGGCAGCCCGGATGCCCGCTCGCCCAGCCGGCGCAGCGCGTCCGCGGCGGACGCGGCGGCGCGCCGCAGGCGGGAAGCTCTCGCTCGGAGGGGACGGCGAGCCCCCGATTCCTTCACATGCAGAAAGGCCATTCTATTTGCGCAACGTCGGCGCGGGCACCTCTTCCAGGGCGCGCTCGACGACCGCCTCTCTGGTCGCTCCCGCGAACTCGGCGTCGGGATCGAGGACGAGCCTGTGATCCCACACGACGTGTGCGAGGGCCTTGACGTCGTCGGGAAGAACGTAGTTCCGGCCCTGCGAGAGGGCCCACACGCGGGCGGCGCGAACCATCGAGATCGCGCCGCGCGTGGAGACTCCGACCCGCACGTCCTTCGACGCGCGGGTGGCCTCGACGAGATTCTGGACGTAACCGAGCACCGCTTCGCTGGCGAAGTTGTTCGCAGCCCTGCGGGACATCTCATCGACCGCGCTGGTCGAAATCACCGGAGGGAGGTCCTTCGAACGGTCCGGCGAGGCCGCGCCCTTGAGGATCTCCACTCCCGCCGCGCTCTGGGGGTATCCGACGGAGGTCTTGACGAGGAAGCGATCGAGCTGCGCCTCCGGCAACGGGTAGGTTCCGGCCTGCTCCACGGGATTCTGCGTGGCGATAACCATGAAGGGGCGGCCGGTCTCGTGGGCCACGCCGTCGACCGTCACGCGGGACTCTTCCATGACCTCCAAGAGCGCGGACTGGGTTTTGGGCGAGGCGCGGTTGATCTCGTCGGCGAGCACGATCGAGGCGAAGATCGGCCCCTTGTGGAAGTTCCATTCGCCGGTTTTCTGGTCGTAGATCGTCACGCCCGTGATGTCGGACGGAAGAAGGTCCGGGGTGAATTGGATGCGCGAGTGCGTGCCTTGCACAGTGGCCGCGATCGACCTGGCGAGAGCCGTTTTACCGGTCCCCGGAGCGTCTTCGAGAAGCAGGTGGCCCCCCGCGAACATCGTTGTGAGGGCGAGGCGAATGACGTCGTCCTTGCCCAGAAGCGCGCGGCCGACGTTGCTGACGATCCTCCCGAACGTCTCCGCGAACCACGCCGCGTTCTGCTCGGTCACCTGTTCTTGTTGTTGAGTCATGTTCTTCCTGTCGATCTTTCTCGCGCTTTCTCACGCCCGCGGCGTTCGGAACGCGACGGCCTCGGGCGGCAGAGCGAGGGCCTCCCGGGGGAGGCGCCCGCCCAGCGCGCCTCCCGGATCGGAGCGCCAGGCGACGGAGTACATGCCCACGCGCTCGCCCGGCATGAGGTCGTTGCAGCGCTCGTCGCTGTCGATCTCTTGCGGGGAGGACTGGCTGACCCTGATGCAATACCTGACCGGCCTCATCCCGACGTCGTCGATCTTCACCGAGTTCTTCGAGAAATCGACGGACTTCGACTTCTTGATGCCGCTTCCCGTTATGGTGTATTCGCCGGAGGACCCGTTGTGCGAGCCTCCGCTCCACGTGCAGACGACGTCGTCGTCGCCGGGCTCCTCCCAACCGCAGGAGAACGCGTCCGGCGGCGTCGGCCTGCCGTAGGGCACGACGGCGTTGGACGAGGAGACGAGGCTCGTGCGGTTCTCCGAGACGGTGCGGGCCCGGAACTGAAGCTTGACGCTTTGTCCGTTGGGCAGCCCGCGAACGATCTGGCCCCCGCCGTTGATCCGGTTCCAGGAGCCTCCGCCGTTGGTCGAATACTCGTAGACGAGCTCGGATTCGCGCCAGCCGTTGGTCGCCGATCCGCGGGGCGCATTCGTGATGCTCACCTCGCCCGAGGTTCCCGTCGCCTCGATGCGGCCTCCCGCAGGGGCGCTGAGCGACCCCAGGATCCGAACGGACCCGGCGCTTGCCGCCGTGGACGAGTTCGGGTTCTTGCTGTTGTAGGCCGTGACGGTGAAGCTCACGGGCTGGCTCGAGTAGCCGATGTCCATGACCACGGAATTCTTGTTGCCCGCGACCGTCACGCTCTCGCCCGTGCTGGCCTGCACGGTGTAGGACTCGATCGGCCTGCCGTTGCTCGGCGCGCTCGTCCAGCGAACGGTCGCCTGGCCCCTGCCGTCGCTGCCCGACTTGTTGACCGACGTGTTCTCGACGCTCGCCGAGAAGGCGCCCGGGCGGCCGAAGGGCGTGACGGGCGCCGAGGGCGCGGACGGCTCGGATTGCCCCTGCCTGTTCGTCGCCACAAGGGTCGCTTGAACCGACGTCCCGTTGGGGACGCGGACGGTCGCCGACGTCGCGCCCGGAGCAAGTTGCACGGACTGCCCGGGGGCGACGTTGAGCGTGAGGGCCGTCACCGGGCTGCCGTCGGAAGACACGCGGTTCCACGAGAAAGTCACGCTGCCGTCGCCGGGAGTCGCCGTCAGGCCCGCCGGCCGGTTCGGCACGATGTCCATGAGCACGGGCGCAGACCGCGTAGGCGTCGAAGCGCCGACCGCGTTGTAGGCCGTGACCTCGAATACGTGGTCGATGCCGAGAGTCCGCCCGTCCAGCTGGCATTGGGTGACCGCGCCGCAGTGCTTCTCATCGCCCTGCGTGACGTCGCGGACCACGACGTCGGTCACGGGCGAGCCGTTGAAGTCGATGACCTTCCACATGACCGTCGCAGAGTTCTTGTTCGTCACCCGTGCGCCGAGGATCTGCACCGGAGACGGCTTGCCCAAGACCGAGAGCTTGAACTGGCCGCGCACCGACCTTTCGGCCAGCCCCGTGGCGTCCATAAGCTGGTAGGAGACGTAGATCTCCCCCGTCACGTCGTGCGGAATCGACACGGAGACGACGGTTCCCGACGAGGAGGCCTTGACTCCCCCGACCTTGCTCGAAACCGTCGGTTGGCCGGCTATCGACAGGGGCTTGTCCGGGAAGGGGTTGACGGCGAACTTGGACACGTCGACCTTCGCCGTAGTCCCCGCCTTCACGGTCTCCTCGTAGGAGGCGACCTGGATGAGCGGTCTGTCCGTCTTGACGATCGTCACGGGAACCTGGCCCTTGACCGAATTGTGCCCGTCGTCGATGGACACCTCCACGGCCCCGGCCGAGCCCGGCTGCGACTCGGCGTCGGCCTTGACCGAGAGCACGGACCCGGAGACCTTGGCGTCGATCCCCTTCGGAGCCTTGACCACCTTGTACGTGAAGTCCTTCGGATCGTCGCCTCGGTCCTGGTCGGTCGTCATCGCCGCCAGGTTCGCCGAAACGGGCTTCGTCGATCCGGCCTCCACCTGCACGGGCGTAGGCGTGAACTCCGGCGGACGGTTGCCGGACGGCTTGACCTCGACCGGAAGCTGCAGGGTCCTCACCAGGCCGCTGCCGTCGTTGCGGTCCTTTCCGTCCGTGACCTCGAGGGTGATCATCGTCGGGCCGGAGAAGTCCGACTGCGATGTGAAGGTGATCGTCCGCTCGTCCGTGTAGAGGGGGTCGCCGTTCCATCCGACCGAGGCGGCCACCTTGCTGGGGTCGGTCATGATGACGGACCTGCCCGAGCGCGTGAGGATGTAATCGTTGATTTTGATCTTCTTCGGCTTTCCGGCCTCGGCGACGATCGTCTTCGACGTGTCGACGACGGGCTCGGTCTGCCTGGCCGGGGGCACGCGGACGACGGCGGCCGATTCCATCCCCGTCGAATCCTTGACCTTGTAGAGGACGATCCGCGCCTTGTCGGAGGTCTTGATGGTCAGGGACTTGTCGGAGTTGACGGTCACGCCCTCGTCGTCGGATTCGACCTTCTCGTCGTAGACGTCGCCGTCGGGGTCGGTGTCGTTGGCGAGCACGTCGACCCTCACCTTGTCCTTGCCGAAGGCCTTGTCCCGACTCACCGAGTCGTCGCGGGCGATGGGCGCCAGCGCGGGGGCGTCGGGCGAGACGTTGACCGTCAGCAGGCCCTCCGCGAATCCGCCCCTGCCGTCGGTTATCCGGTAGGAGACGGGATAGGAACCCGCCGTTTTGGGCGTTTTGACGATGACCTCGTTGCGGCGCTCGGAGACTTTGAGGCCCTTGGCCCTGCTCTTGGCCGAACCGGCCACGAGCTTCGGCGTGTCGCCGCTGTCGGGGTCCGAGTCGTTCTGCGTCACGGGCACCGACACCTTCGTCCCGGGCCGCACCCGAACCTGGTCGGCAACCGCGTTGGGCGGTTGGTTGGTCTTGGGCGCCGGAACCACGCCCACGCGCACCCTGGCCGTCGCCGTCTTGCCGTACGTGTCGCGCACGATGTACTGGAAGCTGTCGGTTCCGGGCTTGCCCGCCGTGTACTTCAGAGAGTCGCCGCCGACCTCCGCCAGGCCGAGCTTCGGCGATTCGCCCGGGCCGACCAGCTCGACCGAATCGCCCTCGGGGTCGATCCCGTCGAGCGGGACCGTTATGTTCAGCTTCTCGCCGACGACGGCGCGGGCCGTGATGTTCTTCGGTATGGGCGGGCTGTCCTTCTCGGCGTCGGCGGCCGTGACGGTGATGTTGACGGTGGCCGACTCCGTGTGGCCCAGAGAGTCTTGGACCGTGTACACGACCTTCACCGAGCCGGGCTTCTTCCCCGCCCTGAAGCGAACGACGTTGTCGGAGAGGAAGACCTCCCCCTGATCCTTCTGGGCGTTCGACTGCAGGTTCGGCAGCACGGTCATCTTGAGGTTGCCGGGGGACCTGTCGTTCGCCAGCACGCGCACCGATCCGACGTCTCCGGCCCGGACGACGAGCTGGTCGTCGGCGAGCACGGGCGGCGCCTGTGCGTCCGCGGCGGGCACGGGAATGACCTTGACCCGGCCGGTCGCCGTCTGGCTTCCGTTGGAGACGGTGTAGGTGAAGGTTTCGGGGGCGTCCAGCCCGGCCGGCGCGCTGACCCTCGCATGTTCGTGGTTGTACGGAGAGACGACGAGCTTGGACCCCGGCTCAGTCTGGACGGACTGGAGCGTGAGGACGCCGCCGCCGGGATCCGAGTCGTTGCTCAGCACGTCGACGAGGCTCTGGCCTCCGGCGGGCAGCATCGCAATGTCGTTCTCGGCGATCGGCGTCGAGTTGGCGTCGCGCTCGACAGCTTCGACGCGGATGATCCCCATCGACGACGTCGGCCCGTCAGAGACGAAGTACGTCTGGTAGTAGGTGCCCGGCTTGGACGCGGAGACTGTCACGGTGCTCTGATCCGAGGAGGCCTTGGCGGTCAGGCCTTGGGGGCTCGGGCCGAGGCTCACGAGCTTGAGCGAGTCGCCGTTGGCGTCCGTGTCGTTGGCCAGCGGGTCCACCGTGGTCGATTCGCCGGCCACGACGCGCACGAGGTCGCCGTTGGCCCTGGGAGGCTGATTGACGCCGTCGGTCACTTCGACGACGACGGAGCCGTTTGTGTCCGCCTGTCCGTCCGAGACGACGAGGTTGACGTTGCGCACGCCCGCGCCCTGGCCGAGGTCGGAGATGGAGACGGAGCCGGTCTCCCGGAACGAGGCGTTCAGCCCTTTCGTTCCGGCGGCGCTCTTGAGGTAGATCTGGTCGCCGTCGGGATCGATCCAATCCCCGAGCACCTGGAGGGTCGTCGTGCCGCCGGAGGAGAGCTTGGCGCTCGTATTGATCCTTTGCACGGGCGGGGCGTTCTGACTGAACGGGTGGACGGAGACGTTCACCGTCGCGGTCGCCTTGCCGCCGCGCCCGTCGTCGGCCTCGTACGTGAAGGACGTCGATCCGGTCGCCCCTTCGGGCACGTCGATCTGCAAAGCCTGCCCGTTGCGCCCCGGCCGAACCGTGCCGAAGGACGGCTGGCTGAGGGCTTTGACCGTCAGGATGTCCCCGTCCTCGTCGTTGTCGTTGAAGGTCACGGGCAGCGTCGTTGAACGCCCGGGCCGCACGCCGAAGGAGTCGTTCTCCGCCTTCGGCGGGTGGTTCTCGTCCGTCCTGTTGGGGTCTTGCTGCTGGGTGTTGAGGTCGGAGCTGTCTTCCTTCTTGTCGTCGTCGACGTCTTCGCTTTGGTTGATATTGTTCCAGTCGTTGACCAGAACCATGTCTTTGTCGGGGAGCCACACGTTGCCGTTGGCCACGTCGTTGAGGACGATGATTTTCCTGTTTGTGCGGAAGCGCACGCTCTTGCTCGCCTCGAGTTTCTCGGCGGGGCGCGAGACGTCGTCGGCGTTGCCGTCGCAGTCTCGCACAAAACGGCCGGTGTTGGCCCACGCCGCGTAGGCGCACCCCTGGTGGAGCACCGGAGGGGCCGCGCTTCCCCGCGCGTTCGGGTTGTCCGGGTCGGCGGCCTTCTGCGTGACGGCGCCGTCGTCGAGGGAGACGCGATACAGCGACGTCGATGAGGCAACGAGCGCGTCCGAGGAGTTCGGCCCGGGCTCTTGCAGGCGCAGACCGTTGCTGTCGCCGAGCGAGACGAGCTTGCCGTCGGGAAGCAGGAGCTTGCCCG
>ERZ772971.737-NODE-737-length-19976-cov-2.778575_pt1 | contig 19976 bp, 17 predicted proteins | sample MGYA00511943_ERZ772971 | MGnify/ENA primary metagenome ERZ772971 (study PRJEB29015, sample SAMEA2737929) | human oral metagenome | biome: human oral; feature: human-associated habitat; material: dental | place: China | collected 2144 ... | reverse complement strand
CGGAATATTTTCCGCGTCTATGAGCACTGCGATTTTTTTTTGTTCGTCTATATCGTCGGTGGAGCTGTTAAATAATTCTAGGCAATACATGACTAAGGGCTTGTTTATAGACATTGGGGATGATTGTTTTTATACAGATGGAAACGTATTTATCTCAACGTCTTCAGGTGAAACTAAAGGTATCGATGATTTTGATTTGACCTGTCAAAATGTTTTAAAAAATTTCTTTTCTACATTTAATTGGCAAAGTATTTCTTTAAAAAATACTGGAGGTATGCAATCGACAAATACAATTCAAGGAATTGAAATGTAAAAAGTCCTTTTAAATTTACCTCGTTATTACCAAGGAGATAAACCGATTTGCTGGGCAGCAGCAGCTTGGACGGTTGGGTCATATCTTACAAAATCTAAGACGCCTTCACCAGAACAGATTGCAACAGAAATAAAAGGAACAATTTATGATTACAATGGTGGATCGACAGCAGATGAAATTGCGGCTATGAATAAGTTTTTTTATAGGCAGACGAATTTTAGAGTTGATGGCATTAATGTTGCTAATATACCTGTCGATAAATTTAAACAACATATCGACTTAGGATTTCCTTGCATTGTGAGGCTATCACCTTCAATCATTGATGGATTACAAGATGGTATGAAGCTATGGAAATCTGGACATAGCGTTGCCGCATGTGGATATTTATACGGAGACGGAATCGAGTCAATTTATGTACAGGATACTGCATTTAATCGAATTAATATTTTAACACCAGGACCATTGGGTTTCTTTAGATATAGCGAAGAGGGGATGGATGTTCTTGATTTAACTAGTGTAAATCTTTTAAATGGATATCAAAGCCCTGATGATGGTACGACGTGGTATCAATTTGTTAATGGTGATGCAAAAAAGTGTATTGGGTGGGAGGGTATTTTAGGACAATATTACTTTTTTAGCAATGAAAGTCATCTTCAAAGAGGTTGGCTTCATGAATCAGAGGGTTGGTATTATCTAGCGCCTACTGGAGTTATGCTAAAAGGCTGGGTATTTGTTGATGGAAAATGGTATTTCCTTCAAGATAATGGCCTTATGGCTTACTCTCAATGGTTTAAATGGAATGGTGTTTGGTATTACCTTAATAGCGATGGATCTGCTCAAACAGGTTGGAAAGAAATAGAAGGTAGCTATTATTTCTTTAATGACTCAGCAAAAATGCAAACAGGCTGGGTTAATGATAGAGGTTATTGGTTTTATCTGGATTCCTCAGGAAAGATGCTTACCGGTTTTCAAACCATAGAAGGTAAAAGGTATTACTTCGCTGACAACGGCTCTATGGCTTTTGGCTGGTTTAGAGTAGGCTACCCTTGGTATTATGCAGATTCTAATGGCGTTATACAAACAGGATGGCAATATATAAAGGGAGAATGGTATTACTTCAATTATACAGGCACAATGCATATAGGCAGGCTTGTAGACGGTGGTTATATATACCATTTAGATGAATCTTCTGGCGCTATGCAAATTGGATGGTTTACAACGCTCGAAGGTAAGCTCTTCTTTAGAACTGAGAAAAATGTTCCTTACGGTGGACCTAAGGGTTCAATGGTAGTTGGACAAAAGGCAAGAATAGACGGTGTTGTGTATGAATTTGATCAAAAAGGCATTGCAAGAAAAGTCTTAAATCCAAATATTATTCCCGTGTCAGTACCAACCACAGACTTAAGTGAGGTGACTGATGATGCAGCGTAGAAAAAGGTTTATAAAAGGTCTGTCATTATTGGTAGTTTTTGTTATTTGTGGCTTACTGATTAACAACTGGTTTTTTAAGTTGAATACTATGAGACTGCCAGAGTTAAAAAAGCAGGCAGCTCAGTATGTGGTGCAACAATATAATGCTTGTAAAAATGGTTCAAAGTCAGATTTTACTTCTGTTGATAACATTAACTTGGAAGATACAGAGATTGCTGGCCCGTTTTTGGGCGTTAGTAAAGCTGGTCCAGCAATATTGAACATAGACCTCTATTGGACAATAAGTTCTCATGGAGTTCTTATTGGAACTGTTGAGCAAGATTTAGGACTATTTGCCATTGGGTCTAATTTTGGAACTCCAAAAATGTGGATTCAAACAAGGAACGCTGGACTGTTACAAGAAATGCATAAGCAAAAATTACCGTGCTTGGTTTGGACAGTTGCAGGAACAAATGGATGGCCTCCATGCTACCGATCAGATGGCTATTTAGGACGTTATAGCCCAGCAGATGGAAATTTTCACATCGAAAAAACGATGAGCAAGTATCAGAGATAATCGAATCTCATTTAGGGGAAGAACATCTAGATTTTATGGCGAACCCTGAACGAATTTTGGATTTAACCAAGTAATCTTGAGGTGTTTTCGCTGTTCTAAAACAAGAGTTGGTCCGATTTTGGACTGACTCTTGTTTAATCTTCACAACATATCCGTAATTTCTAAAGGTAAACGGTAGTAAATCATCGGTAAACGGTAGTTGACAATGATTACTACTTATGTAGTTAATTAAATATTTTATATATTAAACAAGGTAAAATAATAATAAAGCCCGCTAACTGCGGGCCTTCTTAGCTGCTATTAAGATTTATATGTAGTAAATAATACAACAAAACACGTTTTCATATTTTGAGCAGCCAATGGGCGAGAAATTAATACCGTTGGGCGAACTGTGTTCAGAGGAAATATCTTTTCTTCATATAGTTATGTAGATGTAAGCCACACAAGTGGCATTGGTGCCACGTTGTGGCAAGGAGAGTTTTTAGAAAGAGGCAGAAATGAGCGAGTTTATTAACCGTCCACTTTCGCGTCGCGGCTTCCTTGGTGGAGCAACTGTTGCAGCTGGCCTTGGTCTCACCGCTTGCGGTGGTGGACAGCAGAAGGCAGCTGAGGCTCCATCTGGAAAGGAAGGCGGCGGCACAATTACTGCAGGTACCGCTTATTCAACCCAGAACTATGATCCATCTACTACTTCATCAGCACTTGCCCTTGGTGTTAACTGGCAGGTAGTTGAGGGTCTCTATGGCCTAAACTTCCACGACTATTCCACCTTCAATGAGCTTGCTACTGCTGATCCTAAGAAGGTTGACGATTACACCTTTGAGATTACCCTCCGTGACGGCGCAAAGTTCTCTGATGGTAACGAGGTAAAGGCAGATGACGTTGTTGAGTCCTTTAACCGTTCTGCTGCTAAGGGTAGCGTCTACGTCCCAATGCTTTCCCCAATTGCTTCCGTAATAAAGAAGGATGACAAGACCGTCACCGTTAAGACCACCATTGCTAACTTCTCCCTCCTCAAGGAGCGCCTGTCTATCGTTCGCGTTGTTCCAGCAAGCAGCTCTCAGGATGAGATGAAGAAGCAGCCAGTCGGTTCTGGTCCATGGATGTATGAGTCCATCTCTGACAACACTCTTGACCTTGTTCCTAACAAAAACTACAACGGCGCAACTCCTGCTAAGGACGATAAGCTCCACTATGACGTTCTTAAGGATCCAACCGCTCGTCTGACTGCACAGCAGGACGGAACCACCCTTGCTATGGAAATGGTCCCTGCAGACGCTGTAGACCAGCTCAAGGGCGCAGGCTGCACCGTTGATGCTGTTCAGGGCTTTGGTGTCCGCTTTGCAATGTTCAACCTTGGCAAGGCTCCTTGGGACAACGTTAAGGTTCGCCAGGCATGCCTCTATGCACTTGATACAGATAAGATGCTTGCAAACGCATTCTCTGGTCAGGCAGAGGTTGCTACCAGCTACCTTCCTTCTTCCTTTGCTAACTATCACAAGGCATCCACTGTCTATGCTCATGATGTTGACAAGGCTAAGAAGCTCATTTCTGAGTCCGGTATTACTCCAGGTGATGTTGTTCTCCGCACCACCGATAACGAGCAGGTTAAGTCCATGGCAACTCAGGTCAAGAACGATTTTGATGCACTCGGATTTAACGTAAGCATTGTTTCCGATACTTCTCCTGCAACCTATGCTGCAATCGACGCGGTTGACGGTTCTTGGGATATCCTGCTTGCCCCTGGCGATCCTTCCTGCTTCGGCGCAGACGTCGACCTGCTGCTTAACTGGTGGTATGGCGATAACGTCTGGATGACCAAGCGTTGCCCATGGAAGGAGTCTGATGAGTGGACCAAGCTCCATAATCTTATGACCAAGGCTCTTGGCCAGTCTGGTGCTGATCAGCAGTCCACTTGGAACGAGTGCTTCGACATCATCGCTGAGAACGTACCTCTGTACCCAGTTCTCTTTGCTAAGACTTTCACCGCTTCTTGGAGTGAGAAGCCAAACAGCAATGGCGTTGCTCTCAAGGGCTTCAAGGGCATCGGAACCACCGGCCTGTCCTTCATTGATGTCAACACAGTTACTGCTAGCTAATTTGTTGTCGTCACGCGCTTAGCATCTCATACATTGGGGCCCGAGCGTTTTACTTATAACGCTCGGGCTCTTGTTCGCAAAATTCAGTCCTGAGATGTGCAAAGTCTCATCAAATTTTATTTGTACGGTTTGTTTTAAAGAGAGAGGGGGAGATAGTGAACAACCTATTACGTCTTATCGGACGCCGTCTTATTGCGTTGCCGATTATGGCTCTAGGCGTCACCTTTCTCGTATTCTTCCTAATGTCTTTCTCGCATGTTGATCCTGCATACAATGCCTTGGGAGAGTCTGCTTCTGAAGAAGCTATCCAGCAGTATCACATTGAGAATGGCCTTGATGATCCATGGCCTGTGAGATATGTACGTTATATCGGTGATGTTGCTCATGGAAACTTGGGTACCTACGGCACTTCTCACTATTCAGTTGCTGCAAGAATTTCAAAGGCTCTGCCAGTAACTATGCAGTTGACCTTTATGGGTCTCTTTATTGGCGCAATAGTTTCGTTTACGTTGGGCGTTATTGCGGCTCTCTATAGAGATCAATGGCCCGATCAAATCATCCGCGTATTCTCAATTGCCGGTCTTGCAACGCCATCATTCTGGTTGGCAGTTCTTTTGATTCTGGTCTTTGCGTCTACGCTTAAGCTGCTACCAGCCTCTGGAGCACTACCAGATCCTACGGTAAATCTTGGCGGCTACTTTGCTCGTATGATTATGCCGGCATTTGCACTTGCGGTTCCAATGTCTGGTCAGATGACTCGTATTGTTCGTACCGCAATGGTCGAGGAGCTGGATAAGGATTACGTTCGTACTGCTCGCGGCGCTGGTATTCCAGAGCGAATCGTCATCGCAAGAAACGTACTTCGCAACGCTCTTATTACCCCTGTAACCACGCTTGGTCTGAAGATTGGTTACCTCATGGGTGGCGCCGTTGTTATTGAGGTTATTTTTAACCTTCCTGGCATGGGTACCGCAATTCTTGAGGGTATCCAGGGTAACGAGGCAATGCTTGTTCAGGGCGTTGTTGTTGTCGTTGCACTGTCCTTCATCATCATCAACATTGTTGTTGATATGTTGTATATCTTGATTAACCCACGCATTAGGACGGTGTAGTGCGATGGTACAAATGAGAAAAAAACAAGTCGAGAAGCTCGAAGAAGCTGCAGCTAAGGGTTCAACCTTTGGTGGCTTTAAGAAGATGAAGACAGCTTCCAAGATTGCTCTTGTCATTCTTGTCTTTGTTGTTCTTGCTTCTGTCTTTGCAAACTTTATTGCTCCACATAACCCACTTGAGATTTTCAACGCTCGTCAGGCTCCAGGCAATGGCTTTATTTTTGGTACTGACGATAAGGGCCGCGATATTCTTTCTCGCATGCTCTATGGTGGTCAGTATTCACTGGTCATTGGTTTTGGTGCTACGGGCATGGCACTTTTGTGTGGCTCAATTATTGGTGCTATTGCAGCTGTTTCCAGAAAGGCTGTTTCTGAGGTCATCATGCGTGTGCTCGACATCATCATGTCGTTCCCAGGCATCGCTCTTGCAGCAGTCTTTGTTTCTATTCTGGGTAACAGCGTTCCTTCAATTATCTTTGCTATTGGCTTTATGTACACGCCACAGATTGCACGTATTGTTCGTGCAAATATCGTGAGTGAGTACGGCGAGGATTACGTAAGGGCAACTATTGTCTCTGGTGCTCGTGCACCTTGGATTTTGTGGAAGCACGTTCTTCGTAACTGTATTGCTCCAATCATGGTCTTTACCGTTACGCTCGTTGCAGACGCAATTATCTTTGAGGCATCTCTGACCTTCATTGGTGCAGGTATTGCAGAGCCAACTCCAACATGGGGTAATATTCTGGCTGATGCTCGTGCTGGCGTTCTTGCTGGTCGCTGGTGGCAGGCATTCTTCCCAGGCCTGGCTATTATGATGACCTGTCTGGCACTGAACATCCTCTCCGAGGGTCTTACTGACGCTATGGCAGCAGCACCTGGAGCTCCTGTAGATACAGAGAACTCTGACTCTAGGCGTGCAGATGACATCTTGGCATCTGATCCAGTTCGTGCCTATGCAGAGCAGGCAGAGTCTCTTGAGCGCAGACTTAATGCACTCAAAGAGGTTGAGCTGTCCAGAACTGATAGGCGTAAACCAGACTTTGATGTTGCACCACTGCTCAGCGTTAAAGATCTGTGCATCAGCTTTGAGTCTCATGGAGACGTTAAGGTTGTTGACCACGTAAGCTTTGATGTCCGTCCTGGTCAGTGCATGGCGCTGGTCGGCGAATCTGGCTGTGGTAAGTCTATTACCACCAAGGTCATTATGGGCTTGACTGATCCAAAAGAGACCATTACTGGTCAGGTTCTCTACAAAGACCAAGACCTCCTGAAGCTCTCTAAAGAAGAGCATCGCAAGCTGCTTGGACATGAGCTTGCAATGGTCTACCAGGACGCTCTTTCTTCACTGAATCCTTCCATGCTTATCTCTTCTCAGATGAAGCAGCTTACCAGCAGGGGAGGCACTCGTTCTGCTGAGGAGCTTCTGGAGCTTGTTGGTCTGGATCCAAAGCGTACGCTTGAGTCTTATCCACATGAGCTTTCTGGTGGTCAGCGTCAGCGTGTTTTGATTGCTATGGCACTCACCCGCGATCCTTCACTGGTTATCTGCGACGAGCCAACAACTGCTCTGGATGTTACTGTTCAGAAGCAGGTTATCAAGCTCTTGAATGACCTCCAGCGTCGTCTTGGCTTCGCAATGATCTTTGTTAGCCACGACCTTGCACTTGTTGCAGAGGTTGCTTCTGAGATTACCGTTATGTACGCAGGTCAGGTTATTGAGCAGGCAGCTACTACTGAGCTTCTGACCAATCCTGTTCACGAGTACACCCGCGGTCTTCTCGGCTCTGTTCTTTCCATTGAGGAAGGCGCACAGGATGGTACTAGGCTTCACCAGGTACCAGGTTCTGTTCCTTCTCCAGAAGACTTCCCAACAGGTGATAGGTTTGCTCCTCGTTCAAGCCACCCAGATTTGGGTCTTGAGGTTCACCCTGTTATCAAGGAGATTCCTGGTAAGCACCATCGTTTCTCCGAGCTGCCTGATGAATATTTGAAGGAGCATGGTCTTGTGCCTTACCTTGAGCGTTCTCAAAAGGAGGTGAGGTAAATGGCTACAACAACTGAAGAGCAGCCAATTATCTTCCTCGATGACATTTCGGTTACGTTTAAAACACGTACGGGTTCAATCTTTAAGCCTAATAAGGTTCACGCAGTACAGAATGTTTCGCTTAAGCTTATGCCTGGTGAGACCATTGGTATTGTTGGTGAGTCTGGCTGCGGAAAGTCCACTACCGCAAATGTCATGTGTGGCCTTCAGTCACCAACGTCCGGTCATGTGTACTTCAAGGGAATGGATGTTACCAAGCGTACTCCAGAGCTTAGAAAGCAGATTGGCCGCGTTGTCTCTGTTGTCTTCCAGGACCCAGCAACTGCTCTTAACCCTCGTATGATTGTTAAAGATCAGCTCATGGATCCACTGCTCGTACATAAGGTAGGCACAGAGGCGGAGCGAGAAGCCCGTATTAATGAGCTTGTCGGTCTGGTAGGACTTCCACATTCCGCACTTCGCGCCCTTCCTGGTCAGCTTTCTGGTGGTCAGCGTCAGCGTGTTGCAATTGCACGTGCGCTTTCTCTGAACCCATCGGCAATCATTGCTGACGAGCCTACTTCCGCACTGGACGTTTCTGTTCGCGCACAGATCTTGAACCTGCTCACCGACCTCAAGTCTGAGCTGGGTCTCTCGATGATTTTTATTTCGCACGATATTCAGACTGTCCGCTATGTTTCTGACCGAATCATTGTTATGAATCATGGCCAGATTATGGAAGATGGTCCTGCTAAGCAGGTCTTTGAGCATCCAACAGATCCTTACACTAAGACGCTTTTGGGTGCTGCACCATCTTTGCTTCATCCTAAACTGGGTGAGTAGCGCTTTTTGTTTTTGTTTGACCAGAGCGCAGCTTAGGCTGCGCTCTTTTAGCTTGTTAGGTGGAGAAATGCACCAAGAGACGCTTGAGCTGACAGAGTTGAAGGCAGCTCATGCTTTGACGCCCTATCCTTCGGATTTTGAGGCGTTTTGGAAGGCACGTATGAAGGAAGCAGATAACGCCCCTCTCAGCTGGCAGATTGTTCCTTCAACAGAGGTCACGTCAACTGCTTTAGCTCATTTTTTTGATCTTACATTTGCAGGCATTGATGGCGCGGAAGTCTACGCAAAGTACCTGCGACCACAGACTGCCTCAGGCGTACAAACTCCGCTTGTTTTACAGTTTCATGGCTATCCAGGATCTTCTCGCAGTTGGTTTGAGCAGAGCTCATTTTTGGGCTTGGGCTGCTCGCTGATTGCGCTTGATAATCCTGGGCAGGGTGGCCGTAGTTTGGACGGAAGCTCGTACAAGAGCACTACTGTCTCTGGTCACTTGGTGCTCGGACTAGATGGACCTGTAGAGGACCTTTACTTTGTTCATCTGTATCAGAACATTCGCTTGCTCTGCAGAATTGTTTGCCAGCTTGAAGGAATTGATACAGATCGCGTTTTTGTAAACGGTGCCTCTCAGGGAGGCGGTATTGGTCTTGCTACCTGCGCACTCAATCAAGACCTGATTAATAGGGCAGCAATTCTTTATCCCTTCCTCACTGATTTTAGGTGTGTGTGGGAGCTTAATGCTGATGAGGTTGCCTACGAGGGCATCCGTTATTATTCCCGCTGGTTTGACGCAGATGGTTCTCGCGTTGATGAGGTCTTTACAAAGCTTGCCTATATTGATTCAGCTAATTTTGCACGCCTGGTTACCTGTCCTGTGCTTTTTGGCACCGGACTTGATGATCCGGTAGTTCCTCCAGAGGCTCAGTTTGCGGCTTACAATGCCTTGACCTGCCCAAAGAGACATCTTCTTTATCCCGGATATGCGCATGAAGAGATTGGAGATTTTGACGATAAAATCATTGATTTCTTCTGCTCAGACAAGGGAGAGCAAGCTCTTGAAAAGTTGGACTCGTCATTTCCTGCTCAAGCAGAAGGCGAGGTGAAAGCATGAGGGGTTTAACACAAAGGCTTGAAGATGTCCGTTCTTATCGCGGTGCGTGGCTTAGATCATCAAACTTTGAATCATTTTGGGAGACGTCGGTAACGTTTGCACAAAATGCGTACGTAGAGAGTGTGGTTGAACTCCCGTCCGCTACCCAAGCGGCAACGTTTAAGCGCATCACATTCACCTCAACTGACCAGACGCAGTTGAGTGCTCGCGTCATCCTTCCAGCAGGTGTGTCGGTGGCAGAACCGCTAGCTGCGGCAGAGCTGCCCGCCTCGGTAAAGCTGCCCGCGGTGGTGCTCTTATCCGATCTTGGTCGGGGAGTGCGCAGTTGGCTCCATCTTCTGCGCTTCACGGCGCTTGGCCTGCCTGTTGTGGCTCTGGAGGCTCGTCCGTGTGAGCCTCAACTCAAAGACGCCTGGAGAGGAGTGCTCACCGCAGAGGAGCTTGCCCGCGCGCTCATCAACCCAGATGACGCCGCATCCTCCACGCTCAAGCAGCTCATCGATGACGCACTGGTAACTACCGCGGTTGCATCGCGCTTCCTCGGGCGCACAACCGTCACCTGGGGAGAAGGTCTAGGCGGCTCGCAAGCGTTGTTTACGGCGGCGCTTCTGCCCAAGGAAGTGAGCGTTACCATGGTACTGAACCCGCTCTTTGCCGACAACGCAACAACCCTGCGAGCACATGTCGGGTGCGGAGAAACTCCGCAGTCAGATGTAGCTATCGACGCGGTCGGTCTTCTCGACAGCGCGTGCGCGGCAGAGCTGGTGCGTGTGCCTGCGCTTATCGGCACGGCTCTGCTGGACCAGAGTGCTCCAACTGAAGGAACGTTTGCGCTGTACAATCGCTTGCCAGGACAGAAGGAAATGCGCGTGTACCCCAAGTATGGCCACGAGCGCATCAATCAGTTTGAGAACGAGCAAATCAACTATCTCTGCGAGGTTATATCAGGGCTTTGTCATAACTAAGCGGACTATAATTACGTAGGTTCTTTGAAGTTGCTTTTGATCAATGCTTTGGTCGGCTACTTCAGTACATTGTTGTATGAAACCAGTTGGATTTTCCAACGTGTGAAAGGATAAAGCATGTCCAGTAACGTACCATTTAGCGGTGTTGTTCCACCAGTTGTAACCCCAGATACCCCAGACCATCAGCTTGATATTGTGTCGTTTGAGCGCTCTATTAATCGTCTCATTGAGGCTGGCGTAGACGGCCTGTTCTTCCTTGGCTCTTCTGGCGAGGTTGTTTTTGCAACTGATGAGCGTCGTGATCAGATTGTTCGCGAGGCTGTTCGCATTGTTGACCACCGTGTTCCAGTTCTTGTGGGCATCATTGATACCGAGACCGAGCGCGTCTTGGAGCATGGTCGCCGTGCCCTCGCACTGGGTGCAGATGCTCTTGTAGCAACCGCTCCTTTCTACGCACTTGGTGGCCCAGCTGATGTTGAGGAGCATTTTCGCATTCTTCACCAGGAGCTGGACGCACCTCTGTTTGCGTATGATATTCCTGTCTGTGTTCACACTAAACTTCCTTGGAAGATGCTTGCTCGTCTGGGCGCAGAGGGTGTTCTTACAGGCGTTAAGGACTCTTCTGGCGATGACGTCTCCTTCAGGTATCTTGTTCAGGAGAACGAGAAGAACGGTCATCCTCTAATCCTTCTGACTGGTCATGAGATTGTTGTTGACGGCGCTCTTCTCTCTGGTGCAGACGGTTCTGTTCCTGGCCTTGCTAATGTTGAGCCAGAGGGCTACGTCCGCATGTGGAAGGCAGCTCAGAAAGGTAACTGGGCAGAGGTCAAGCGTGAGCAGGACCGACTTAACGAGATTTCCCACATCTTTGATGTCACTTCAGGCGTTCAGGGCTATGGTGCTGGCGTTGGCGCATTCAAGTGCGCACTTAACCTCATGGGAATCTTTGATTCTGACCAGATGCCTCGTCCTGTTAAGCCACTTGATGGTCAGAACCGCGAGGCAATCAAGCAGGTTCTTGTTGCAAACGGCCTTCTCTAAACAAGAGGGGACACCATGGACTCTAAGTTTGTTTCTCCAACACATGTTTGTGCTGTTGATATTGGCGGCACAAAAATTGCCTGCGGCATAGTCACCCTTAACGGCACTGACGCTCCAAACGTCCAGTCCGTAAAGAAGGTTCCTACCAACGCAAAAGAGGGCGGCAAGCAGGTTCTTGCCACCGTTCTCCAGGCAATTAGAGAGGCTCTTGCTCGCGCAGAAGAGCTGGGCCTTACTATCTCTGGCGTCGGCATTTCTTCTGCTGGTGTTGTTGACCCTCGTACCGGTGACATCACCTACGCAAATGAGCTTATGCCCGGCTGGGGAGGAACTGCCCTTGGCTCAGCAGTTACCAGTGAGTTTGGCCTTCCGTGCAGCGTTCTTAATGACGTTCATGCTCACGCTCTGGGCGAGGCTCGTCACGGTGCTGGCCACGGCAAAGATAGCGTTTTAACCGTAGCTGTTGGCACGGGCATTGGTGGCGCTTTTGTGAACCACGGCATCTTGATGCTGGGTGCTCACGACGAGGCTGGCCACATTGGTCACGTTGCAACTCCAGCAGCTGCAGGCGTTGATTGTCCTTGTGGTGGAACTTCTCACCTTGAGCCTGTTTCTGCAGGTCCTGGCATTATTCGCGAGTACGTCCGCCTTGGCGGCTCCGACACGCTTGAAGACGGTTCTGCTCTTGATGGCGCAGAGATTGACCGCAGAGCTCTTGCTGGCGAGAAGATCGCGCAGGCTGCAGAGGAGCGCTCAGGCCGCGCACTTGGTGAGGTCTTGGGTAGTATGTGCAACATGCTTGACCCTTCTGTCATCATTCTGTCTGGCTCCGTTGCAGAGTGCGGCAAGTACTGGCACGAGGCACTTGAAGTTGCATTTAAGCTGCAGGCCATGCCTCCCGTTCAGGCAACGCCTATTGTGAAGGGCACGCTTGGTGGAGAAGCCCCTCTTATTGGAGCTGCAGAAAACCTTGTTCTACCTGGTTATTTAGAGACACGTCTTTAGGCAAAAGTACCTGGTCATCAAAAGTATGCTGATCCGGCACACCGCAAAGACACACACTTTTAACGTACGTACATTCTTGTGAGGAGAATACCGTGGCACATTCAGAGCTTGTCGAGTCACTTAAAGGAAAACTCATTGTCAGCGTCCAGGCGTATCCTGGTGAGCCTATGAGGCATCCAGAGACCATGGCTCAGATTGCTCGCGCTTGTGAGCTTGGCGGCGCTGCAGCTATTAGGTGCCAGGGTTTGTCTGACATCTCTGCCATTAAAGGCAGAGTTGAGATTCCTGTTATTGGTCTTTGGAAAGAAGGCCATGAGGGCGTCTACATTACTCCCACGCTTCGTCATGCCCGCGCTTGCGTTCATGCTGGCGCAGACGTTGTTGCTCTTGATGCAACTGACCGTCCAAGGCCAGATGGCAGAACCTTTGAAGAGACCGTTGCAGCTCTGCGTGCAGAGTCTGATGTCCTGATTATGGCTGACTGCATGACTATGGACGATATTCGTCGCTCTGTTGCTGCTGGTTGTGACCTTGTTTCAACCACACTTTCTCACAACAAGGCTGCTATTGATACAACGCTTGATGATGGCCCTGACATTGCCCTTCTCAAGCAGGCAACCACTGAATTCCCAGGTATTGCCATTATTTGCGAGGGCCACGTCCACACACCACAAGACGCAAAAGATGCTCTGGATGCAGGCGCTTGGGCAGTTGTTTCAGGTACAGCCATTACACATCCAACTTCAATTACCTCTTGGTTTGCTGCAGCACTTGAGGATTAACGCTTGGAGCGGTAAGGTTTTCTCGTCACGTATTTAAGGAGCGCCTGTGAAGAAAAACGATCCTACATCTTCAGTTATTCCCGACATTGTCATTATTACGGGTATGTCTGGATCGGGTCGCACGCAGGCGCTTCATGTGTTTGAGGACATGGGTTATTTTTGCATTGATAACCTGCCACCAGCTCTTATTTTGCAGCTTTCTAACCTTGTAGGCATTAACATGGGTGTTGGTCGCCACTTGGCTGTTACCTGCGATTTGCGCTCGCAAGGTCTTTTTGATGACATCTCTGAAGCTCTAAAGTCTCTTGCAGATCACGAGCTCACGTACAAGATTGTTTATCTAGACTCCTCAGACGAAGTGCTTATGCGTCGCTATAGCGAGAATCGCCGTCGTCATCCTTTAGCGCAGGAGGGAGAAAATCTCTCATCTGCAATTTCTAGGGAGCGCGCACAGCTTCAAGACATAAAAGCACTGGCAGATGTGGTCCTAGACACCTCGTCTATGCGTACTAATACGCTCAAGAGTCGTCTTCGTCGCGCATTTTCAGAGCTTGCTGAACAGCAGCTTATGGATGTCAGTGTGTTTTCATTTGGCTTCAAAAATGGTTTGCCCGTTGAGGCTGACCTTATGATTGACGTGCGATTCCTGCCTAATCCTTACTATGATCCAGAGCTCAGACCACTTACAGGTCTTGATGAGCCAGTAGCTCAGTTTGTCCTTCAGCATGGCACTACTAAGAAATTCCTTAAGTCTTGGTTTGAGCTGCTTGATGTAGTAATGCCTGGCTATGTGCAGGAAGGCAAAAGCTTACTCTCTATTGCGGTAGGTTGCACGGGTGGCCAGCATAGAAGTGTTGCAATCGCACGTGCTACGGCAGAGCATCTTACCAGCCAGGGCTATCGCGTAACGCTGTTCCATCGCGATCTTGATGCGGCTCAGAAGAAGTCTCAGCAGGCTGAGTAGAAGTTAGTCTGTCATGTCCTATACTGCCTTGGTTAAAAATGAGCTGGTCAGCGTGCCAGAAATTCAGACGGACTGTGAATTAGCCCAGCTTTCTGCGCTTATTCGTGTTTCCGGAACGTTATCGATGCACGGTCCTGGTAAATTTGCCGTTCGCATTGTTACCGAGACAGGTACGGTTGCCCGTACGGTTATTAGTTCTTCTCGCCGTTTGTTTGATCTGGGTACTTCCGTTGAGTACCGACGCTCTATCATGCATAAAAAACGCAACTATTTGCTTGAGATTTCTAACCAGGATTCGCTTGCAGAAGCACTTTCCGCTCTTGGTATTTATGTACCAGGAGAAGGCCTGGTAAGTGGCATTCCTAAAAGCATTATCCGCACCAAGCAAGCGCAGCAAGCTTTTTTGCGCGGAGCGTTTATGGCGGGTGGATTTTTGGCTGATCCCTTAAAAGATTTTCACCTAGAGATTGCTGTTTCGGGCGAAAGATTTGCCACTGAGCTGGTAAAACTTATGGGATCCATTGGCATAAAGGCTCGCCTTAATCATCGTAATCGCCATACCAATGCGCTCATGCGTACCAGAGAAATTTATGCCGTCTACCTTAAGAGCTCTGACGACATCATCAAGTTTTTGCGAGAGATTGGTGCACCCACCATGGCACGCGCCATTGCGTTTACCCGCGTGCAAAAGCATTATCGCAACAACGTCAACCGAGTTGTTAATGCAGAGATGGCAAATCAAACGCGCTCTTCAAATGCAGCGGCAGATCAGTTGGTGCTCATAGAAAAGGCTGAGAAACTCATTGGACTCAGAGCTCTGCCACCAGCGGTCAGAGATTTTTGTCTTGCACGAAAAGATAACCCTGAGCTGTCATTATCAGCGCTGGGGGAGTCGTTTGTACCACCCGTATCCAAGTCCGCCATGTATCACCGATTGCTTCGTTTAGAAAAAATCGTTCAGGATTTAGAAAAAGATGCATAAGTTATCGGTGAGTGCGGTAAAATACTCGGTGTACGGTTTAAATGTTAATGAATCCGGAGAATGGCTCTGGGTCACCGAAAGGAGCATTACGTATGGCAGTAAAGGTTGCTATTAACGGTTTTGGCCGCATTGGTCGCCTTGCATTTAGGCAGATGTTTGGTCACGAGGGTTCCGAGATTGTTGCAATCAACGACCTTACTTCTCCAGAGATGCTTGCATATCTTCTGAAGTATGACTCTACTCAGGGCAACTATTCCCGCGATCACAAGGTAGAGGCAACTGACCACTCCATCATCGTTGACGGTCACGAGATTGTTATTTACAAGGAGGCAGACGCTAACAACCTGCCTTGGGGCGATCTCAACGTTGACGTTGTTCTTGAGTGCACCGGTTTCTACACTTCTAAGGACAAGGCACAGGCTCACATCAACGCTGGTGCTAAGAAGGTTGTCATTTCTGCTCCTGCAGGCAATGACCTCCCAACTATCGTCTTTAACGTTAACCACGAGACCCTCACTGCAGATGACAACATCATCTCCGCAGCTTCCTGCACCACCAACTGCCTTGCTCCTATGGCAAAGGGTCTCAACGACTTCGCAACTATCAAGTCTGGTATCATGACCACCATTCACGCATACACTGGTGACCAGATGATTCTCGACGGCCCACAGCGCAAGGGTAACTTCCGTCGTTCCCGTGCTGGTGCAGAGAACATCGTTCCTAACTCCACCGGTGCTGCTAAGGCTATTGGTCTTGTTCTTCCTGAGCTCAACGGCAAGCTCATTGGTGCTGCTCAGCGCGTTCCTACGCCAACTGGCTCCCTCACCAACCTCTATGCTGTTGTTGACAAGAAGGTCACCGTTGACGAGGTCAACGCTGCAATGAAGGCATATGCAGAGACCATCCCAGAGACCTTTGGTTACAACGAGGATGACATCGTTTCCCGCGACATCGTCGGTGAGACTCACGGCTCCATCTTCGACGCAACTCAGACCATGTGCTCTGACCTTGGCGATGGCACCACTCTTGTTCAGGTCACCTCTTGGTATGACAACGAGAACTCCTACACTTCTCAGATGGTCCGCACCATCAAGTACTTCGAGAAGTTCGTTGCTTAAGTTCTAGTTACATAGACGCCTTAGGCGCGGTCGCAGCATCTGCCGCGATCGCGCTTTCTTTTGTTGGAAACGTATTTAAAGGAGTGACATGGCTTTTACAAAGAAGACTGTCCGCGATGCAGATGTTGACGGTAAGCGCGTTCTTATGCGCGTTGACTTCAACGTGCCTCTAAAGGACGGCGTTGTTACTGACGACACCCGCGTTCGCGCTGCACTTCCAACCATCCAGTATCTTCTCGACCACAACGCAAAGGTCATCCTGATGAGCCACCTTGGCCGTCCAGATGGCACCGGCTTCCAGCCAGAGCTTTCCCTGCGCCCAGCTGCAGAGAAGCTTGCTGAGCTTCTTGGCCGTGAGGTTAAGTTTGTTGAGGACACGTATGGCGAGAAGGCCCGTGAGGCTGTAGACGCACTCAAGGACGGCGAGGTTCTTGTTCTTGAGAATGTCCGTTTTGACAAGCGTGAGAAGAAGAACGATCCAGAGATTGCAAAGACCCTTGCATCTTATGGTGACATCTTTGTTCTTGATGCCTTTGGTACCGCTCACCGTGCACAGGGCTCCGTTGTGGGACCAGCAGCTTACCTTCCTGCATACGCTGGCTTCCTGCTTGAGAAAGAGGTTGACACTCTTACCTCTATCTTCTCTAACCCAGAGCGCCCACTTGTAGCTATCGTTGGTGGCTCCAAGGTTTCTTCTAAGATTGGTGTTCTTGATCACCTTATCGACTCCGCTGATACCCTTATCATCGGCGGCGGTATGGCATACACCTTCTTCCTGGCTAAGGGTTATACCGTTGGTACTTCTCTTCAGGAGCCAGACTGGATTGAGCGCGCAGGCGAGATGCTCAAGAAGGCTGAGGAGAAGGGCGTTAAGATTCTGCTTCCTGTTGACAACGTTGTTACCGATCACTTTGGTGAGGACACTGTTGGTGAGGTAGTTCCTTCCGATCAGATTCCTGCAGATCGCATGGGTATGGACATTGGTCCTAAGACTGTTGAGCTTTACTCTGAGGCTATCAAGGGCGCAAAGACCGTCTTCTGGAATGGTCCTATGGGCGTCTTTGAGTTTGATCAGTTTGCAAAGGGCACCGAGGCTGTTGCTCGTGCTGTTGCAGATGCTGATTGCACCTCTATCATCGGCGGCGGCGATTCCGTTGCAGCAGTTAACAAGTTCCACCTTGCTGACAAGATGAGCTGGATTTCCACTGGCGGCGGCGCTTCCATGGAGCTCGTTGAGGGTAAGGCACTTCCAGGAGTGGAGGCGCTTCTCGATGCGTAATCGTATGATCGCAGGTAACTGGAAGATGAATGAGACTTTCGCTGAGGGCGTTGAGCTTGCTCAGGGAATTGTCGATCAGCTTGCTTCCGGTACCGGAAACGTTGATGTTGTTATTGCTCCACCTCTTGTAGACCTTAAGGGCGTCTCTGAGGTCCTTACCCAGGCCGACTCTTCTGTTGCTCTCTCTGCACAGAATGTGTACTGGGAGGAGTCTGGTGCATTTACTGGCGAGACCTCTCCAGCAATGCTGACCTCTGTTGGTGCAACTTACTGCATCATTGGTCACTCCGAGCGTCGTGGCTACTTTGGCGAGACCAACGAGGACATTAACCGCAAGGCAAAGGCACTGATGGCTCATGACATCGTTCCTATTTCTTGCTGCGGTGAGTCTCTTGAGGTCCGCAACGCTGGTACTCACGTTCAGTTTGTTGTTGATCAGATTAAGGCAGATACCAAGGGTCTAGAGATTACAGATCCTTCCAAGTACGTTATTGCTTATGAGCCAATCTGGGCAATTGGTACTGGTATGACTGCAACTGCTGATGACGCACAGGAAGTCTGCGGCGCAATTCGTAAGACCCTGGTAGAGATCTTTGGTGCAGAAATTGCAGACGGTATCCGTATTCTTTACGGTGGCTCTGCAAAGCCAGAGAACGTTGGAGGCTTCCTCGAGAAAGAGGACGTCGACGGCGCACTTGTTGGCGGTGCATCTCTTAAGGCTGATTCCTTCGTTGCAATGGTAAAGAGTGCAATGAACTAAACTCTGGCAAAGCTTCTTACCACCGGTGAGGTGCTTGTCCCATCTGTTAAGTTCTTGTTTGTTTTGCAACTTGGCACACGTCATTCCCAAAGGGGAGTGGCGTGTGCTATTCTTTTCTGTTGTACGTGAAAATAACTAGGGCTGGATTTTCTCGCCAGCAAGAGGGGGAACCTCGTGGGCGTTCTGAATACAATTCTTTTAGTGCTATTTGTACTTTCTGGCATTTTGACGGTGCTGCTTGTTTTGGCACACTCCGGAAAAGGCACTGGCGTTTCTGACATGATTGCCACATCTATGTATAACGCAAGTGCTGGTTCAGGCATTATGGAGAAGAACCTTGATCGTCTCACCATCATTACTACAACCATTTTCCTGGTTTGCGCTATTGTGATGGCTTTGACGTTCCCTGTTGGCGCTATTGGCTAAACAGCTCCTTTTATTTTTGAATCATCTGCCGAGAAACCCGAGTTTTTCGGCATTTTTTATTTGCGTCCTGCGGAGCATGTGAAAATTTGCTGTTGGGAATAACGGCAAAATGGCTGGATGCGACAGATAGTAGTTTTCTTTTACTTCTTAACAGAATTTTCAATAACGTTTCTCATATGTAAACAAATTTGATTGTGACCTGCACACTGGACTTTAACAGTCATTATATGTGGATACGTTTTACTGGGATCGGTATGCATAATCTTGGATATCTAAGAGATATTTTTGGGTTAGACAACTTATCCATGGTAAAATTACACTTTGCTGTGTATTCACGGCATGTTTGTTGTAGGAATGCTAGGTTGCCATACCGAGAAAACCTCGCTTATCAGGTGGATAAGCGCAAGGCGGTGAGGAGAGTCAATGGCACGGTTTGTTTGGTACGTTACAAAGAGGATTTTGAGCTACATTGTGATGATTTTTGTTGCAACTTCGCTCACATTCTTCCTCGCATCAGCGTTTATGAATCCACGCTCCAACTTTGAGCAGCGTACTCCACGTCCTCCACAGGAGTCTATTGAGGCCAACCTGTATAGGACTAATTTGAATGATAAAACTCCAGTTATTGAGCGTTATCAGACTTGGATTACTAACCTGTTTACCAAGTTTGATCTTGGTATGACCCCAACAGGCGATAATGTTAACCGTGAGATGAGCTCTAAGTTTATGGCTTCTATTGAGCTTATGACTCCAGCAACTATTTTGTCAGTTATTATTGGCGTTAGCCTGGGTGTTTACACTGCCCAGCGTCAGTATCAGTGGCAGGACCGCTTCTTCAGCGGCGTTGCTTCGGTTCTTCTGGTTATTCCAACCGTTGTTATGGCTATCTTGATTGTTTTTGCGGCAATCGAGATTAACGCACATGCCGGTTCTCGTATTTTCTACGTTACCGATCTTTCCAGTGGAGATACCGGAAACTTCTTCACTTGGCTTATTGACTTCCTGCAGCACATTATTCTTCCAACCATTGTTCTTACTATCGTGAGCTCTGTTGGTTACCACCTCTCTCAGCGTACGTACTTGCTTGACGAGATGCACGCAGATTATGTCCGTACTGCTCGCGCAAAGGGACTTACTCGTAAGAAGGCAATTCGTAAGCATGCTCTTCG